>WLWI01000264.1_pt1 | contig 60714 bp, 45 predicted proteins | sample 6701501 | NCBI WGS metagenome assembly WLWI01 (sample SAMN12718690, study PRJNA515312) | sponge metagenome | isolation source: marine sponge | host: Mycale hentscheli | place: New Zealand: South Island, Marlborough, Capsize Point | collected 2014-11-01 | reverse complement strand
ACACCGTCCCTTGCCGATCTCGTCAAGAGCGTCCCAAAACCCAACGCGAAAAACCGCCAAACCTATGCACCAACCTCCAAACCCAACGATTATCTCCGATCCTGAACCCGTTTCGCAGAGGTCTCCTTGAGGGGGGAGGATTAAGGTGGGGGTGGACGGCGGCTCCATTCGCAATTTCACCGAGGTCTTCGCAAGGAGAGGGTATATCGAAAATTCTACATGTGATTGCTCTGCCCCGCATAGGGTGGATAATCGCGGTTGATTGGCGCATCCTGATATCATGGACATTCTCAGCGTATTCGGCATTCGCGGTCGCTCGAAAGAGGTGTATCGCCTCGACGATGCACTGCGCGCCGTTGGGTTGGCGCCAAAGCGGGTACCGGATTCAGTTAAACTGACGGTTTTGAATTTGTTGAAGGATGCGGAGGGTGGCGTCCTGGCGGATGTAGATGCGAGCTGCGCGCGGGCGGCGCCGATGTTGGCGTATTGCGTGCTGGGCAGCGAAGAATTTGGCGAAGCCAACGGGCCGGACGCCACATCGGCGATTGAGGCGCGGCTTCACCATGCGATTGCAAGCGGTGAAAGTTTGGATGCCCGGTTCGCCATGCTGACACTCCTGGCCAAGGTAACCCAGCCAGAGGTGATCGAACGTTTCGATCTCCGGTTGGATTGATCCGACGAGGCGGGTTAGGCGAGTGAGCTTTTCCAGCTGGTGGTGAGCCGCAGGCGCGTTGTCCCCTCACCCTCCCGCTTCGCGGGTCCCTCCCTCTCCCCTAGGAGAGGGTCTAAAGGCGGCACGTTCCACTTACCCTCTCCCTGGGGAGAGGGTAGGGTGAGGGGAAGAAAATGTGGTCAGGCAGATGTAGATCAGAAGCCTAATCTGAGTATTGTTCCGTTCACCTTTCCCTCCTAACCCATCGCCTCCGCCAGCAACTCGAACGACCGCGCGCGCGCCTTGTGGTCCCATATCGCGGCGGCGACCATCAACTCGTCGGCGCCGGTTTCCGCGATCAGCGGTTCCAGTTTCGCCTTGATCGTCTCTTTCGCGCCGTAGAACGAGCAGGCCAGCATCGACGATGATTGCGCCTTCTCCATCGGCGACCAGTAGTCTTCGATGTCGTCGACCGGCGGCGGCAGCTGGCCGCGGGTGCCGCGGACCATGCGGGCGAAATTTTGTTGCGGGCTGGTGAACAGCCGCTTCGCCGCGTCCTCGGTTTCGGCGACGATGGCGTTGCAGCCGACCATCACATAGGGCTTGTCGAGTTGCGCCGACGGCTCGAACCGCTCGCGGTAGACCGATATCGCCTGCATCAGCGCCTGCGGCGCGAAGTGCGAGGCGAAGGCGTAGGGCAGGCCGAGCATCGCGGCGAGCTGGGCGCCAAACAGGCTGGAGCCCAGAATCCACAGCGGCACGTTGGTATCCTCGCCGGGAATGGCGTGGAGCGTCTGGCCTTCCCGCGGCGGGCCGAGCAGGGCTTGCAGTTCGACCACGTCCTGCGGGAAATATTCCGACGCCTGCGGGTCGCGCCGCAGCGCCTGCCAAGTGCGCTGGTCGGTGCCCGGCGCGCGGCCTAATCCGAGGTCGATGCGGTCGGGGAACAGCGTCGCCAGCGTGCCGAACTGCTCGGCGATCACCATCGGCGAGTGGTTCGGCAGCATAATGCCGCCCGCGCCGACGCGGATCGTCTTGGTGCCGTTGGCAACGTGGCAGATGCACACCGATGTGGCGGCGCTGGCGATGCCGGCGAGATTATGATGTTCGGCCAGCCAGAAGCGCTTGTAGCCTGCGGCCTCGACATGCTGCGCCAGATCGAGCGCGTTGCGCAGCGCGTCGGCGGGGGTGAAGCCTTCGCCGATATTGGCGAGGTCGAGGACGGAGAGTTTTACCATAGCGTCAGTCTATAGATGAGATTGTGGTTTGTTGAAATCGTCTATAGCGATCCAACAGGGCCCATCGCTTGAAACCTACGGGACGTTCCAGGCCTTCATGGCGGTCGACGCATAAGGTGCGCCGCCGCCTCAGCACCCCACAACGTCATCCTCAACACCCCACAACGTCATCCTCAACACCCCACAACGTCATCCTCAACACCCCACCCCCGTCATCCTCAACTTGATTGAGGATCCAGGCTACGCCGATCCGGCGCGGCGGTGTTTGGAAGTTCCCTACCTTGGGTGGCCGCACGCTCAGCGGAACCGTTCCGAAGCGATGCGTTACGAAAGACGGCTTCACTTGTTCGCAGTAAACCTCGACAGAGCAATAGCCTTTCGGATGACGGACTGGATCCTCAATCAAGTTGAGGATGACGAGGTGGGTTTTGAGGATGACGGGGGTGGGGCTTGAGGATGATGGGTTGAGGTTTTTCGATCCAGCTCTTACGGAAACCGGCAGCGGTCGGCGGTCACGTTGACGAAGCCCGTGCGGTCCCCTGCCACGACGGTCAACCGGTACTCGCTGCCATTGACGACAAGCTTGCGATGCATCGGCAGCGTTCCGCCGAATTTCTGCGCCGCCTGCCCCAGACGTGCGAGCCCGAGCGTGACCGGCTTGGAGGGGTCGTACCAGCCAAGAATTCGCCCTGCCTCGTCGACGGCCGGTTCGCCCGCGGCGGTCACGGTGAGAGCGCCGTCGGCGAATTGCACCGATGCGGCCGGTCCGTCATAGAGCGGCGTTCGCACCAGGAACCGCTTGGTGCTGGGCGCCCCGTCGCATTTTTCTTCGAGACTTGCCGCCGCAATGAGAAAGGATAGCCGGTCGGTTTTGGCGCCCTTGCCGAGCTGTTCGTCGATCAATCCCAGAAGTTTCTGGCGCTCCCCCTTCGGGACGTCCTTGCCGTAGCGGCGTTTGAGCGCCGCAATCTCTTGCCGGTCGACGGCGGCGGCGTTCAGCAACTCGTCGTTGCGGCGTTCGAGTTCGGCTGTTTGGGTCTCGAGCTGGGAAATATCGTCACGCGCTTGTTCGAGCGACCGCTCGGACAGGGTCTTGCCGGACCAATAGGCGAAGACCCCAAGCCCGCCCAGCACACACAGCACGAAAAGCCGTTTGTAAAACCGGCTACGGCGCTGGCGGCGGGCGAAATGTCTGCTTTCTCGTAATCCGGTCGACATTCAGTGCAGCATTGTTAGAGCAATCAATCCGGGCCAGCCGCCCTGTCCTTGTTGGTTTGGGCTTGGCCACGATCTCGTTCCCTTGGAATAGTCAAGCAGAGGGCGGCGCACAACAGCAAATATACGTCGCCATGATAAGATTGGACTCGTCTGGCAATGTCCGGTGGCGGGATTGACTGCCATGACTGGACAATTTGAGCCTATGATCGTTCAATCGGTCGAACCCATCGCTCCTGGCGGTTTTTGCGCCTGCAACCCTTTGCGGAAATTGTCGTGGAACGTATCGACGGTCTCCAGGATAAGGGCCCGGCAGGTCTGCTCGACCATTCGCTCCAGAAGAAACTTGAGCCCGTTAAGGCCGCCGAACAACGGCCCGACGCTCAATGTGGCAGCGGCGCCGAGCATACTGACCCTGCCGAGAACCGGACAGCTGCCCGGCACACGCTCTTGAAACTCCAGGGCGTCCCCCAGGTAAGGTTGGTCCGAGAGCATGTCGTTATCCTCACCGTCCGGCGGCGTAAAGCGGTCTCGCCATTGCAGCATGTGCGGGGCGAGGGCGGCCATTTCCGGACGCCGGGCGATGTCCATGTCAAAGCCGGTGCCGAAGATAACGAAATCGAATCGGTGTTCTCCGTTCGGCGTGGTGACTACGACTTTGTCGCCGTCCAGGCGGCTGGCGGTCCAGGGCCTGCTGAGCCGTAAATGGAAATTGGCAAGAGCCAACGCCCGCTCGACCGTATGCCGGGGCGGCGGGATCGGTGTCTCGACAATCGTCTTGATGAATTGCCAGCGGTAAGGGTCGGGCAGGCTCGCAAAGTGACGCATGAAGCCGGCGTTTTCCAGGCCCCGTTTGGCACTGAGCCAGGGCAATTCCGGCCGTCGGCAGAACAGCCATGCGCCCGCTGCGCCGTTCTCGATGGCCGTGATCGCGCTGTCGAAGGCGGAGGCCCCCGCGCCAAGGACGCCGACATCCGCACCCTGCCAGCGCGTGAAATCGATATCGTCCGATGAATGCGCCCACCGGTCCGCCGGCAGGTTCTCGACAAGGCCGGCGGGAACGTGCGCGCCGCCGCTGCCGAGCAGGCCGGTTGCGATGATGAGCCGCCGTGTGAGCAGCGTTTCCATCTTGCCGTCTTGACGGACAGTGACGCGCACCAAATCAGAATCGCCGTCGATGCCGACGACTTCCGTATTGTTGCGGATTGGGATATCGAGCACGTCACGGAACCATTCGAGATACCGGAACCACTCCAGTCGCGGGACGCGGTCCAGTGCCTCCCATGCGGCGCGACCGAACTTCGCTTCCCAATAGGCCTGCACGGAAAGGCTGGGGATGCCGAACTCGATGCCCGTCAGCTGCTTGGCGGTGCGCAGCGTCTTCATACGGGCAGTGGTCGTCCAAATCCCCTCTTGCCCGCGAGGCGCCTGATCGACAACCACGATGTTCGTGACCTTGGAACGCATAAGGCCCCAAGCGAGACCCATGCCATAAAGTCCGCCACCGACGATGAGGACATCGGCGACCGGCTTGCCGTTTACGTCGGCCGCGGGCGGGACCCAGGGCTGATAGGTGTGGCGGAATATATCGATCTCGCGACGGACCTGGCTTTCGAGCCAGTCCAGACCACGGGCCGCCATCGGCGATGATGGTGTCACGGGGAACCTTTCCCGGAGGTCGGCGGGTCTAACGCAGCGCGTCGGGAATCATGCAGACCGGGATCTCTTCCATCTTGTGCTGGTTTGCGGCGTTCAGGCGTCGGTAGATCGTCATCACCTCGCGCTGCCGGTTGTCGAGCGCCGACTCGTCGCCGTCGAAACTCATGGCCCATTCGAGTTCCGGATAGCTGGCGCCGATCTGGTCCTCGTCGGTGCGGTCGTCGCCCCACAACCCGTCGGTAGGCGCCGCCGTCAGGATGGCCTCATTGACGCCGAGCGTGCGGCCGAGCGCGTACACTTCGGTCTTCACCAGATCGGCGATCGGGCTGAGATCGACGCCGCCGTCGCCATACTTGGTGAAAAAGCCGATGCCGAAATCTTCCACCTTGTTTCCCGTGCCGACCACGAGGCGGCCGTGCAGTGCGGCGAAATAATACAGCGTCGTCATGCGCAGGCGCGCGCGGGTGTTGACCAGCGACATCTCGCGCCGCGCGTCGTCATCGCCGCCGGGGTACGCCTCGACCAGCCCGTCGAAAACGCCGGTCAGTTCAACCTCCACGCTATCGACCGCCGGGTAGTTCTGTTTGAGAAATTCGATATGCTCCCGCGCGCGGCTCACCTGGCTGATGTGCTGGTGGATCGGCATCTCGACCACGAGCAACGGCAGGCCGGTTCGCGCCGCCAGGGTCGAGGAGACGGCGGAATCGATGCCGCCGGAGATGCCGATAACAAACCCGCTTGCGCTGGCGCTTTCGGCGTATCTCTGGAGCCACCCGGTAATGTGTTCGATTGTCGCTTCTGTGTTCATCACGCTTCCTCCCTTTTCGACGCCCCAACAGTTGCGCGACCGCCGGGATCTGGCAACCCCGATGTTCCAAAATCATCCGTTCCGGGGGATTCGAGCGCCGATTTCCTTTGCTAACGGACTCTTCGATTATCCCGTACAGTGAGGCGATACGGAAGCCAAAGACCGCGTTGCGCTAGGTTGCGGATTGCGTTGCGGCGACAAGAGGAGGGATGGATGGAATTCGGAATTGCCACGGCGACGGCTGCCGACGCTTGGAAGCTGGTCGAACGGGCTGAGGCGCTGGGGTTCACCAGCGCGTGGTTCTACGACACGCAGATGTTGAGCGCCGACTGTTTCGTCGCCATGGGCGCGGCGGCGGTGAAGACGGACCGCATCCGGATGGGCACCGGCGTGCTGATCCCGACCAACCGGATCGCGCCGGTGACCGCGAATGCGCTGGCGAGTTTGAACCATCTGGCGCCGGGGCGGATCGATTTCGGCGTTGGGACCGGATTCACCGGACGGCGCGCCATGGGGATGGGCGCGATGAAGCTGGCCGACATGGAAGACTATATCCGTGTCGTCCGCGGCCTGATCGCCGGCGAAACCTTGGAGGCGGAATTCGAGGGCAAACCGCGCAAGATCAGATTCCTCAATCCCGAGCTCGGGCTGATCAACACGCAGGACGATATTCCGTTGCACGTTTCCGCCTACGGGCCGCGCTCGCGCGCGCTGACCGCCAAGCTGGATGCCGGTTGGCTCAACTTCGTCGGCGATGTCGATAGCGCGGCGACGGGTGCGGCGGCGATGCGCGACAGCTGGACCGGTGCAGGCCGGGCCGCGAGCGATCTGAAGGCCACGGCCTTCGCGCTGGGGTGTTTGCTGGCAGACGGCGAGCCGTTCGACTCGCCGCGCGCGATGGCGCAGGCGGGGCCGCGCGCCGCTGTCGTTCTGCACCGCGCCGCCGACGAGGCGATTGCTGGGCTGCTCAATTCCAGCGGCATTCCCGATGCGGCGGCGGCGGCGGTGGCGGGCTATGTCGCGCACGCGATGAACTACGAACCGGCGGACGCGAAATATCTGGAGAACCACCGCGGCCATCTGATGTTCGTCAAGCCGGAGGAACGGCAATACGTCACCGCCGAACTGATCCGCGACACCTCCTTCACTTCGACCGAGGCGGAGCTGAAGACCCGCATCGGCGATCTGCGCGATTCAGGCTACACCCAGTTTACGATCCAGATCGTGCCGGGGCAGGAGGCCGCGATTGAGGACTGGGGACGGATTGCGAAGGCGTTTGGGTGAAGGAGGGGTCTTACGCGAATGCGTCGCCGGCGTGTCAGGCTTGTCCGAGAAGGAGTCGCAGGGGGATCTTCCCCTCTCCTTGGGGCTGAACGGTTTTGATGACCGTTCAGGGAGCACTTAAAAGGGTCAAGTCGTTGTTCATGACCTAAGAGCCAGACTCTAAGGTACCCGCTATTGGCTTTCAGTAACCAGCGTTTTTGCCAAACCGTGATCAACCGCTTTTTTTCTTGGCTGCTGCGTCTGGTCGAGTACCGTGCGATTCCGACCGCCGTTCTTGGCTTCGTAAAGGCATTGATCCGCCCTCGCCAGCAGCGGGTCCAAGTCTTCTCCTTCTGAGAGCTCGGCAATGCCTGCGCTGAACGAACAGTTGATCTGATTGCCCGCGTCATTTTCGATTGGCGCGGCAGAAAATTCTTCTCTGAGGCGTTCCAAAATATGTTGTGCATTCACGTCAGATGTTTCGGCCATTAACAAAACAAACTCTTCGCCGCCCAAACGCCCAAAGAAATCAGACTCCCGCTTAGAGTCCATGAACAGCCTGGCCAAGTGCTTAATTACCGTGTCACCAGCTGCATGCCCATAGGTGTCGTTGACCGACTTGAATTTATCGATGTCCATAATCGCCAGGCTTAGCGGTCGCCCGTAGCGGTTTGCGCGCTTGATCTCCGTATCCGCGGTTTCGCGCCAAGCCCGTCGGGTCAAGGCGCCTGTCAATCCGTCGGAGGATGCGATTTGCCGCAGTTCAAGCTCTTCCATAACGATCTTGGCAAAGCTTTCGAGCATACTGATTTCATGCGGCTGAAAATCCCTCGGCACATCGTCAATGGCACAAAGGCTGCCGAGGTTGTATCCGTCGGGCGTCTTCAGCGGGATACCGGCATAAGCTCGAATATGCGGTTCTCCCGTAACGAGCGGATTGCCTTTGAAAATTGGATGTTCTGCAGCGTCGGAGACGATGAAGGCATCCGCTTGCTGTATGGCATGCGTGCAAAAGGAAATGTCACGCGGTGTTTCTCGTACACCAAGACCACGGCGTGCTTTGAACCATTGGCGCTGCCGATCTAACAGACTTACGGCACACATCGGCACCTTAAGTGCCTGTTGAACGAGCTTCACGACGTTCTCAAACGGTTCCTCTTCATCGGTGTCGAGAACTTCGTAACGTTCAAGAGCGCGTACACGGCCTTCGTCGTCATCAGTTTTAAGAGCTTCGGGCGTTTCTGCTCTCTTATCGCAATTCATTTCTGCTCTCTTATGACAAGTATGGTCTTTGCGAGCTTCGCCTTATAAGACGTAAAGACGTTATCCAGCGTCTGCCGCACTTCGCTTTGCCCGCCAACCAACAGGGCTACGGCTAGGCTCTCAAGATTAACCTGGTGTTTGGCGACGCTGTTCCGAAGCGCTCACGGCACTTCGAGGCCGTCGAGGGGAGCCATCATTTCCTTCACAAGGTTTTTTGCAGGCACTGTCATCACGAAAACCATCTATAATTGCCTAAATTTACCGACACATGTGTTAAGAATTCTTTTACGGTTGCTTATTTCGATACCGGCTGGGCGGTTACCAACAGGATAATAGTTGGTTTCAGTTTACAGTTTTGACGCCGATACGAATTTTGCACAGTGGGACGATACAGAGGCCCACACGATCCGCTACGCTGACGGTGTGGGCCGCGATAAGGAGAGGAAAGGACGAAATTCGGAATCGCGATGGCCTCCGCCGAGGGAGCGGCAATACATCGCCGCCGAACTGATCCGCGATACCTCCTTCACGGCGAGCGAGGCGAAACTGAAGACCCGCATCGGCGATCTGCGCGATTCGGGCTACACCCAGTTCATGGTCCAGATCGTGCCGGGGCAGGAGGATGCGATCGAGGATTGGGGACGGATTGCGAAGGCGTTTGGGTGAGGTGTGATGTTACGCGAACGAGCCTCCGGCGTGTTAGGCTTGTCCGTGAAATAGTTGCAGGGGCGCACGATGGACGACATTCTGATTAAGGGCGGCACGGTAATCGACGGGACCGGGGCGCCGGAACGCGTCGCGGATGTCGCGATCCGCGACGGCCGTATTGCCGCCATCGAGGAAAACCGCACCGACAGTGCCGAACGGGTCATCGAGGCGCAGGGTCGCATCGTGGCACCCGGTTTCATCGATATCCATACCCATTCCGACTTCACCCTGCCGCTCAACCCGAAGGCGGAGTGCAAGATCCGCCAGGGGGTGACCACCGAAGTCGTCGGCAATTGCGGCTTTTCCGTCGCGCCCGCCTTGCCGGACAAGGTCGAGATGCTGCGCGACTATCTGTCGGGCAGCGCACCGTGGCTGCCCTTCGAGGAGACCGACTTTACGCGCTACATGGATAGCTGGCCGGACATCGCGGTCAACACGATCATGCAGGTCGGGCACAACACTCTACGGCTGATGGCGATGGGGTTCGAGGACCGCGCGCCGAAGGACGATGAGCTGCGCCACATGCAGGAGATGCTGGCCGAGGGGCTGGAGGCGGGTGCGCTGGGCCTGTCGTCGGGGCTATTCACCGCGCCCGGTTGTTACAGCGTGCCGGAAGAACTGCACGCGCTGGGATCGGTGGTGAAGGCACATGGCGGGCGCTATTCCTCCCATGTCCGCGACGAGTCGCACGGCGTGCACGAGGCGGTGGCGGAGGCGATCGATGTCGGCGAGCAGTGCGGCATCCATGTCCAGCTGGCGCATATGAAGTTGTCGGGCATCGACAATTGGGGCGAGGCGGACAAGCTGCTCGGCACCGTCGCGGCGGCGCGTACCCGTGGCGTCGATGTGCATTGCGACCAGTATCCCTATGATTGGGCAACCAACCCGTTACGCTTTCTGCTGCCGACCTGGTTGCAGGAGGGCGGCATGGACGAGATGCTGGCGCGCCTCGCCGATCCGTACTCGCGCAGCCGCGTGAAGCAGAAGATCGCGGAAGTTGGGTTCAACAACTTCGGCCGCCTGGAAAGCTGGGCCGATATCCGTATCGCCATCTCGCCGCACGGTGCGGCGGAACCGGGCGAGACCATCGAGGCAATCGCGGCGGCGCGCAACGTCGATCCGCTCGACGCGATCTTCGACATCATCATCGCCGACCGGGGGGCGACCCGCATTCTGGTGCGCAGCATGTCGGAAGACGATGTGCGCCGCATCGCTAGCGAACCGTCGGCGACGGTCGGATCGGACGGGCCGTGTGTCGCGCCCTATGGCGTGACGGGGCAGGGCAAGCCGCATCCGCGATTGTATGGGACGTTTCCGCGGCTGATCGGCCGCTACGCCCGCGACCTCGGGCTACTCAGCCTGCCGCAGGCGATTGCCAAGATGACCGGCGTCGCGGCGACGGCGCTGGGGCTGACGGAGCGCGGGCTGCTGCGCGAAGGCTACGCGGCGGATGTCGCCATCTTCGATGCGGAGTCGATCATGGACGAGGCGACCTTCGACGAACCGCACACCTATCCCTCGGGGATCGACACCGTCATCGTCAACGGGACGGTGGTCATCCATCAGGGCGCGCATACCGACGCGCTGCCCGGACGATTGCTGCGCCGGCGGGACGGCGTTTTGAACTAGCGGGTCAGCCGATAGAGCCCCAGACCGGCGGCGAAGGCGACGACGGCGAAGGTCATGTAGAGCGCCGGGTAGCTGCCTGTCACCGCGATGATGCCGCTGCCCAGCAAGGGGCCGGCGACGATCCCGCCATACATGAAGAATTGGGCGCCGCTGGTGGCGTCGGCGGCGCGGCCGTCGGCCGCCAGGATGGCGATTTCGGACAGGAACAACCCGACCCAGCCGTTGCCGCCGGCGCCGACCACGGTCGCGGTGACAAATAAGAAGGCGAGCGGCCAGGACGCGCTCGAGAGGGCAAGGGCAGTGAGTCCCGCGGCTCCGACAAGCGCCAATATCGGCAAGATCGTCTTGGTGGCGAGCCACCGCCCGGCGACGAACCCCAAGATAATCCGCGCGACAATGCCCGAGACGTGGTTGACCGCGAAGATCAATCCCGCAATTTCCGGCGCGATGCCGAGCTCGCGCCACAGATAGACGACGAGGTAGGTCGCCATCGCCAGCTGACACCCGGCGAACGCCATGCCGGCCAGCGCATAGCCGCGCAGGATCCGGTCCAACCAGACGAAGCGAAGCGACGCGAGAATGTCGCGCAACGCGATCCGGCTGCCGGCGCGGCGCGGTTCGCGCGGGCCCACGCCGAAAATCATCGACAGGATCAAAGCGGCCAGCGCGAGGGCGGGCACGACCGTGAGCGCCATGCGCCAATCGTAGAGCACGATCAGCGGCGGCAGGATGGCGCCGGCGAGCATGCCGCCCGCGGGCGTGCTGCATTGCTTGATCGAGAAGATCAGCGGCTGCCAGTTCGGCGGCGAGACGCGGGCCAGCACATGGCTGCCGGTCGGGTTCATCGGCGCGGTCGCGGTGCCGATCAGCAGGGCGCCGGCCAGCGCCCAAAGCGGATGTCCCAGCGCGATCAGCAGAATGCCCGCGCCGGCCAGGACCAATGTCGCCTGAAAGACACGTTGTGCGCCGAAACGCGCGATGAACAGGCCGCTGGGCAGGCCGGCGAGCATCGCGGTGAAATAGACGATGGAGACGGCGGCGCCGACCGCGCTGGGCGCCATGCCGAGGTCGATCGCCGCGACCGGCGCGATCACCGGAATCGCATAGGACGCCATCGTCAGCACCGACTGAATGACGATGATCACGATCAGCGGCGTCATCACCCGGGCCTGGAAGAGGTCGCGCATGGCGGCAGCGTCGCTTGCGCCTAGCGGGCGCGGTGATCCTTGTCGAGGCCGGGCGCTTTGGGGTGCGGGTAGGGGTGGTGGAAATCGCGCACGATGTGATCGATGGTGGCGAACTTGGCACAGCTCTCGCGGTACACGGCGGCGAGCGCGTCCTCCATCGCGTAGTCCTCCGCCAGCACGCGCGTGAATTCCTCCGTCTCTTCCGGCGGGTTGTCGCGGTACCACTGCACGGTGCGCGCCATCGCTTCCAGCGGCGGCACCACGTCGCGGTAGCCGAGTTCCGATTTCAGCTTGTAGAGATCGAACATCTGATGATCCGACGGCCCGAAGAACATCATCAGCGTGCGCGCCGGGTAGGCGTATTGGTCCGGCACGCCGATAATTTCGATCTCGCCGCCCATCTCATGCCCGACGATCTCGATCCATTGCTTCCAGGTGTACTGCACCTCGTCGCCGCAATTATACACCTGCCCCGCCGCCGCCTCGGGCTGTTGGGCGGCCAGCAGCACAGCGTGCGCCACGTTCTCGTTATAGCCGCGCGTCGTCAGGGTCAGCCCGCCGTCCGACAGCACGAAATGTGGCCGCTTGTCCATGAAGCGCCGCATGATCGACCACACCGCCGGGGTCAACTGCCGCGGTCCGTAGACGACGGGGTAGCGGAAATGCGTGCCGCTGTACCGTCCGGCATCGTGCCCTGCCATCACCGCTTCTTCGGAGATCCGCACCAGATAGCCGAAGCGGAATTCTTCTTCGTTGGGCACCTTGGGCGCGTCCTCCGGCAACGGGATCTGCAGCCCGGCGGGAAACAGGGTTTCGGGTTGCAGCACGCCGCGATAGCAGGGCGCGCCGCCGACGGTGATCAGCCGCTCGCAATGATCGCCGGCGATCTCCGCCACGTAGCGGATGCGCCCATACGTCGCGATGATCAGATCGAACCGCAGTCCCTCCAGCGCCTCTTTCAGAGTCTCGCGGAAATGCGGGTCGCCGATGATGCGCGGCACCGACGCCGGGATCTCGTCGCTGTCATGGGTGCCGCGATGCATGATGGACACGTCGTATCCCTGCGCGATCAACCCGTTCACCAGATAAGGCCCGGTCGGCCCCGTGCCGCCGATCACCAATGCTTTCAAGAAACTGTCCCCCGGTTGGATGCTTGGATGTCCTCGCGCCGTCGCGCAAGATCAGGCAAACTTAGGATGTTCGCCACGACCCGACAACCGAGCGCCGGCAGGTTATGCCGCGTCGTCCTTGGCGCGTGCCAAGCCGCAGGTTTCGAACGCGGCCTTGGTCGCCGCCTTCTCCGCGTCGCTGAGTTCGAGCAGCGGCCGCCGCACCGTCCCGCCAGTCTGACCGAGCAGATCCTGCCAGTATTTCTGATGCGCCGCCGGCTTGTCGTCCGGCCGCGTGTCGCGCAATGCGGCGCGCACCGGCGCCAGACTGTCGCGCACCCGGCGCGCCCGTTCGACGTCGCCTTGCATAGCCAAATCCGTGTATTCCTGCATGCGCCGGTCGTGTTTCGTCTGCATGAGGAAGGGCGGGGTCGAGCAGAGATAGACCTGCCAGCCGAGCTCGACGATATTCTCCAGCCACTGGTCCTCCGCCGAGGTGCTGACGATCAGCTTGTCCCCCGCCATGCGCGTCAGTTCGGTATAGAGGTCGCGCGCGACGCTGTATTTGATCGCGACGATATTCGGTAGCTCGGCGATGCGTGCGCAGACCTCCGGCCCCATGACATAGCCGTAGTCGGGCTGGTGCCAGATGGCGACGCCGATCTCCACCTGCGCGCAGATATGGCGGTAATACTCGTAGAGAACTTCGTCGACCGATTTGTGGAAATAGAGCGGCGGGCTGTGCACGATGATGTAGTCGGCGCCCGCACCCTGGGCGTGGTCCGCCAGCTCCAGCACCGTGTCCAGGTTCTCGTCCGAACAGGACATCATCGTCCCGCAGCTGTCCCCCGCCTCGTCGACGGCGATTTCGAGCAGGCGCTTGCGTTCCTCCAGCGACATCGAGAAGAACTCCGCCTGCTTGCCGGCGATAAACAGCCCGCCCAGCCCGAGGTCGTCGATCCAGTGCCGCAAATTGCGCCGGAACCCCTCTTCGTCGAGCGCCCCGTCCGGCCCGAACGGCGTCAGATTCGCCGCCCACAGCCCCTTCATGTTCGCGCGTGCATAGTCCTTGGCGTCCGATTTCCGATACTTCATGCGACCGGTCCTCCGCGTGGAGAAAGGATGGAATCGTAGCATGCCGACTATACCGGTATTTTGTACCTGGGTCTGCCCGCTAACAACGAGGATCACGCCAGGAGCGACTGCTGTGAAACGGCGGTCGATGCCTCCGACCTTGCCCTCCTCCGCAAGGATAGGGCAATCGGAAATGTTCGTAGCCGACTTCCCGTCCCGTCACCCCCGGCTTGATCGGGGGTCCATGTCGATGCCAAGCGCGGCGTTCCCCTGGATCCCGGATCGGCGGCGCTACGCGCCTGGTCCGGGATGACGGCTTCTGTATGCCCAAGACGACCGGCCCGAGCGATGTTTACTTTTGATTTACCACTACGGGTATAGGGTCGCGCGGCCTCGCATCCCTGCGATGTTTGACGCCTATCAACGATCTTCCGAGATAACGCACGAAGGAAAAGCCATGACTGTGACGAAGACTCAACTTGCCGACGCCTATTCCGCGGTTCTGACCAAGGAATTCAGCGACGATTGGGACCGGAATTTTAGCCGCAAGGACGCGAGCAGGCTCCTTGAATCCCTGTGGCCCGTGGTTTCCGACCTGGCCCTCAAGGACACCAAGAAGAAGACCCCGGGCAGTGTCCCGCTCGGCCATCTCGGCCGCATCAAGATGCGCTACAAGCCCGCCACCAAGGCGCGCAAGGGCACCAACCCCTTTACCGGCGAGCCGGCCACCTTCAAGGCCAAGCCCGCCACCCTGCAGCCGCGCTTTACCCCCGCCAAGGGGCTCAAGGACGAGGCCGGCAAGTACTTCAAGAAGAAGATGAAGTAAGCGTTCCTGACGAGAATTTGCGAAAAGGAGGGGCCGGGTTTTGTTGCCGAACGATATGCGGCTGCGGGACCCGGCCCTTCAAGGTTTCGATGTTTCTTCTTTTAGAGATTATTGTATTTTGGGTGAATGTAACCGCAAATTAAGAAGGCATAGATCTCCAATAGATCATTAAAAAGGAAATAATAATCATCTGCTTGTAGCGGGGCATGTGGAAAGATTCCAAATCTGCTTTCCGGATGAAATGTAGTTACGCGATTTTCATAATATTCTTCAAAATAGTGCTCTATTCGGTATACATCGTTGAATGAATCATGAATATATGCCATGGCATCCTTCGATGTCGGTTCAAGTATGCCTTTTTCCTTAAGTGTCCTTACTACCAACCTAAAAGAGACTTCCATAGAAATAAATAAAGAATGTATGGCAGACTCAAAAAACTGATAGTGAAAATGCAACATAGCAGATTTTATCAACGTAGTAATTCCCCGTATCATAAGGTCATCATGTGTGTTGATATTGCAAAATATATTTTTAGATAGTTTGTAATCTATTCCGTGATCTCGGAATTCGTAATCAGGCCCTCCAAACATTGGTGGAGGTAAAATGTCAAAGGACCATCTATATAAATTCCGTTCTGGCAGTGAGTATCCAGGATGTAAAACATCTGGATCAGAATATTTCCTTTGAAGGTAGGGTTTAACAGCTTTCAATAACCAAGTTCGATAGGGCATGTCGGAATTGTAAGTTAACATTTCCAGATGCGGGTAAGGATAAAACGCGCAATAACTAACGTCTCTATCTACGGCTAACATAAGGCTTCCGTATAAACGGGCTTCAGTTGGCTTTAGCCACTCCACCTCGCTGTAAGATTTGTTTTCATAATCTTTTTGATTTTTATTGCATCTACATACGGAAAAAGAAATGTCACGACCTTTTACGTAAGCAGCATCGTCAAAAAAAACCGATTCATCTGGATAGACTCCGCGGGGGGACAGAATTCGTACGTAGTATTTCGACTCTTTGTGATTGGAATTTTCTATCATTTAGGGATCTTGATATTGATTTCCTGATAAAATGATGTGGGTGAGGACAGGTCTAGAATTGTGAATACACAGGTTTGGGTCAGGTCTTGCAATCCTACAATTTTGGATAACTCGACAGCACCTCCCAATGTGCAAGATTGCAATACCTGATCCCAGCAATTTGCAATCTTAAATATTTATTGTTGACGTGACTGCATCGCTCGGTCTTTGCGGATCGAATTCGCTGGCGCGTCCTATAGCCTTGCAGTAGGGAACAATGCATACTCGGCCAATCTAACGTCGGCGGATTTGTCGTATCGCAAGACCTGAGCTAATTACATTCAATTCCGCGATTGATAGAGCCGGCTTATTGTGTGTCTTGTTATCTACTTGCTAAGTTTGGCTGTCGTTTGAGCAAAATATCTTTTGGTTCAAAATAGCTGATTTCTCGTAAGATTAAATTCAGAAATATTTCTTTTTGCTCTGCGAGAATCTTGGCCAAGAAACTATTTCCCGCCGATACAAATTTATCTAGACGACGGAGAGCTACAGCATAACCAGGCTCATTCTGGATATGGATCATCCTGAACGGAATTTCTTTTCCCGCGAGAGACGTAATCCATTTCGATTGGAGCTTTGGTACAAAATATTTTAAACGGATGAACTCGCGCTGTGCCGAGTCATAGAGGCCTTTCTGTATGGTAAGTTGATGCAATCTCTCTGGTGTGGCACCGTCACATTTGACGTTTTTGAGAAATGTGTATTTGACTCTGTTGGGGCCGGTGCGCAACGTTCTCATTCCGAATCGGAACATATGGTCTTGATCTTTGAATGCTACAGCCATTTTGAACGATAGCCCTGTGCCAAAAACATTAAACCCGAGCTGGGCACTTCCATCCGCTTTCAATAAACATTGAAAATTGTCAGAATCTCCTAACCACTCTCGAACCTTATCGAGGTTATCGCCAAATTTTTCTTTGACTTTTTCGACGAGTACTTCCACCGATTCTTTTTCAACGACATCATATTTAGACCATAAGGGAGCTGGTAAATTCGTTTCTGAAAATTTTTCTGGATTGACCAAGATTACCGCGCCCTGATTCACTAGTTCCTTCCATAAACGAACTTTTTCCGATTTTTTGAGATTCGCGGTCGGATGCGAACGGTGGAGGATAGCTTTATAAAAAATTTCATCACCGTCATCGGTTATTTCGAGGTAGTTGCCACCGTAACGTCCAATCGTGCCCATCTTTTTGAATTTGCCTTTGGCAGGATCAGGGTCCGTAGCGGGATCGGGATTGTGCAGGGCGACTTCGTAACTGCTGACTGCTACAGCGATCCGATTGCCGTCCACCTTTTGAAATCGATCCTGGCGTATGAGTCCCTTGATCCCGATACTGGAAAATACGTGAAAGTAAGTGTCCCGTCCTCCTTCGGACAGATTGGTAACTTCTTCGGTTTCGCCGTTGAGATATACGCGTGTACCGACAGGTAGATATCCGACCAACCCATATACGTATCTATTTTCCCGTTTGACGTTGGGGATGTCGCTTAGCAAAAAGGCTCCCTCGATGACGATGCCAACGGAGTAGTCGACCGCACTCGCTGAGACTGAAACTATAAGACTTAAGGTTGCGACCAGTAATGCGGTTAACATCTTGCTGCACGCTTTACTGATGAATTGCTGCACCGCCGAAACGGCTGACCTAGTGACAATGATATCCACCGGACCCATCCTCGTGACATCCGCGTGTGCCACCATGTTCGATAACTATTTCAGTTTCGGATTGATGGACGTGTTGGCTGTAGAGTGTGGGGGTGAGCGGTTCCAACAATTGTGTAGATAAGATGACAGCCAGCACGGCTATTACCCAATTTTTGTTAGCCATTCCGAGGTCCCTCAGTTTCAGGTCAGGATTCTCCATATATTCGGCCACATTGAATATGGTCATGGCTTCAACGCGATGCTTGAATCTTAATTCCTGTAGAATTACGCACATTATTTAATCACATGCATTATAGGTTGTAAATGCAGCTTAATTTCGGTTTTAGAAAGGCCTCACCTGTTTCATGTGTTGCGTCGCAACTCTGAACACTCTTTTACTCGCGTTCGCGGCGCTGCCCCACACACCCTAGACGTATGAGCAACCGGATAGATCGCTGACACATATTGCGCCGCCCGCCATCCCCCTCTACGGTCGCCGCATGCCGTTCGGTCTGCTCAAATACGGGTTCGCGAAAACCTATCCTGCCAATCCGATCCTGCCGAAAACGCCGGAGTTGAAGCCGTCTTATGATGTCGTGATTATCGGCGCCGGGGGGCATGGGCTGGCGACGGCGTATTACCTGTCGACGGTGCATGGCATCACCAATGTCGCGGTGCTTGACAAGGGATATATCGGCGGCGGGAATACGGCGCGCAATACGGCGGTGATCCGCTCCAATTACATCACGCCAGAGGCGGTGCGGTTCTATAAGGAATCGGTCGATATCTGGACCGGGCTGGCGAACGATCTCGGCATCAATTTGCTCTACACCCAGCGCGGTCAGCTGACCCTGGCGCATACCGACGCCACCGTGCGCACCTTCCGCGAGCGGGCGGAGGTCGGCACGCATCTCGGCGCGCGGACGAAGATGGTAGATCTGAAACAGATCGCCGAGATCGTGCCCTGCATGACGCTCGATCCGGAGGCGCGCTATCCGATCCAGGGCGGGCTGTGGCATGAGGATGGCGGCACCGGGCGGCACGATGCGATGGCCTGGGGCTACGCCATGGGCGCGTCGCGGGCGGGGGTGGAAATCCATCAGAAGACCGAGGTCACCGGCGTCACTGTCGAAAACGGCAAGGCCGTCGGCGTCGAAACCACGCGCGGCACCGTGCGCTGCGGGCAGGTGGTGCAGGCCGTGGCGGGAATGAGTTCGGTCGTGGCCAAAATGGCGGGCTTCCGCCTGCCGATCCGCACCTATCCCTTGCAGGCGATGGTGACCGTGCCGCTGAAACCATTCCTCGATCCGATGATTAGTTCCACCGCCCTGCACACCTATGTCTCGCAGACGGCGCGCGGCGAGCTGGTGATCGGCGGCGGCTCCGATCCCTACGAGCTCTACTCGACGCGCTCGACCCTCGACCTGAAGGAATCGCTGATCGCCGACACCTTGGAATTGTTCCCGTTCCTGGCCGAGGTGAAACTGATGCGGCAATGGGCGGGGATGACCGACATGACCCCCGACTACAGCCCGATCATGGGCGAAAGCCCGGTGCAGAATTACTGGCTCGACGCCGGCTGGGGCACCTGGGGCTTCAAGGCGACCCCGGTGACCGGCAAGCGCATGGCGGAGACGGTAGCGGCGGGCAAGGTGCCGGATATTCTGCAGCCGTTTCGGCTCGACCGGTTCCGGAGTTTCGCGCTGGCGAACGAGATGGGTGCTACGGCGGCGAGTCATTAGGGGGTGAATGTGTTTCATCGACTGTTAGGTTCCGACCCGCTCTCAAATTCCCCAACCTGTCATCCCCGGCAAGTGGCGCAGCCACGCAGATCGGGGATCCATGTCTATGTAGGGCGCGGTTGCAGCTTGGATCCCGGATCTGCGGCGCAATGCGCCTTGTCCGGGATGACACGACGGCGGTGGATTGGGCGACCAAGTGGCAATCGCCAGGGGAGCACCGCCCCATGAAACTCATGCCCTGCCCCCTGAACGGCCCACGCAATATCTCCGAGTTCGCCTGCGCCGGCGAAGTCGCCGAGCTGCGCGATCCCGCCGACTGCGATGACACTTCCTGGGCGGAGCATGTCATCTTTTCGAACAACACGGCGGGGGTGGTGCGGGAGTGGTGGTTTCATACGCCGACGTCATACTGGTTCATTGCGGAGCGCAACACGGTGACGGATGAGATCCTGCGCACTTATCCGGCGGGTGAGGTGTTCAAGGCGCGGTTCGATTATGCGGCGGCGAAGGACGAGGGCGGGAAGTGACGCATCTTTCGCTATCAAAGACTTTTCCGTGTCATCGTCCCCGACTTGATCGGGGAACAGGCGCATTGCGCCGCCGATCCGGGATCCAAGGTGCAACCGCGTCCGGCATCAAGATGGATCCCCGATCTGCGCGGCTGCGCCGCTTGTCAGGGATGACGGCTTTTGTTTGTAGAGGCCGCACCTCCTGCGCGATCGCTGCGAACGTTCAGGAAAGCGCGCCCTAATGCGTCTCCTCCCACCGCACGGGTCGCGGATCGACCGCGGCACCTCCATCGCCTTCTCCTTCGAGGGCCGCCGCTATACCGGCTTCGATGGCGACACGGTCGCCAGTGCCTTGGCCGCAAACGACGTGATTCTGCTCGGGCGGTCGTTCAAATATCACCGGCCGCGCGGCATATTGACCATGACGGGGGACGATGCCAATACGTTCGTGACCATCGACAGTACGCCCAACCTGCTGGCGGACGTGGTGCCGATCCGCGAGGGCATGAACGTCATGGGGCAGCATTACAGCGGCAGTCTGATCGGCGATAACGGGCGCTGGATCGAGCGCATCGCCAAGTTCCTGCCGGTCGGCTTCTATTATCGCGCTTTGTTTCGCCCGCGCGGTATCTGGCCGCTGTGGGAGAAGCTCGTGCGACGCATGGCGGGGCTCGGCCGCGTGTCGCTCGACGCAAAGCACGGATATTACGACAAGCAATACCTGTTCGCCGATACTGTGGTGATCGGCGGCGGCGCGGCCGGCCTGTCGGCAGCCCTGGCGGCGGCAGAAAGAGGCGACGAAACCGTCCTGGTCGAGCGGCAGCCGGTGCTCGGCGGGTCGCTCAACCATGCGCGCTTCGATGCCGAGAGGATGCGGGGCATCGACACGGCGAGGAGCCTGGTCGCCCAGGCGCTGGTGCATCCGAAGATCCGGGTGATGACGGACGCCACCTGCACCGGCTGGTTCGCCGACAACTACCTGCCGATCCTACAAGGCAACCGGATGTTCAAGCTGCGCGCCACGGATGTGGTCGTTGCGACCGGCGCGCTGGAGCAGCCGGCGGTGTTCCGCAACAACGACCTGCCGGGCATCATGTTCGGGTCGGCGGCGCAGCGGTTGATCCGGCTCTATGGCGTCCGGCCCGGTATCCGCGCGGTCGTCGCGACAGCGAACGAAGACGGCTATGGCGTCGCGCTCGATCTGCTCGACGCCGGGGTCGATGTCGCGGCAATCGTCGATATCAGCGCTAGGTCCGGGATGGGACCGCTGGCCCGGGCGGCCTCCGAGAAGGGCATCGAGATCGTGAGCGGCGGCGCGCTGCGCGAGGCGCTGCCGACGGAGGGCGGTCTGTCGGTCGGGGCTGTCATGGTCGCGGACAATGCCGGTCAGGACCGCCTTATCGAATGCGACCTGCTGTGCCTGTCGGTCGGCTGGGCGCCGTCATCGGCCTTGCCGGCGCATGCGGGTGCGCCCGTCCTCTATGACGACTCCTGGCACGGCTTCACGGTGCGCGAAACGCCGCCGGGGATGCGCGTCGCGGGCGCGGTCAACGGCGTCTGGGATCTGGACGCGGCGCTCGAAGACGGCGCGGGTGGAGGCGACATTCCGGCGACACCGTCGCCGAACCATCACTGGCCGATCTTCCCCCATCCGGACGGTAAGGAATTCGTCGATTTCGACGAGGATCTGACGATTGCCGATATCCGCAACGCGGTCGCGGACGGGTTCGAGGATATCGAGCTGGTCAAGCGCTTCTCCACGGTCGGCATGGGGCCGAGCCAGGGGCGGCAGACTGCCAGCAACGCGGTGCGGCTGACCCAGGAAGCCAATGGCGGATTGCTGGCCGATGCGCGCGGCTCGACCAACCGGCCGCCGGCCTTTCCGGAAACGCTCGGCGCGCTGGCGGGGCGGAATTTCCACCCGGTGCGCGTCTCCGCCATGCACGAGCGGCATCTGGAAGCGGGGGCGTCGATGCTGATCGCCGGCGCGTGGCTGCGGCCGGCCTGTTACGGCGGCGCGGCGAACATCGAAGCGGAAGTCAACGCCGTGCGCGGCAATGTCGCCATGATGGACGTGTCCACGCTCGGCGGGCTGGAAGTGCGCGGGCCGGACGCGGCGGAGTTCCTCAACCGCATCTATACGATGAGCTATCTGAAGCAGCCGGTCGGGCGCTCGCGCTACGTGCTGATGTGCAACGACCTCGGCACCATCGTCGATGACGGTGTGGCTTGCCGGCTGGCGGACGACCATTTCTACGTCACGGCGACGACGGGCAATGCGGACGGGGTCTATCGCGAGATGCTGTTCCGCAACGTGCAGTGGCGGCTCGATGTCGATATCGGCAACGTGACCGCGGCCTATAGCGCGGTCAGCCTGGCGGGGCCGAAATCGCGGCAGGTGCTGGAACGGGTCTGCGACGATCTGGATTTGTCGGCCGAGGGCTTCCCCTATATGGGCGTGCGCGAAGGCACGGTCGCGGGCATTCCAGCGCGGCTGCTGCGGGTCGGGTTCGTCGGCGAACTCGGCTGGGAGATCCATGTGCCGTCGAGCATGGGCGAGGCCTTGTGGGACGCGCTGATGGAAGCCGGCGCGGAAGACGGCATCCGGCCGTTCGGCGTCGAGGCGCAGCGTATCCTGCGGCTCGAGAAGGGACATATCATCATTGGCCAGGACAGCGACGCGCTGACCCATCCGCACGAGGTCGACATGGGCTGGGCGCTCGGCAAGCGCAAACCCTATTTCAACGGCGCGCGCGGCATCGAGATGCAGATGAAGCAGCCGATGACGCGGCGGCTCGCCGGATTCGTGCTGCCGGAAGACACGGCGGCGCTGCCGGAAGAAAGCCATCTCGTGCTGCGCGATGGGGTTATTGCCGGGCGGATCACCTCGATCGTGCGCTCGCCGACCCTCGGCCGCCCGATCGGGCTCGCCTTCGTGCCGCCGGACATGGGCGAACCAGACGGGCGGCTTGCGATCAAGGGGCCGCGCGGGCGCCTGATCGAGGCGACGGTGGTGGCGCTGCCCTTCTACGACCCCGACAACAAGCGGCAGGCGCTGTGATGACCGACCCGGCCCAGCATACGCGGCGCAGCCCCGTCTATCGCAAGCTCGTGGCGGCGGGGGCAACCTTCCGCGAGGCCGCGGACGGTGCGGTCGCGGCCACGGTGCCGGGCGCGCCGCGTCCGCTCGGGTTGGCCGATCTCTCGGTGCTGCCGCGGCTCGGCTACAAGGGGCCGGGGGCGCTGGCGGCGCTCGCGACCGTGGGGGTGCCGGTCCCCGAGGCGAACAATACGGCGCTGGCGATGCCGGGCGGCGGGCTGGTGGCGCGGCTTGCCGACAGCGAGGCGCTGTTGCTCGGCGACCCCACGGGGACGGGGGATCCGCTTGCCGCCTATGGCGCGTTGCACGGTGCGGGCTGCTACGCGATGCCGCGGCGCGATAGCCATGCCTGGTTCACGCTCGCCGGGGACCGCGCCGCCGATTGCCTCGCCAAGCTGTGCGGCGTCGACCTTCGGCCGCACCGGTTCGCGGACGGCGCCATCGCGCAGACCTCCCTCGCGCGGATGAACGGGATCCTGATCCGCGACGATCGCGGCGGCGCGCTGGCCTACCACATCCTGGCCGACAGCGCGTCCGCGCCCTATCTGTGGGATTGCCTGATCGATGCGATGGCCGAGTATGACGGCGGTCCGGTCGGGCTGGACGATCTCGCGTCCTTCGCATCTGCGGAATAACCGGGTAGTTGAGAAGTTCCCACCGGCCTGCTGAAAAAGATTCAGGGATTTTTTTCAATCACCTAGTTGAAAGCGTCTAGCCGTATCTTTATATTGTGCATTGCAACATATTCTTTGGTTTCATGTTGCAACGCGAGATGGCTGTAGGCCTCCCCTACACCCATTCTAGCGTTTCCTCCCTAAACCAGACTTCAGGCCGCGCCTCATCGGCGCGGCCCTTTTTTTACCGGTAGTTAACCGGTCCTAAAATGTCGTCGAACAGCGCCTTTTGTCCCGCGGTCGTGGCTTCCCAACTGAATTGCTCCGCATAGGCCCGTGTTGCCGCCCGGTCGGGCTGGGCGGCGAACAATTGCTCGACCGCATCGGCCAGTGCTGCCGGCGTCCGCTCCGCCATCAAGACGCCCGCCGCTGGCTCGGCGACAATTTCCGGCGTGCCCCACACATTGCTCGCGACCACCGGCGTGCCGCAGGCCATCGCCTCGAGCAGCACGTTCGCCCAACCCTCGCGGCTCGACGCCAGCACCAGCGCGTCGACGGCGCCATAAATCTGGCCGAGATCGTTATGACCGACGCGCCCCAGAAACCGAACGCGGTCAGCGACGCCGCGGTCGCGCGCCAGACGTTCCAGGGCGGCACGTTCGGGGCCGTCACCGGCGATCAGTAACGTGGTGTCGGGAAGTTTCGGCAGCGCCTCGATGATCAGGTTGTGGCCCTTGCGCTCGATCAGAAGACCGACCGACAGCAGGGTGCGGCCGGTCAGGCCGAGACGGTCGCGCGCCGGTGCGCGCTCGACGGGCTTGAACATCTCCAGATCGACACCGTTGCGCAGCACGCGGACCTTGTCGGGTGGGACTTCGAGATCGACGAGTTCGTCTTTTAGCGCCTGGCAGACGGTGATTAGACCCTGGGCCTTGTCCGCCGCCCATTTGATCTGACGCCGGGGGATGGGGTATTCCGGCAGCAGGTTCAGATCGGTACCGCGCGCCGTAATTGTGACAGGCTTTCCAAATGCCCTGCCGAGCATCGCCGCGGCGACGCCGTCGGGATAGAAATAATGCGAGTCGATCAAGTCGAATTCGAGCCCGTCTCGTATCAGCCCGGCGATGAATGGTTTGACGAACGCGTAAATGCAAAGCGGTGCCAGATTGGTCCCGATTTTCGGAATCAGCGGAAAGCGCGGGTGATGGATCGTCAGCCCGTGCCGGTGTTCTATTTTCGGGACTTTGGCAAAATCGGCATAGTGGCCGAAAATCGGCGACCGTAGGGGGAACCAAGGCACGGGCGCGACGACGTGAGCCTGCACACCGCCATCGGCAAGCAAATGGCGCAATCTGTTCTCGACGAATACACCGTGAACCGGTTGAGCCGCATTCGGGAACAGCGTCGAGAAGGTAAGAATTTTCAGCATATGAAGGGAAAGCTTCTTAATGCGCGTCCAAGCGCCTGCCAAGGAGTTTAGCAAACAATTCTAGACGAACCGGTTAACGCTGTTGGCTAATATTGATTAAATATGAAACTTTGATGAGTTATGTACGCTTCCGCGAGCGATGCGTGCGCCTCCGCCGTGTCGGTTCCTGCTTCTGCAGCGTTCGTTTTTGCTGCCGCAACGCCCAGAATAGTAGACCGAATCCGCACGCAAAAATAACGTAAAACATCGGCTGCTCTGCCATCTTCCTGATCATGGAGCCCGCTAGCTTTCTAATCGTCATCGTTGCCGACTGATCATGCATTGCATCGCGTTTCTTCGGTCCAACTCCTTTATCATCGAGCGCTCTGCCATGCTTATTCACGCGCAGGTTATGAACCGCCATGCGGTGTTGCATTGTTGAGATATTATTCGAGGCAGGACTGTGTGTACCGATGCCGGCCCCGGCCGAACTAACGGACGACCAGCTGTCGCGGCCAAGCCAGTATCGAATTTCGGGTGAGTAGCCGGCGATCGCAACAGCCTTGAAGTCTGTCCATTGATCGATTTCAAGCCAATAGCCCGTATCAGCCCATCGCCGGACCCAATCCAATGCCGTCAATGCATCGGCAAAATCCGGTATTGGAGCGATATCGGTGATGCTTGCCAGTATCGTATCTGCCTCGTCAATGAATTCGTCATTTGGCTCCGAAAGATCCCGGGTCGCCGAGGTCGGAAAGTTTTCGAAATCCGTTGCGGCGCCGTTCGTTCCCCGTTCCTCTGGAAGAGGCGATTCAGGTTCGTTTGCGGTTGGTTCGTGCCGGTCTCCACTATTATCCGGCAAGGCGGATTTTGAATCACCAATGGCGGTCGCTCTCGCCGGTGCAACGAATCCGCTGCTTGCGGCTCCTAACACCGTCAATGCAAACACCATTGCAATGAAGAAGTTTCTCAGTTTGTGCTCAAAATCTGCCATATGGCCGGCTTACTAAATGAAGGAACACGTTATGTTCCGAACAAGAATAACTTTTACTGGCGCTTCAACCTACTATTGAAAATGGTTAATATAAATAAATCGATAAGCCGCAAGGCTAATAAATCAGGCGTCCTCAATTATCTCTTGTGCAAGCGCCAACGCCGCTGCGGTGAATTTTTGCATATTCGCTGCCCGGTCCGAATCTCCGGTTTCTATTGTTCTTACTATTTCGGTCGCCGGGCCGGCGATCGCGATGCAGACATGGCCGGCGGCATCGCCGTAACGGTTGCCGGTTGGGCCTGCAGCACCGGTTTCTGCGAGTCCCCAATCGGCGCCTAATCTTTCGCGCGCGGTGCGTGCCAGCACGAGCGCGTGCGGTTCGGAAGCCGAGCGAAACTCATCCAGTACGGTATCGGGAATAGACAGCAATTCAGTTTTGGCGGGCCGTGTATAAACCACCGCGCCACCTAAAAAGTACGCGGACGCTCCCGGTACCGCCAATAAAGCGGCTGAAACGAGCCCGCCCGACGAAGATTCAGCGACCGAAATGGTCTCGCCGCGTCGACGGAGGAGTTCTCCGACGAGTGTTGCTGTTGTCTCTATGTTAGACACGAGGAAGCCTATTTCTAGTGTTTGATGTGCTGTTGATCGCATTATAGGCGAATCTTGCCAGTTTTGCAGCAAATGCGAAAACTTGTCGCAGCAAATGCCAGACGATCTAAGTGCGCGCTCGTCGCCGTAACACCCCCTTACCAGTTTCAAAGCGCTACTTGACCAGATGTCACCCACGACGCAGCCTACTAAGGACGAATATTGCCAACGGTGGAGAACGAGACCATGGACGCACACCGGCCTGTAATCATGGGAGCCCGGCATGCGATCGCGACGGGGCATTATTTCGCGAGCCAAGCAGGATTCGACATCCTGAATAATGGCGGTAATGCGATCGACGCCGGCGTTACGGCGGGACTTGCGATCGGCGTTCTGCAAAGCGAGTTCGTGAATATTGCCGGGATCGCGCCGATCATGATCCGGCTAGCCGGATCGGATACGGTTTTGACCATCGACGGCGTCGGAACCTGGCCAAAGTCGGTTCGGCCGGAACTGTTCATTGAAGGCAACAATCAGCACATTCCCGAGGGCATCCAGCGGACACTGACGCCGGGTGCGCCGGGATCCTGGCTGTTTGCGTTGGAACGCTACGGTACGATGCGGTTCGGAGACGTGGTTGCTGCGGCGATCCGCTTTGCCCGCGAGGGTTTCCCGATGTATCCGCAAATGGTGAATAATATAACGTCCGACGAAGCATCGCTTCGCCGCTGGCCGTCGAGCGTTGCGGTATATTTGCCGAACGATAGGCCGCCGCGGGTCGGGGAAATCTTCAAGCAGCCCGATCTGGCGAAAACCTTGCAATACATGGCCGACGAAGCCGCTGCCCGGGACGGTGAAGGCCGAGAAGCGGGTATCCGGGCCGCCTACGATGCTTTCTATAAGGGCGACATTGCCAAAACGATCACCGACTATCACCGCGAGAATGACGGGTTCCTCACGATGGAGGATATGGCAGCGCATCGTCCGCGGCTGGAGCCTCCCATTCGTGTGCCATTCCGCGGGCTCGACGTATTTGGTTTCGGACCATGCGCAAGCGGTCCGGTTTTGACTCAAGCGTTGATGCTGGCGGACGGTTTCGATCTCGAAGCGATGGGGCACAATTCGCCTGCTTATATCCATACTATCGCCGAGTCGATGAAGCTCGCCTTTGCAGATCGAGATCGGCATTGCGGCGACCCGGCCTTCGTCGATGTCCCGTTGGATGGCCTGTTTGACCCGGCCTATCTGGAGGGCCGCCGCGCCCTTATCGACAACGAGAAGGCATGGCCGGAACTGCCACCTGCGGGAGATCCGCGAACAGGGGCGCCGACTATGGAAGGTGGCCATCTGTTCGCGCCGTCGCTCAACCCCGATCCGCCGGCTGGCGACACCAGTGCAGTCTGTGTCGTCGATGCGGATGGTAATGCGTTCGTGGCGACACCGAGCGACATACCGCGCGATACGCCGGTTATTCCCGGCACCGGTGTTTGCCCGTCGTCACGCGGCTCCCAGTCGTGGGCCGTGAAGGGACATGCCGCGTGCCTCGCACCGGGGAAACGGTCACGCCTTTCTTCGAACCCGATGATGGCGCTGAAGGATGGCGAGCCTTACATGGTGTGGGCGACGCCGGGTTCGGATGTGCAGCCCCAGGCAACGCTGCAGGTTCTGCTCAACCACGTCGTGTTCGGCATGGATGTGCAGGAAGCGATCGAGGCGCCGCGGTTCGCGACCTACAGTTTCCCGGGATCGTTCGAGCCGCACGACTATTATCCCGGCCGGCTCAATCTCGAAGCGCGCATCCCGGTGGAAACAGGCGACGTCCTGGCCGCTCTCGGTCACAGGATCGAATGGTGGCCCGACTGGATCTTCCGAGCCGGCGGTGTTTGCGCCGTGCAGGTCGATCCGGAAACCGGCCTGCGCAGCGCCGGTGGCGACCCGCGCCGCCCAAGCTATGCGCTTGGCTGGTAGAGGTTCGACGCATGGCCCGGATTGCAATCGGTGGTTTTCAGCATGAGACCAACTGCTTCGTTGAGCCGGCGACGGACTTTGCCTATTTTGCAGCACACCGCGACCGGCCGCCGCTATGCCGTGGTTCGGATGTCATCGATTGGTTGGCCGGTGTCAGTTTTGCGATGTCCGGCTTTCTGGACGAGATGGCGGCATCGCACGAGCTTGTCCCGTTGCTGTGGACCAGTGGCGGGGCCGGCGGCATTGTGACCCGGGACGCTTACGAGCGGATCGCCGGTGAACTCGTCGGCGGGCTGTCCCAGTCGATGCCAGTCGACGCGATCTATCTCGATCTGCACGGCGCGATGGTGACGGAGGATTTCGAAGATGGCGAGGGTGAGCTGTTGCGTCGGGTGCGCGCCGCTGTCGGCCCCGATACCCCAATTGTCATCAGCCTCGACTATCACGTCAATTTGACGGAAGCGATTGTCGAGAACTGCGATGGAATGGCGATCTACCTGACCTATCCACACATCGACCGCGCCGAGACCGGGCAACGCGCCGCGCATATTTTGTCCACGGTCTTGGAGCGCGGACAACCGACAGCGCGCAAGTTTGTGAAGCTGCCGTTCCTGATCCCCCTGAATTTTCAGTGCACGATGGTGTCGCCCTCGGCGGATATCGTGGCGTCGTCGGTGGCGGGCGAGGGCGGAGAGGTGTTGAACCTCAGTTACGGCGCCGGCTTCCCGCCGTCCGATCTAGCCGAGTGTGGACCGAGTGTCGTGGCCCATGGTTATGACCGGGATGCGGTCGATGCCGCGGCGGCAAAACTGGTGGCGGAGATCGAAGCCCGGGAGGCGGAATTCTCGGAGCCGCTGTTTACGCCGGAGAGTGCAGTGGGCGAGGCAAAGGCAATCGCGGCATCAGCGTCGCGTCCCGTAGTGCTGGCGGATACGCAGGACAATCCGGGTTGTGGCGGTACCGGCGATACGACCGGACTGCTGAAGGCGTTGGTCGAAGGCAAGGCTCAGGACGCGGTTCTCGGCGTGATGGCAGATCCGGAAGCGGCGGCGGCGGCTCATGAAGCGGGGGAAGGGGTGGAGATCAGCATCGCACTTGGCGGCAAGTCGGGTCCGGAGGGTGTGGAGCCGTTCGAAGCGACGTTCCATGTCGCTAAGCTTGGCGATGGCAAGTTCACCTGTACGGGGCCGTGCATTCGTGGCCGGACCGTCGATATCGGCCCGACCGCGTTGCTCGTCATCGACGGCGTTAGCGTCGTCGTGGCGAGCAAGCGGATGCAGGCCTACGACCAGGATATTTTCCGCCATCTCGGCGTCGAGCCGAGCGATCAGAAAATCCTGGCACTGAAAAGCACCTGCCATTTTCGGGCCGATTTCGAGCCGATCGCCGAGAAAGTCCTGATCGCGATTGCGCCGGGCGGGCACATCGCGGACTCCAAACAATACCCGTATCAGAAGCTGCGCAAGGGCGTGCGGTTGGAACCATTAGGTCCTGAATTCGACAACTGGTGGAAAAACACCCCCTAATCCGAAAGGCGAAGGTGACCCCCGCCTTTCGGATCGTTTGCGTTCAAGCTGCCAATCTGCGCCGCCGTGCTGCGCCGACTCCGGCGAGGCCGATGGCGAATAGCGCGAGCGTTCCCGGTTCTGGAACCGGGACGCCATTGCGGAAGGCGAAGACTCCGTCCGAGTCGACGAGAACCTCGAGATCGAACCCGTTCCCCCTGGCGGAGAATTGCGCCGGTATCCACAGCGAAGGATCGAAGGCCACCGCGTTCGCCGTCGGGTCGTTGATATCAAAATTCAACGGATCGATATCGAAGAAGAAGGCGTTGATATCGACAAAGTCGGTGACAAGCAGTTCCGGATTGTTCGCGGCGCCGTCGATGAAGGAGAAGACGATCGACGTGGTGTCGTCGACCAGTACGCTGCCGCCGAGAAACAGGCGGTCGAATTCACCCAGACCAACGCCACCGATTTCGACTTCCAGCACGCCGCCATTGCGCAGGTCGAAATTGCCGAGGATGCCCATGTCCCCGGGCGAACTCCCGGGTGCGACGGTGCCGCCGTCGAAGGCAACCACATTTGCGTCGATGACACCGCCCGCACCTTTCAGCACACCGTTGGCGCCGATGCCGATGGTGCCGGCTTTGACGAGGCCGTTATTTTCGACCGTGAGCATGCCGTCGCCGCCGGAGGTGACTTCGTCGGACTGCAAGCCAATGCCGATGAAACGTCCGCCGTCATATTCGGAACCGGGACCGGAAACCAGCACACGCCCTGTCGCACCAGCGTTACGGCCGATGAAAGTCACCGCACCATCGTTCATCAGCACCTTGCCGCCCGCTGTGATGTTGAGTGTCCCGGATGTGGTATTGTTCCGGCCAACGGAAACGAAACCCCGATTGGGGCCTTTGACTTCGATCATGGAGCCCGGACCGGTCACGTTGATCGTGCCGTCGGCGTTGGTGTTCTCGTCTCGGCCGAGCTGAAATCCGGGAGAAGTGCCGTCGATGCCGCCGTCGATGATGACCTTGCCGCCATTGGTTATGTCGAGGACGCCCGTGCCGGCCCGGCCGATGGTCATGAACGCGCCCTGGCCGCCACCCGGAGGCCCGCCATTCAATTTGAGGGTCGAACCGGCGCCGTCAATGACCATGTTTCCGGTGCTACCGCCGGCCGCGAGGTTGAGAAAGCGGAAATTTTCCATCGAGCCGCCGTCGGTAATACTCACATCCACATCCGAATGGTTCCCGAAAAACAGAAACCCATTCCCTGGCGTTCCGGCAGAAATTTTCGATCCCGCGCCGGAAACGGTGACAACGCTGAGGCCGTTGGCGGGTGCGGGTACCAAGTCGAAACCCGTATTGATACCCTCGGTTACGACGACCTGACCGCCGCTTTTGACATTCAGCGAGCCATTGACGCCGAGCCGCATTAGCTCCGCCTTCACCAGACCGTTGTCGCTGACATTGATCGTGCCCGTGCCGCCGGAGGAAGTTTCGTTGAATTGTATTCCGACTCCGATGAAACGGCCGCCGTCGTATTCCGATCCAGCGCCCGAGACGTTGACCTCGCCCGTCGCGCCGACGTTGCGGCCGATGAAGTTCACCGCACCTGCATTCTGCAGCACCTTGCCGCCGGCCATGATGTTGAGAGTGCCGTCGCTGCCATTGTTGCGGCCGATATTCGCGAAGCCGGCCTGTGGCCCGATTACCCGGATCGTCGAGTCCGAGCCCGTAACGTTGATCGTTCCTTTGGCTTCGCGTCCGGCTTGAAAGCCGGGGAATGTTCCGTCTGCGGCACCATCGATGATGACGCTGCCGCCGTTGGTGATGTCGAGCGTACCGGTTCCAGTTCTGCCGATAGTGAGGAACGCGCTTGTCCCGCTCAACGTCAGCGTCGAGCCGGCGCCGTCTATATTGACGTCGCCGGTGCCGCCGGACAGGCCGGCGTTCATGAAGGGGCTCGGCCCGGTAACGCTGACATTGCCGCCGTCCGCGATATTGAGCGTACCCAGATTGGTTTGACCTTGACCGACGGCGAAGCTGCCATTCCCGTCGGCCATGTTCCAGGCGGATCCTTGTCCCGAGACGGTCACAGTGGCTGTGATGTCACTCGGAAGATCATTGGGGTCCGCCGCGAAAATTTGCTGAGCAATGATACCTCTTCCGGTATTCAGGACGGCGCCATCGAGGATCTCCATGGTTACGGTGGTCGCTGCGTCGGGTGTCGAGGAAATTTCCTTGTTTCCCACTCCGACGGATAGAGATTGGTTGTTCAAAAAATTGACGCTCGTGTTCTGGCCGGTGATGGTGATGTTTGCACTGCTTCCAGCATTCTGGCCGAAGATATTCGAGGTCGAATTGGTCGCATTCACGACTGCCCCGGCGGAGACCGTCAGGTTCGAATGCCCCTGGATACCCATGGCCAAGGGACCGCCGACACCGACGAGGCTGACGATGGTCCCGCTGCCGGTGAACTCGAAATTGCTGACCGCCGTTTGCGAAGAATTCGAACCGAGAATGGCATCCGCTGTGAGGCTGCTGCCACCGTTGACCGTGAGTGATCCGTTATTAACTTCAGCGAACGATCCGGTGATGTCGGCGTTGCCTGGATTGACGCCAAGGAGCGCCGTCGGCTGCACCTCGCCAATCCCAATGATTGTTGCGTTCGCTTGCGCGAAGACGAGTGCGCCGGCCAGTCCGGCGAAAATACGAATGTAGTTGTGCGTTAGCTTCCGTCGCATGGACGTAACTCCTCCCATAAAACTGTATCGCCAGATTGGCGACCCCTGCCAAGGACCCTCAATTCGAGAGTACAAGCTACTTTCTGCAAGTTTTATGCCTTGGAGTTAACTTATTGATTCATAAATATAATATGTAATTTTTGAAAAACTTAAACGCAATAATTGTAAAGAAATCCGTCACCAGAAGCTGCTGAAAGTCGATTCACGGATCGCCATATCGTATTTTTCATATGTTTTTCAAACGGTTATATCGCCTCTGGAGATTTGCCGGAGTTGTAAAGAATTCCGACGCTTTACGGGAACGTTTTCAAAATCCCCAATTTGAAAGGAATTAATTCGATCTATAATAGGCAAGATTGATAATTTTTTCGTGATATGGGGCGATAGCGTCATCATAATTTACACGCGATCAAGTAGTGCGCGGCGGTGAAATCGTTTGGGATCGTGGTGCGAAATTCAGCCCCTCCGCGCGCCGTGCCGAAACCGTTCGAGTTTCTGGATCGACGCCAGCGCCCGGGCGGCGTTGGCGAGCTCGTCGTAGACCGGGATGCCGGCATCGTTGGCGCGGATGCGGTATTTCCTTTTGATGTCGTCGATAGCCGCTTCGCCGTCGGAGCGCAGCACCAGCATGAAATGAGCCTTGCCCGGATAGCGCTCTTGTGTCCGGACGGCAGCCTGGATCAAGTTGTCGAGCGGGTCGATCGGGCCGCGACCTTGGAACGATGCCAAATTGAGATGCATGACGACCGCGTCGGCCTCGTCCGATGCGTAGATGGTATCCAGAATTTTCTCGGCGATGCGACCTTCGTCTGTCTGCAGTGTCATGACGGGCGTATCGATCGGGTTTATCACGCTGGTGCCCGGCGGCAGCTTCAAGGCATCGAGTGTTGCCACAGTTGTGTCGTCGAGGGGGTCGATATCGAGGCCGAGCCGGGCGAAGTAATCCGTTGCCAGCACGCTGGTGCCGCCGCCATTGCCAAACAGGACGATCCGCTGCGTTGGCCGCGTCGACCGCACGCCGAGCATTTGGAAAGCGAGCAGGGTCTCCAGGAAATCGTCGAGGGTTTCCACCAACACGCAGCCGGTCTGCTTCTCAAGCGTACCCCACACCCGGTCGTCGCCCGCAAGCGAGCCGGTGTGTGAGGCGGCGGCGGCTTGGCCTGCCTTTGTCCGTCCACCTTTGAGAATGACGACGGGCTTGTCCGCACGCCGGAGGATTTGCGTGAAGCGCCGTCCATCCTTGGTGTCTTCGAGATATAGGCCGATGACCTTTGTTGCGGGGTCCGCGAGATAAAATTCAAGCAAATCGTTCGGCCCGATATCGGCGCTGTTGCCGACGGTCAGCAGGCCGCTGTATTGGATGCCGCGGATCTGTCCGCGGCGGATGATATCGGTGCCGAGGCCGCCGCTTTGCGAAATGATGCCGACGCTTCCGGCTGTCATCGACGCATTCTTTGCAAACGAGACGCGGCCGCGCGGCGTATGCAATCCGAGACAATTCGGTCCGATGACACGACAGCCACCCTCACGTCCGGCTTCGACCAACTCCGTTTGCAGCGTTTCGCCCGCGGCGACTTCCCCGAATCCGGCTGAGATGACCTGCGCGAACCGGACACGGCCTTTTGCCTTGCGCAGCATGGGGGGAATGCGATTGGCGGCCACGGCAATATAGGCGTAATCGACCCGTGTCGGCGTTTCGGCGAGCGACGGGTAGGCGGGTAGGTCGGCGACCGTTTCAGCGGTGGGATGGATTGGATAGATGGCGCCAGGGAACCCGGTTTCCCGAAGCCGGTCGATGAAAGTATTGCCGATGCTCACGCTGGATGCGGAAGCACCGACCACCGCTATCGCCTCGGGTTCGAACAAGGGTTTGAATATGGCGCGCGGATCATCGAGATGCGCGCTCGCTTCCTGTGGCGTGGTTTCCGCGAGAATAAAGCGGGCATCGACCGCGACAGCGCCATCGGCCGAGACGATCAACGGATTGATATCGAGTCCTTCGATGACACTGCCGTGGGTCGCCAGAAGCCCATCTTCCCCGCCGATGCGGAGCAATGCGTCGATTATGGCGGCTTCGGAAACAGCTTCCCCGCCCCGCGTGCCGGAAAGCAAGGCACGGCCTCGCAGCTCGTCCAACATTGCGCGCGCATCTCGCTCGGTGATCGGGCAGAGCCGAAAGGCAACGTCGGCTAGCACTTCGACGAAAATGCCGCCCAGTCCGACCATGATCATGGGGCCGAATTGCGAATCGTGGATCGCGCCGATAGCGATTTCCTGCCCCGGTGGCGCCATTTCCTCGATCAGGAATCCGTCGCGCGTGCTATCGCGGATGGCTGGTGTTTCCAGCATGGTGCGGACGGCCTCGGCGGTTTGTTCCGCGGAATCCAAGCCTACAATGACACCGCCGGCGTCCGACTTGTGCAGGATGTCGGGGGACATGATTTTCACGACGACAGGCGGCGTCAGCGTCGCGAAGGCGCCGGCAACCTCTTCGGGGCGAGAAATGACGACGGACTTGGGGACTGCGATACCAGAAGCAGAAAGGATTTTTTTACCCGAGGCTTCGTTGAGTGAATGACGCCCATCGTGTTTCGCTTGGGTGAGTATTGCTTCTGTACTTGTCAGTCGTCTGTCGGTTCGCCCCTCACCCCAAGGAGAGGGGGAAGGGGGACTTACCGCCTCCCTAGTAGCTCGTCGGCCAGGTGCGCATCAGATGCTTGCCGACACCGTTCGTCATGCGCAGTCGATGGACGTCGAGCATACGGATCAGGAAGTCGCGGGTTTCCGAAGGCTTGATGACATCGTGCACGCTGTAGATCGAAGCCATGTCCCAGATCTCGGTATCCTTTTGCACATCGGCAAAGGCTTCCTCGAAACCCTCGTCACCTTCCTCTAGCCCATGCACGATCATCGTCGCGAAGCGCGGGTCCATGAAGCTGACCTCGCCGGTCGGCCATGCCGCCAGCGTATCGGAATGTTTCCCACCGCCCATGCAGACATAGGCCCGGCCATAACTCTTGCGCAAAATAACCGCGATCCGGGGCACGGAGACAAGGGTCATCGCGTTCATGAAATTTATGATTCGGCCCGGTGCGCGCATGCGTTCCGCATCAGTGCCAATGGCGAAGCCCGGCGTATCGACGAGCTGGACGATGGGGATGTTGAAGGAATCGCACATCACGAGAAAGTCGACGATCTTCTCGCAAGCCTGTGTGTCGAGCGCGCCACCGCGGTGCTGCGGATTATTGGCGATGACGCCGACGCTCTTGCCGTCGAGCCGGGCCAGCGCGGTGATCGCAGGCCGGCCGAACCGGGCTTTCAACTCGAAGAGACTGCCCTTGTCGAACACGGCCTCAAGCACCTTGCGCATGTTGTAGACCTGAGTGCGCTTTTCCGGCAGGACCTTGTGCAAATCCGCCATACCCTCGCCGGAACCGGGTGTGACGTCGCGCACCGGCGGTGCTTCCTTGTTGTGGCTCGGCAGGTAGCTGAGGAAGGTGCGGATCGCGTCGAGTGCTTCTTCATCCGTATCGACCACCATGTCGATCTGGCCGGTAGTCTCGGCGTGCAGTTTCCAGCCGCCAAGCTCTTCCAGGTCGACGGATTGCCCGATGGCACGGCTGACGAGGCGCGGACTCGACACTGCCATGGTGGAACCGCGGCGCATGACGGCGAAATCGGAGCAGCAGGCGAGCCAGGCGGAAGAGCCGAAGGAGAAGCCAAGCGCTGCCGCGACCCAAGGCGTGTCGCGCATACGCTGGAACTGAGAGATGTCGTTGCCGAGCAGCGCGCCCATGCCGCGCGATCCCATCGCATCCGGCAGTCGCGCGCCGGTCGACTCACCGACGAAGGCGATCGGCATGCCCCGTTCCGTGCCGGTCCGCTTGACCTGTCCGACCTTCTTGCTGTTCGTGGCACTGGTCGACGAGCCCTTGACGGTAAAGTCGTTGACGACGAGCGAGATATCCCGGCCGCCGATTTTGGCGTAGCCAGTGATCTTGCCATCCGTCGGTGTCGCGTCATGGTCTTCTGGATAGACGCCGGAGGTGCCAAGCAAGCCGGTTTCGAAGAAACTGTCTTTGTCGACCAGATGATCGATCCGCTCGCGGGCGTTCAGTTCGCCTGTATTGCGCCGCCGCGCGAGCTTTTTCTCGCCGCCCATCGCCAGCGCCTTGCGCCGCCGTTCTTCGAGTTCCGCGATCTTCGCTTCGATGTCTGTTAGGTCGTCTGCCATTCTTCAGCCCCCATTATCCGGCGGCCTAAACGACGTTGCGGCTCCGGAAGTCGGCGATCTCTTCCGCGCTATAGCCAAACCGTTCCAACACTTCGTCGCTATGCTCGCCCTTTTCCGGTGCGGCCATTGCGATGCTGCTTGGCGTTCGGGTCAGCACCACGGGTTGCGCGTTGATTTCCAGCGGTCCCAGCGCCGCGGATTCCGATGTGCCGGTTACGCCAAGCTGTTGCACATGTGGGTCGGCGAAGACCTGATCGATGCTGTAGATCGGGCCGCACGGCACGCTGGCCTCGGCGAGCAGTTCGATCCAGTGTGCGCTGCTCTTCTTTTTTGTGTGTTCGGCAATCAATGCATTCAGAGCGTCTCGGTTTTTCGAGCGTCCGTCCGGTGTCGCATAATCCGGATCGTCGATCCACGCTTCGGTGCCAAGCGCCTTGCAGAGGCGGCCGAAGATCACCTGTCCCGCCGCGGCGATATTGATATGGCCGTCGCTGGTTTCGTAGACACCCTGCGGCATCGTAGTCGGATGGTTGTTACCCGCCTGTGGCGGTACTTCCTTATCGATGAGCCAGCGTGCGGCCTGAAAATCGAGCATGAAGATCTGCGCCTGCAGCAGTGAGGAATGCACCCACTGGCCTTCGCCGGATTTTTGCCGTTCGTAGAGCGCAACCATGATGCCGTGCGCGAGAAACATGCCGGCGCACAGATCGTCGATGGGAATGCCAACCCGAACCGGGCCCTGTCCTGGCAGCCCGGTGATCGACATCAAGCCGCCCATCCCTTGGGCGATCTGATCGAAGCCGGGCCGGTCGCGATACGGACCTTGCTGACCGAAGCCTGAAATGCTGCCGTAGATCAGGCGCGGGTTGAGTTCCTTCAACGTGTCGTAATCAATGCCAAGCCTGTGTTTCACACCGGGCCGGTAATTCTCGATTACCACGTCGGCGTCCTTGACCATCCGTTTGAAGATGCCGACGGCTTCCGGGTCTTTCAGATTGAGCGTCAAACTGCGCTTGTTGCGCTGCAGATTCTGGAAATCGGAGCCGTGCCGCGCGCCACCCATGACATCGCCGCCTTCGATCGCTTCCGGAATCTCGATCTTGATGACGTCCGCGCCCCAATCGGCGAGCTGGCGCACTGCGGTCGGTCCGGCCCGCGCTCGGGTCAAATCGAGAACGGTGATATCCGACAGAGCCGTCGAAGCGGGGTTGTGCGCCATGAGGCGGTCTCCTTTTTTCGTAACCGCGCCCGATTAATAGAACAGTTGCGGTAGAAACAGCGCAATCTGCGGGAACAATACCAGCAGGCCGATCATCACAAACATCGTGACGACAAACGGGGCCGCGCCGACAATCACATCGTTCATCGTCCCGCCGTCACGCACCCCGTGAACGATATAGAGGTTAACGCCGACCGGTGGCGTGATCAGAGCGGTCTCTAGCAATATCGTGATCAGAATACCGAGCCACACCGGATCGAATCCCATCCCGATAAGAATCGGCGCGATCAGCGGCGTCGTCGTGATCAGCATCGACAGCGTTTCCATGAAGCAGCCGATGATGATGTAAAACGCGATCACCACCCACAAGGTCTGCATGGGTGTTACGCCGAGGCCTTCGATCAGGGTAATCAGTTTGCCGGTCATACCGACGGCGGCGAGCACGAAGTTCAAGAACAAGGCGGCAAAGATGATCAGCATGACCATTGCCGTCGTTCGCAGCGTTCCTTCGATTGCTTCGCGCAGCATGTTCAGATTCAGCGAGCCGAACGCGGCGGCCAAGCCGAGTGCGGCGACGACGCCGACCGATGCGGCTTCGGTTGGGGTTGCAAAGCCGGCATAGATCGAACCGACGACGACGACGAAAATACCGAGCGGCGGCAATAGATGCGGCAGTGATTTCCAGCGCTCATCCCAGCTGGTCGCCACCGGCGTGCCACCCCATTCCCGCCGGAACAGTACAGCGATCAAGACGGTCAGCATGAACAGGCTGGCCAGGATGAAGCCCGGAATGAAGCCGGCGAGATAGAGCTGTGGGACCGAAGTATCAGTGAGCAACCCGTAGATGATTAAGTTAATGGACGGAGGAATCAATATCCCAAGCGTCCCACCCGCCGCTAGCGTCCCGAGGAACAGCGGCTCATTATAACCACGGCGCGCAATTTCAGGGTAGGCAACGGTTCCTACGGTTGCCGCCGTTGCGACGCTCGACCCGGAAGAGGCGGCGAAAATTGCGCACGACCCGATATTCGAATGCATTGTGCCGCCGGGCAGCCAGGACAGCCATTGTACCATTGCTGTGTACATGCGTTCGGCGATGCCGGCGCGCAGCAGGATTTCTCCGAGCATGATGAATAGCGGGATGGCGACCAGGACGTACTCGATGGCGTTCTGCCAGACGATCTCGCCAAGTGCCAAATGCAGCGGCATCGGCGAATAGAATTTCTCCAGGATCATCCCGAGCCAACCCAGGGCGGCAGCCACCGGCACGCTCAGCGCCAGCAGCGATAACAGAATTACTCCGGTCCAGCCCAGCATGCTCAGTTACCTTCTTTCTCTTCCTTTAGCGCTTGCTCGCGCTTGAGCTCGGCACGCGCGTGTTCGCGTTCCTCTTCGACTTCTTCTTCGATGCCACGGGGCCCGACCAGAGCGGCGATTCGGTTCCAATCGCGGCTGAATGCCGCTGAAATGATCCTGAGCAACATCAGGGCGAAGACAAAGAAAAAGAACACCATGCCGGCGAACCAGAATCCCTGCGGTAGCGCCAGCGGGGTCACTAGTGGTGTGATCGAAACGGAAGAATTTTCGAAACTGTTCCACCAAACGTCAAACGAACGTTCAGCCATAAGCAGGAGAAACCCACCAAGCAGCAGGAATCCGACGATATCGAGGAAGAGTCGGGCCGCTTGCGGCAACCTCAAATACAACGCGTCGATACGAACATGCGCCCTATGCAATGTGGCGAAGGCAAAGGCGAAAGAAGTTGAGATTGCGAATATATAGCCGGCAATTTCGTCCGCGCCGCCGAACGACCAATTTGCGAATTTTCGGAGGAGAACTTCGAGCGTCGTCATGAAGGCGGCAAATATCAGTAATCCACCGCCGATCCAGACGACAATTCTAGATGCAAGCTCCGCCTTTTCGAGGAGTCGATCAAGCATTTTACCTATAGGGGATGTTGCCTATCGCAGACGGACGCCGCTCCCGAGGGAACAGCGTCCGCCGCGATGGACAAAGTTGGTCTTATTTTACAGCTTTTACGCCGACCACTTTGGCCGCGGTCGCATTCCAGTCCTTGATGCAATCCGCGCTGCAACGCGCTGCCCATTTCTTGAGAACGAAGTCACGCAGGATGCGTTCGCGGTCTTTAACGTCGGAAGCCGATGGGTTGGTCAGCTTGACCTTGCCCGGGGCTCCCTTGCCGCAGGGGCCGCTACCTGAGAGGCAGTTGAGCGCTTCTTCGTCTTCCTTCTGCGCATTGGCCCACTGACGCTCGGTCAGATCGTCATACTGCTTTTGAATGAACGCCTGGGTTTCCTTGTTCAAGGATTTCCACATCTTGTTGCTCATCGCAACGAAGCCGAGACCGGCGCCAACCGGCATCACCATGGCGTGGGTGATGACTTCATGCCATTTCGCCTGATAGGCCGGCATGGAACCGGTGATACCGCAATCCGCGACGCCTTTTTGCAGGGCCGGCACGACCTCCGCGAATGCGATGGTAACGCTGGTGCCGCCGACGCCTTCGACGAAATCGCCGAGCGTGGTGCTGTAAACGCGGATTTTCTTGCCCTTCAGGTCAGAGACCTTGTTGACGGGCTGGTTGCACCAGATGAACTGGCTCGGCCAACGGAAGGTGCCGAGATAATGCGCGTTGAATACCTTGTCGAACCGCTGCGCGATGACCGGCTCGTAGGCCTTGACGACTTGCCGCGCCTGCTTGAAGTCCGCGGAGGCTCCGGACAGATCGACGCCTTCCAGGGCAGGATCTTCCGACGCAACATAACCATAGACGCCATGCGCGACGTCGAATACGCCGAGCTTGAGCAATCGCATGACTTCCCAGCCCTTGAGGCCGAGTTCGGTGATCGGGTTGACCTGGGATTGGATCTTGCCACCCGAAGCCTTGGTCAGATCGCCACCGTAGAAGGGTTTTTCGAAATCATAATAGTTCGTGAGGTTTGCCCACGTCCCGACTGCCTTGATCTTTAGGTTTTGAATCTCGGCCGACGCGGGCATCGCGGCTCCGAGTGCAACAGCGCCGGCAAATGCCGCGGCCGTGGCCAATTTATAACTCGTTTTCAACATCATATAGTCTCCCTGCTGTCCCTCTTCAGATTGCGCCTGGCGGCAAAGCTGGCGGCAAACGCTCTGTTGTTGAAGATATTTTACCTCGATCGTTTTAGCGCGCACCGTCCCAATAAATGTAATCCAGGCCGCGCGAGGCTGTAGTTAAACGGACTAGAGCACTAACAGTCAAATGCGGAATCCAATATGTTATTGAACAAGCGGGCGCTTTGGTTGGTGTTCGTCCAGAAATTCGCGAATTAGGAGTGGCGCATGGTCTGGTTTGTCGGAGTCGATGTTGGGGGCACGTTTACAGATTTCTATGCTTTCGACGCCGAGCGTGGGTTGGAGCATGTCTACAAAACGCCGTCGACGCCTGCTGACCCTGCCGATGCCATTCTTAACGGGTTGGATTCGTTGTGCGAGATTGCGGCGATAGCATCGGATGACATCTCGCGGTTCGCGCACGGAACGACTGTCGCCACGAACGCCTTGCTCCAGCGCAAAGGCGCGCCGGTTGCACTGATCACAACCGAAGGGTTCCGTGATCTGTTGGAAATCGGCCGGCAGATCCGTCCGAAATTATACGACTTCAAGGCCGATAATCCGCCGCCGTTGGTGCCGCGGCAGAATCGATTCGAAATCAAGGAGCGAGTGGGTTCGCGTGGCGAGGTCGTTGTCCCGCTTGAAGAGTCAACTATTGCAGAAGCGATCGATGCGGTGAAACAGTCAGGCGCGGAGGCGTGCGCAGTTGGGTTGCTTTTCGCGTTTCTCAATCCGGAACATGAACGGCGCATCGGTTCAGCGTTAAGAGAGGCATTGCCAGACGTTTTCGTATCGTTGTCCTCTTCCGTTCAGCCCGAATTCCGTGAGTTTGAACGGCTTTCTACGACAGCGTTGAACGCCTATCTGCAGCCGATCGTCACCCGGTATATGGACCGCCTGAAAGACGGCTTACAGCCGCGCGCGCCGAACGCCGCTGTCGGCATCAATCAATCTTCCGGCGGTCTCATGTCGATTGAGCGCGCTGGCGAATTCCCTGTCCGTACGGCACTGTCAGGCCCAGCCGCAGGCGCCGTCGGGGCCATGCATACGGCGGCACAGGCGGGGCGGCAAAATATCATTACGCTCGATATGGGAGGAACCAGTGCGGATGTCTGTTTGGTCCGCGATGGCGCGGCGGGTATCGGCTATGACCAGAAAATTGCCGACTTTCCGGTGCGTCTTCCCATGGTGGATGTCAACACTGTCGGCGCGGGCGGTGGATCGATCGCCTGGTTTGACCGCGACGGTTTGATGAAGGTTGGACCAATCAGTGCAGGCGCGGTGCCGGGACCGGCGTGCTACGGGCAGGGCGGCACGGAGCCGACTGTCTCCGACGCCAATCTTGTCCTTGGACGATTGTCTCCGGCGGGCCTGTTGGGCGGCGCGATGGCGCTCGACCAGAAGGCTGCGCATGCGGCGTTCGAACCGGCCGCGGCGCAGCTCGGATTTAGTGTCGAGAAAGCGGCGCATGGTGTGTTGGGTATCGTTGTCTCTAATATGGTGCGCGCCATCCGGGCAATTTCTGTGGAACGGGGCCACGATCCGCGCGAATTCAGTCTCATGGCATTCGGCGGCGCGGGGCCGTTGCACGCCATCGATGTCGCCCACGCGCTCGATATGCGTGAAGTTATTGTCCCGGCTTCACCCGGCATTCTGTGCGCGCAGGGTCTTGTTGTGTCGGATTTGAAAGAAGATTTCGTCGTTAGCGCGCGTATCGTGGCCGATATGCCGGGGATGGCGGAAACCTCACGTCACGTAGCGACACTGATGGCGGAAGCCGAGAACTGGTTCGCGGAAGAGGATGTCGCACCCGACCGGCGGGACCTGCAGCTCAGTTTCGATATGCGCTATGTCGGGCAGAATTACGAACTGAACGTGCTTCTGGACGGGGTCGTCGACACAAGCTCGGCGCCAATAGCTTTCGATTGTGAAGATCTGAAGCAACGTTTCTTCACGGCGCATGAAATGAATTATGGCTACTTCAACCCGGACGACGCCGTGGAGATCGTCAATTTTCGCCTGACGGCACGTGGGCGGTTGCCACGGCCGACGCTGACGGAAACCGAAATGACGCAACGCGCGCCGGACCCGGTTGGAAGTAGAACCGTTTACTTCGACGGTGACGCAGCCGTCGATGCGGCGCTATTCGATCGAACACAGCTGCTGCCGGGACAGGAAATTGCCGGACCGGCGGTGATCGATCAGCTCGACTCGACAACGCTTGTCTATCCGGGCGATAGGGCGCGGGTCGACCGCGCGCACAACCTTATTATTGAACTGGCGGATGCGACATGAAGCCGACACTGGACCCGATTACTCTCGAAATTCTGTTCAACGGACTCCGCTCGATTACCGACGAGACCTACATCGCCCTGACGCGGAGCGCGTACTCGACGAACATCAAGGAACGCCGCGATCACTCGACGGCAATCTGCGATGCGGACGGCGTGCTGATCGTTCAGGCGGAAAACTCCCTGCCGATTCATTTGGCGTCGATGATCGGACTGATGGACAGTTTGCTTGCGAAGTTCGGCCGCGAAAATATCCACGAAGGCGATTTGTTCGTCGCCAACGATCCTCACGTCGCAGGCGGCACGCATTTGCCGGACATCAATTTGGCCCTGCCGATATTCGAAGCGGGAGAGCTCGTGGCATTCGTCTGCAACATCGCCCACCACGCGGATGTTGGCGGCATGGTGCCCGGATCGATGGCCGGCGGAATGTCGGAGATCTATCAGGAAGGTTTGCGCATCCCAGTTGTCAGACTATTTCGCCAAGGCGAAATGCAGCAGGATCTGTTCGATCTCATGCTGCTCAATGTAAGACTGCCCGAAGAACGGCTGGGTGACTACTACGCGCAGATCGCCGCGTGCCGGCTTGGCGAGCGGCGGCTCCGCGAGATGATTGGCAAATATTCAATCGATCAGTTGCGTGCGGCATTCGACGACATCGTGTCGCGCACGGAACAGCGCATGCGCGACGGCGTTCGCACGATTCCCGACGGCGTGTACGAATTCGAAGATGTCATGGACGATGACGGGTTGGGAGCCGTCGATATTCCGATCAAGCTGCGCATCGAAATTGACGGCGATAGCATGCACGCCGACTTTTCCGGCACCTCGCCGCAAGTTCAGGGCAACATCAATGTCACGATGAACGCGACGCAGGCAGCGGTTGCCTATTGCATGAAAGGAATGCTCGATCCGGACATCCCGAATAATCAGGGTGTGTTGAATGTTTGCGAAACCTCGGCGCCTGAAGGCTGTTTGCTGAATTGCGTCGCCCCGGCACCGGTGGCAGCCCGCGCGCATACCAGCCAGCGCATCGTAGACGTTGTTATTGGCGCGCTCGCTCAAGCGATGCCAGAAGCGGCGGTCGGCGCCGCGAACGGTGCCAATACGACGGCGGTGTTCTCCGGCATCGATCCGGCGACCGGGCAGGGCTATCTCTACCTCGAAACATTAGGAGGCGGGTTTGGCGGCCGCAACGATCGGGACGGGACCGATGGTGTTCAGGTGCATATCACCAACACGTCGAACCTGCCGATCGAAGTGATCGAAACCGAATATCCGCTGCGTGTTGAAAGCTACGGGCTGATCGAGGATTCCGGCGGGGCGGGCCGATATCGCGGCGGAATGGGTATACGCCGGGTCATTGGTCCAATTGGGCATGACTGTACGTTCAACGGGGCGGGTGAACGGTTTCGACACGAGCCTTGGGGTATCTTCGGCGGTCAGCCCGGCGGCCGTGGACGATTCGTCCGCGTCGGTGCTGATGGCGCCGAGCAGGGCCTCGATATCAAACCGGCCGGCGTGACGCTCGGCGCCGGCGAAAAGGTCATTGTCGAGTCGCCTGGCGCTGGCGGCTACGGAAATGCCGCGGAACGTGACGCCGATGCCATTGCCACCGATAGGGCCGGCGGAAAGTTTAGCGCTGAGTTCCTCAGCACGTATTATGGCGCGATAGGTAGCGGCGAGTGAGCGTCGTTTTCGACCGCTCCCCTTGTCCCCGACTGCCTGATCCTGCTAAACAGCGCGCCGCGATTCGGCGCCGTAGACAGTATTTCAGAGATTAGTAATGTGAAGCAGTGGCTCATATTTGCAGTCAAGGCCGCCGTATCCGGTGCGCTGATCTGGTGGCTGCTCGCGCGCATTGACACGGCGTCGGTAATTGAGGGTCTCGGCCGGGTGTCGGTGGGACCGCTTGTCTTGGCTCTCGTCACAATATTATTTGCGACAGGTTTGCTCTCCTTAAGGTGGACGGCCGTCAACAAGTTGCTTGATATTCCGTTGCGTCTCGCGCGGGCGCTACGATTGACATTTATCGGTCTATTTTTCAGTCAAACGTTACCATCGACGATTGGTGGCGATTTCATGAGGGTTTGGTTTGTTTATAGGGACGGCATCCCTATGGACCGTGCGGCGTCGAGTGTCGTGTTGGATCGACTCTGCGCGTTCGCTGCGCTGCTGATGGTTGTTGGTCTTTCGCTACCGATGCTGTTCGCGATTATTGAAGATTCGACACCGCGATGGAGTCTGCCACTTATCGTAGTGCTTGGGATATGTGGTTTTGTCACATTGTTTGCCCTAGGAGGGCGATTGGGCGACATCTTCGCACGGTGGAAGGTGACGCGGGCGATTGTAGTGCTGGCGCGCGATGCTAGACGGTTAAATGCGTCTTTCGCGAGTCTTGTTCAAATTCTGGCGATGGCCTTGGCGATTCACCTGCTGATGGTGCTTGCCGTGTGGTTAATCGGACAATCGATAGGAGCGGGGATTGCGCTGCTGCACTGTTTGGTATTTGTGCCGCCGGTAACGTTGATTTCCTTGGTGCCGGTTTCGGTTGCCGGTTGGGGTATTCGCGAAGGCGCCATGATTGTCGCTTTTGGTTTCGTTGGTGTGCCCGAGGCAGATTCGCTTGTCGTATCGGTGCTTCTGGGTCTCATTTTAGTAGCTGCTGGTGCGCCTGGCGGGTTGATGTGGCTCGCGGAAGGTCGCGCGTCGCGGCGCGGTTTCGGTTTTAAGGATCATAGCAGAGAAAGCGAGTCATAAGGACATGACGCAACTCGGCGCAGAGCACTCGTCGCGTAAGGCGACAATTATTTCATGGATGGACCAGGTTGCTGGTGCACGCGACAGTTGGCTGCGCCGCAATGACTATTTCCATCAGGAACACCAACGCTATATGCAGTTTCTAATACCGAAGAACGCGCGAGTTCTCGATCTCGGCTGTGGCACCGGACAATTGCTGGCGTCGCTTGAACCCAGCTACGGGGTGGGGCTCGATTTTAGCGCCAAGATGATCGATGTCGCGCGCGAAAATTTTCCGAATTTTACGTTCGAAATGGGTGATGCCGAAGATCTTGAATCTCTGGCCCATATTGAAGGTCCTTTCGACGTCATCGTCCTGTCCGATACCATTGGGTACTTCGATGATTGCGAAACAACCCTGCGGAATTTGCACCGGTTGTGCAGCCCCGATACGCGAATCGTTATTGCGTACTATTCGCGGTACTGGGAGCCACTTTTGCGCATGGCCGAGCTGTTTGGGTTGAAGATGCGCCAGCCGTCACTCAACTGGCTGTCTACAGGCGACATTGGCAATCTTCTCCATCTGGCTGATTTTGATATCATCAAGCGCGATTGGCGTCAGCTTGTGCCGCGCCGGTTGTTGGGGCTGGGCCCACTGGTTAACCGTTTCCTCGGCACGCTGCCGGGGTTAAGGCGGTTTTCGCTGCGCAACTATCTTGTCGCGCGGCCGATGCCGGAAGCATCCTCGGAACCACTGTCGGTCACCGTACTAATTCCGTGCCGGAACGAGCGCGGCAATATCGAACCTGCGATCCAGCGCATGCCCCGTTTCGCGGACGATATGGAAATTCTGTTCGTCGAGGGCAATTCGAGCGACGGAACGTTCGAGGAATGCGAGCGCGTGCGTGACGCCTATGCCGGACAATGGGACATCAAGGCGGCCCGGCAAGACGGCAAGGGCAAAGGCGATGCCGTCCGCAAAGGGTTCGACCTCGCGCGCGGCGACGTGCTGATGATCCTGGATTCGGATCTGACCATGCCGCCGGAAGATTTGCCGAAGTTTTATGCGGCACTTCGCTCGGGGAAAGGCGAGTTCATCAATGGCAGCCGTCTCGTCTACCCCATGGAACGCGAAGCGATGCGATTTCTGAACTGGGTCGCGAACCAGATATTCTCGGTTCTGTTCTCCTGGCTATTGAACCAGCGTTTCACCGATACGTTGTGCGGTACCAAGGTGCTGCGGAAACGGCACTACGAGAAAATAGCCGAGAACCGCGCGTATTTCGGCGACTTCGATCCTTTTGGCGATTTCGATCTGATTTTCGGAGCGACGAAATTGAACCTCAAAGTCTCCGAGGTACCGATTCGCTACGCCAGCCGGACCTACGGCGAGACGCAAATTTCACGCTTCTCGCACGGTTGGCTGCTGGTCCGCATGGTGGTATTCGCATTTTTCCGTTTGAAAGCGTTCTGATGACCTCGCCGGCTCATCCGGCCGACTTTCGCACGATCTGGGAAGGGAAGCCTGTTCTGCGTGCCGTCTATCGCGGCTGGTACGAGCGCATTGCCGCCGCGTGCCGACCGGGACGCACGCTTGAGGTTGGCGGCGGATCGGGCAACCTGAAAGCGTTCGCCCCGGATGTCGTGTCGACAGACATGTTTGCGACTGGCTGGCTGGATGCGGTCTGCGATGCGCACCGGTTGCCGTTCTCAGCGGAGAGCTTCGACAACATCGTAATGTTCGATGTGCTGCATCATTTGGAGCGGCCTGCCCGATTTTTCGAAGAAGCGTCGCGTATCCTGCGTCCGGGTGGGCGTGTCGTGCTGCTGGAGCCGGGGATTACGCCGGTCAGCCGGATTTTCTATGGACTGTTTCATCACGAGCCGGTTGATATGGCGGTCGACCCTCTCGCGGACGGGCCGCTCGATCCAGCGCGCGATCCCTATGACTCAAATCAGGCAATCCCGACACTCCTGTTCGGCAATCGACGCCGACGCCGCACCTTCGAGCAACGCTTTCCGGCATTGACCGTGTCAGCAACCGAGCGCCTCGCGCTCATCGTCTATCCTTTGTCCGGAGGGTTCCGTTCTTGGAGCCTGGTGCCCGCTGCCCTGGTGCGGTCGCTGACGATGCTGGAGAACGCACTCGCACCGCTACTTGGCTGGGCGCTCTCATTCCGTATACAGATCGTTCTCGAGAAGCGGAACTAGGACAAGCTCCTAGACCGTCGTATCAACGCTGCGCGTGATGATGACTGGTTCCGACTGTGCACGCGGTTGCGTCGGGCGCGATCGTTCGTAGGCGGCAAGAGCCGATGGGAATGGTCTCGCGGCGCGCACCGTGGATGCCGATTCCTGAGCGATTTGCTGTGCGAGAAACTGCGTCGATGGCTGACTGGGCCGGCGGCGCGGATCGACAATGGGATTGAACCCGCCGGGCGACGTCGTTTTCGGTGTGGCAGGCGCCGCCAGTGGTGTGTTCCGGTTCGCGGCCAGTCGGCGGCGTTGCTGGCCGACATCCTCGCGCGGTTTGAGCGGCGTTTCCGGCCTTGGCGGTGGTGGGGGAAGGGGGAACGCGCGCTCAGCCGTCGGCGCGGTCTGCCGGGCCAGATTCCCGACAAACTCAACGACATTCGGCGCGATGACCGTTACTTCCGCCACATCCAGCGCTCCGCGACGCCGGCGAGTTCATGGTTCCAACAGCCTGAATACATGCGGCGCCGACGCGGTTTTTCGTTAACCATAAGGATGGCTTACAAAACGCGGGTTAGCGGTTGGTTAACGCAAAAGGCATTTCACTAGAAAAAGTTTTCTGATAAATTAATTAAAATTTTATATTTCTTTCTCAGGCTCCCTTCATGAGTGACGACTCAAACATGCAAGACATTGTTCTGGCAGCGCTCGACGCATCGGGCGACGTGGCCTATTTTTGGGATAATGCCTCCGATCGCATGACCTTTTATGGCAAAACCGACGCACTTTTTGGGGCTGATGTGGTCGTTCCAGACGGCGAGTCATTTCATGCGCGCGTCAATGCGGAGGATCTGCGGCGGCGGCTGGCGCTCTTGTCCGAAGTTTCCCTAGCGAGCCGGGTATTTGATTGCGAGTACCGGGTGCGCCGTTCCGATGGCAAGCTTTGTTGGGTTCAGGACCGCGGGCGAATTTTCCCTGCGGAGAGCGGGAAGCCCGCTCGAACGACGGGGACGCTCCGCATCGTGACCGATCGCAAAGTCGCGGAAGCCGAGGAGCGGGACAGCGCCATCTACGACGCCTTGACGGGACACTACAACCGGTCGCGCCTCCGCGAGGCGCTTGACCATGCTTTATCACACGCGCAGCGCTATGCGCAGCGGGGCGGGTATATGGTGATCGGCATCGATGGCCTGTCGCAAATCACCGATGTCCATGGCAGCGATAATGCCGACCAGGTGATCGTTACGGTTGGCCGGCGTCTGGAAGACAGTGTCCGAACGACGGACGTTATCGGGCGCACCGATGATGGCTGCTTCGGCATCGTTCTCAGTCGTTGTGCAGAGGACGGATTGGCGGCAGCCGCGGATAAGATTATCGCGAAGATCGCGGCGGAGCCTATTGTGATTTCTAGCGGCTCGATACCGGTAACGGTCTCCGTCGGGGGCGTCGTGTTTCCGGACGTTGCTAAGACACCGACCGGTGCGATGAGCGACAGCGATAATGCTTATCGCGAGGCGAGTAAGCAGGGAACGGGGCAATTCTCATTGCACCAGCTTTCTGCGCATCAAGTGTCACATCGCGGTGCGCACACCATCCTTGGCGCAGCATTGCTCGATGCGCTACGCGATGACCGTATCGCGCTTGCCTATCAACCCGTTGTGCGTGCCAACGATGGCGCCACGGCCTACCACGAAACGTTGCTACGCGTCGTCGGCGAAGAGAGCGGGCCTTTCGAAGCATCTGTATTCGTGCCTGTCGCGGAGCAACTTGGCCACTCGCGGCATATCGACCGCCGTGTTCTGGAACTCGCAGTTGCAGATCTTGTGGAACACCCGGATGCCAGTCTCGCGATCAACATTTCCGCCTTCACGACGACGGACCGGTCATGGCTTCGGCTATTCGGCAGTCTTGTCAAAGGGCGACCCGAAATAGCGCGCCGTCTCATGGTGGAAATTACCGAGACAGCGGAAATCTATGATTTTGAAGATGCGGCGCGATTTGTTTCGGCCGTGCGGGATCTCGGTTGCCGCGTCGCGCTGGACGATTTCGGCGTTGGTTACACATCGTTTCGGCATCTGAAGAGTCTGCCGGTCGATGTCGTCAAGATTGACGGGTCCTTCATCCGGGGGATCGCAACGAAGCGTGAAAGCCAGGAGTTTCTCGATACGCTGCTCGGCCTGACCCATTCATTCGGGGTGGAAACGGTGGCCGAATGCGTCGAAGCGGAAGCCGACCGCGACTATCTGCTCGACCGCGGTGTGACCTATCTTCAGGGTTGGATCTATGGCCGTCCGGAGCTTGATGGCCTCGAGGAAAGCGTGCGGTCGTCATCGTCCGCCGCTTGATCCTACTTGCGGGACATTGCCTCGATTTGGGCCTGTAACGCGTCCAGCTTGCGTTCGAGAGCCGAAATCTGATCCTTGTCCTCGCCTGATTTTTCCTTTTCAGGTTCGTCCGGTGGCGCCGTTTCATTCTCTTCGCCCGGCTCGCCGCCGAATGGCGAGAACATCTGCATGGCTTTTTCGAAGACGGCCATGTTCTGCCGGCCCATTTCCTCCAACTGACCCATCGGAAATACGCTGCCCATGGAATTTCGCATATGATCGTGCATTTGTTCCTGATTGTGGGCAAAAGCCTTCATCGAATAATCGAGGTATCGCGGCAGGACCATCTGCTGCATGCTATCGCCATAGAAGCCGATGAGCTGACGCAGGAAACCGATCGGCAGTAGATTCTGGCCTTTGGCCTCCTCCTCGACGATGATCTGCGTGAGGACGGACCGTGTTATGTCTTCGCCTGATTTGGCGTCGTAGACGACGAAATCGATGCCGTCTTTGACCATCTGGCACAGATAATCGAGCGTGACGTAGCTGCTGGTCGCGGTGTTGTAGAGGCGCCGATTGGCGTATTTCTTGATCGTGACCGGAGCGTCGTCCGAACCGTTGGATGCTGCCATGGGACCCGTACTGTTCGTTTCAAGAAACGCGTGTTGTTGCAACGCATAACATTCCAATGAATGTGACGCAAAGATTTGCTGCACTGCAATGCCGCACTCCTGGAAAATCTGCCGCCGCGCCGATATACTGTGGCCATGGCCGAGCCGTCGGATATTGAGAGCCTTGCACGCCGTTTCCTCGACTTGTGGCAAGAGCAATTGACTGCGATGGCGGATAATCCGGAATTTGCCACGTCGGCGGGCCGTATTCTGGCGGCTTTGGATCCTGGAGCGAAAGAGAGGGGCGCTGGTGACGAGACCGCAACCTCTGGCCGCCCGGCTGGGACCGCGGCCGCTGGCGAACCATCTGGCGATCGCGGCGATGAGTTGCGCCGCCTCGAACGTCGCCTTGCCGCTCTTGAGGAGCGGCTCTCAGCACTGGAAGCCGGCGCTGCGGGACAGAGCGGCGGCGATCGCCGAGGCGGTGGAGCAGGCGGGTCCTGAGGCCTTTGCCGACACGGTTGACCGGGAGGCTCGATCGCGGCTCGACCAGTTCCTGACAGGCGTCGAGCGCTACCGTCATCACCCCTATATACGCAATCTCGAAGAGCCTGAGCCGGTTTGGACGGACGGTAATGCACGGTTGCTTCGCTTCGGCGACAGTGGTCCGCCGATCCTGCTCGTCGCGTCGCTGATAAACCGGTCCTATATTCTCGACCTTGCCCCGCGGCGCAGTTTCGTGCGCTGGCTCGCGGATCAAGGGTTTCGCTGCTACCTCCTGGACTGGCAGGCGCCCGGTCCGCGCGAACGCGAATTCACCCTCGACGATTATATCATGGGCCCGCTCGAAGGCGCCTTGGACGCCGCCGTCGCCGATGCGGGCGGCAAGGTATCGGTACTGGGCTACTGCATGGGCGGATTGCTTGCTCTAGCGCTCGCATTGCGGCGGCGCGCGGATGTCGAGAGCCTCGTTCTGTTGGCGACGCCGTGGGATTTTCATGCGGACGGGGTGGAGCAAGCGGACGCTTTGGCGACAGCGATGCGTTTTTTCGAACCGCAACTCCAGACGCTGAGGGAACTACCGACAGATGCGTTGCAGTACCTGTTCTTGTCGCTGGACCCTTTTCTTGGCGTTCGCAAATTCATGACGTTTGCTAGGCTCGACCCCAAGTCGGCAGCGGCACGGCGCTTCGTCAGCCTGGAAGATTGGCTGAACGACGGTGTCCCTCTGGCGGCACCCGTCGCGCGTGCCTGTGCGTTTGAATGGTATGAGGAAAACCGGCCGGCACGCGGTGCTTGGCATGTCGGCGGCGTGCCCATCCGGGCAGAAGAATGGGACGGCCCTGTCTATGTCGTTGTCCCGGCGGCCGACCGTATCGTACCGCCGGAATCCGCGCTGGCGCTGGCGCGTGCATTGCCCAACGCGACGGTCCGGCGGCCGCGTTCCGGCCATATCGGTATGATCGCCGGCCGTGGTGTGGCCAAATCGATATGGACGCCGCTCGCGCGTTGGCTTGTGAACCGCAGGAACGCATCTTGATCCGGCTGCGATCCGTCGTATATGTTGCAATGCAATATAAATAAATGCCGGCCGATTCGAAGGGGACTGGCCGAATTCTCCAGGAGGGTAAAACGCCATGTCGGAAATAGTCATTGCGGGGGCCGTTCGGACCCCGGTGGGTGCGTTCAACGGCGGCTTGAGTTCGGTGCCGGCGTCCTATCTCGGCGCGGTTGCGATCAAGGAAGCGCTGAAGCGCGCCCAGGTCGAGCCGGACGATGTCGATGAAGTTATCATGGGCCAGATTCTGACCGCGGGCACGGGGCAGAACGCGGCGCGTCAGGCGGCGATCGAGGCGGGTATTCCGGTCGAGAAGACCGCGTATCAGATCAACCAGCTTTGCGGTTCCGGGTTGCGCACGGTGGCGCTGGGCTTCCAGGCGATCAAAGTGGGCGATTGCGACATCGTCGTCGCCGGCGGGCAGGAAAGCATGAGCCAGGCGCCGCATTGCGCGCATTTGCGCGACGGCCAGAAGATGGGCGATCTGAAGTTCGTCGACACTATGATCAAGGACGGGCTCTGGGATGCCTTCAACGGCTATCACATGGGCAACACGGCGGAAAACGTCGCCCAGAAGTGGCAACTGACCCGCGATGAGCAAGACGAGTTCGCGGCGCGGTCGCAGCAGAAGGCGGAAGCCGCGCAGAAGGAAGGCCGCTTCGCAGATGAAATCGTCCCGGTGACAATCAAGACCCGCAAGGGCGAAACTGTTGTCGACACCGACGAACATCCCAAGCACGGTACCTCCACGGAATCCCTCGCCAAGCTGCGTCCTGCCTTCGACAAGGAAGGTACGGTCACGGCTGGTAATGCGTCGGGCATCAACGACGGTGCCGCCGTTGCGGTGCTGATGAGCGGCGAGGAAGCCGAGCGCCGCGGCGTGACGCCCTTGGGCCGTATCGTGTCCTGGGCAACCGCCGGTGTCGATCCGGCGATCATGGGCACAGGGCCGATTCCCGCCAGCCGCATGGCGCTGGAAAAGGCGGGCTGGACCGTTGACGACCTCGACCTGATCGAAGCGAACGAGGCTTTCGCGGCGCAGGCCTGTGCCGTCAACCGGGACCTCGGCTGGGATACGGACAAGGTCAACGTCAATGGCGGCGCGATCGCGCTGGGCCATCCGATCGGCGCCAGTGGTGCTAGGGTTCTCGTGACGCTACTGTACGAAATGAAACGCCGCGACGCCAAGAAGGGCCTCGCCACGTTGTGCATCGGCGGCGGCATGGGCATCGCCATGTGCGTCGAACGCGACTGATCAACGCGAAGAATTATTATGACGAATGGGCCGCCGGAGAGCATCTGGCGGCCCGTTTTCGTTCGATCTGCAGTCGCGTGTTAAGCTTGATTAACTATAATCGCCCGTCCCATATTCTCTTGATGGTCATTTGGGTGTAACTACAAAGCGATTCTCGCAAATTTAACGTCCGCGCTCCATTTTGCGGCGCGGCGCGAGTCATACAAGTCGCGACAGCGCATTTTACACGAGAAAAGGGGTTTCAACCGTGACTGGCCAAGATAGCTTGAAGACCCGCCGTACCCTGACAGTGGGCGGCAAATCCTATGATTATTATAGCATCGAGGCGGCCGGTGCGGCGCTCGGGGTGGATTTCGGCCAGCTGCCGTATTCGCTCAAGGTGCTGTTGGAAAACCTTCTTCGCTTCGAAGATGGCCAGACGGTCAAGACCGACGATATCAAGGCGCTGGCAAGCTGGATGGAAACGAAGACCAGCAAGCATGAGATTGCCTATCGCCCGGCACGTGTCCTGTTACAGGATTTCACCGGTGTTCCCGCGGTCGCCGATCTGGCCGCGATGCGCGACGCGATTGTCGACCTCGGCGGCGACGCAAAATGGATCAACCCGCTGTCGCCGGTCGATCTGGTGATCGACCACTCGGTGCAGGTTGACTCTTTCGGTGAAGCCGGCTCCTACAAGAAGAACGTCGACATGGAGTTCGAGCGCAATGGGGAGCGGTATGAATTCTTGCGCTGGGGCCAGGGCGCATTCGACAACTTCCGGGTCGTGCCGCCGGGGACCGGTATTTGCCATCAGGTGAATCTGGAGTATCTGGCGCAGGGTGTCTGGACCGGAACCGACAAGGCCGGCAGGGATATCGCCTATCCCGACACGCTGGTCGGCACCGACAGTCATACGACAATGGTCAATGGGCTGGGCGTTCTCGGTTGGGGCGTTGGCGGGATCGAGGCGGAAGCCGCGATGCTTGGCCAGCCGATTTCGATGCTAATCCCCGAAGTGATCGGGTTCAAGATGACCGGCGCGCCGCGTGAAGGCGCGACCGCGACGGATATCGTTTTGACCGTTGTTCAGATGCTGCGTGCGAAAGGCGTTGTTGGCAAGTTCGTTGAATTCTACGGGCCGGGACTGGACAACATGTCGCTTGCCGATGCGGCGACAGTCGCAAACATGGCACCGGAATACGGCGCGACTTGCGGCATCTTCCCGATCGATTCGGAAACGATCCGTTATCTAACCTTTACCGGACGGGATGCCGACCGGGTCGCGCTCGTCGAGACCTACGCGAAGGCGCAGGGCATGTGGCGCGACGCCAATTATGCAGAGCCCATATTTACGGACACGATGGAACTCGACCTGTCAACGGTAGAGCCGTCATTGGCGGGACCGAAACGTCCGCAAGACCGGGTGGCGCTGTCCGGTATGACCGAGTCGATCAACAAGGCGATGGCGGAAACCGGCACCGGAAAATCGACGCCTGTCGCGGGAACCGACTACTCGCTCGATCCGGGCGCGGTCGTAATCGCGGCGATTACGAGCTGCACAAATACGTCGAACCCCGCCGTTCTCATCGCCGCCGGCCTGGTAGCGAAGAAGGCGCGCGAGAAGGGCCTTAGTGTCAAGCCTTGGGTCAAGACGTCGTTCGCCCCAGGCAGTCAGGTCGTTACCGACTACATGGAAGCGGCCGGTTTGCAGGAGCATATGGACGCGATGGGCTTCGATCTCGTCGGCTATGGCTGCACGACCTGTATCGGTAACTCCGGGCCGCTGCCCGAGGCGATCGAAGATGCGATCGGCGAAGGCGATGTGGCCGTCGGCGCGGTCCTGTCGGGCAACCGTAACTTCGAAGGCCGGGTGCATCCGCTGACGACGCTCAACTATCTGGCTTCACCGCCGCTTGTCGTGGCGTATGCGCTGTCAGGGGATATGACCAAGGATCTGGTGACCGAACCGCTTGGCGAGGATGCCGATGGCGAGCCGGTCTTCCTGAAAGATATCTGGCCGACCAACAAAGAGATCAGCGATCTGATCGAAGGCGTGCTGACACCAGAGATGTTCCGCGCCCGCTACGACAATGTTTCCGAGGGACCGGAGCAGTGGCAAAACATTCCGAGCAAGGAGAGCATGACCTATCCGTGGAGCGCCGGCTCGACTTATGTCCAGCATCCGCCGTTCTTCGAAGGTATGGGCATGGAGCCGGATGAGCTCAGCGATATCCGAGGCGCCCGTTCGATTGCGCTGCTCGGCAACTCGATTACCACGGACCACATTTCACCGGCCGGGGCGATCACCAAGGACGGCCCCGCCGGCGTATTCCTGACCGAGCATCAGGTGCGGCCGAACGAGTTCAACTCTTACGGCGCGCGCCGTGGCAACCATCAGATCATGATGCGCGGTACGTTCGCCAATATCCGGATCCGCAACGATGTTGCGCCGGGCACCGAAGGTGGTTACACGCGGCATTTCCCGAGCGGCGATCAATTACCGATCTATGACGCGGCAATGCGCTATGCGGACGAAGGCGTCCCCTTGGTCGTCGTCGGTGGCAAGGAGTACGGTACCGGCTCGTCCCGCGACTGGGCGGCGAAGGGAACCCGCTTGCTGGGCATCAAGGCGGTCATCGTGGAAAGCTTCGAGCGCATTCACCGTTCGAATCTGGTCGGGATGGGTGTCCTACCACTGCAGTTCAAGGATGGTCAGAGCCGCGATACGCTGAAGCTCGACGGGACGGAAACCTTCGATATTACCGGTGTCGAGGGCGGCATTACCCCGGGCATGGACGTTTCGTGCAAGATCACCCGCGCGGACGGCAGCAGTGAGGATATCACCCTGCTCTGCCGGATCGATACGCTGGATGAGGTCGATTACTTCCGGCATGGCGGAATTCTGCAGTATGTGCTGCGCAATATGATGCAGGATGCCGCCTAGGGGATTGCATTCACCGACATGTGATTCGGCGTTGAACGCCGCCAGCCCTACTTTGTCAGCCATGTTTAAAGCTGCATTATATGGCCTTGGGTTGGCGGCACTCGGCGTGTCCCTGCTCGTAACGCCGGCGGCGGCGGAGACCAAGTCTCCCGTCGTCGTCGAACTGTTCACCAGTCAGGGCTGTTCTTCCTGCCCGCCGGCGGAGGCGTTTCTCGGCGAGTTGGCAAAGCGTCCGGATGTGCTCGCGCTCGAGCTTCACGTTGATTACTGGGACTATATCGGCTGGAAGGATCCATTCGGCGCGCGGGAATATGTCGAGCGGCAGCGGGGCTATGGTGCCAGTCTCGGCGAACGGTATGTCTACACACCGCAGATGGTCATCAACGGTCAGACCCATGAAGTCGGCTCAAAGCGCTATCTCGTCGAAAAGAAGATTGAAATCGTCCGCAATACGGCGGAGCCGGGGCCCACAGTGGTGCTGGAGCGGGTCGGTGACGAGGTGCGGGTACGGGTCAGCGCTGACAAGGCGGAAGGCGCCTATGACATCTTTTTCGTGACCTTCGACGCGAAGCACGAAACGAAAATTCTTCGTGGCGAAAACCGGGGACAAACGTTGGTGAACACAAACATCGTCCGCGCCTTCGACCGGGTCGGACAATGGTCGGGAAAGCCGGTCGAGCTGATGGTGTCGCTCGCCGGTAAGAAAGGGGATGGCGGCTGCGCCGTCATCGTCCAAGCCGTTGAACACGGACCGATCGTGGCTTCTGCTCTGCTGGCCTACGAAGGTAGCTAAAGCCCCGTCTCGGAGAGTGGCCGCATGGATCGTTACGGCTTTTAGGCGCTCATACCCTTCGTCATGAAGGTCGACATCCGGCGTGCGAATTCTACCGGGTCCGGTAGCGGTTCCCCCTCAAGAATGCGGGCCTGATCCAGCAGCAGATACGCGGCATCGTTTGTCACGGCATCACCATCCTTCGCCCGTTCCGCGAGCTGCTTTATCATTTCGTGCCCGGGGTTTATTTCCAGAATTTTTGCTGCGCGTGTTTCGATTTGCTGGTGTGCTTTCAGCAGACGTTCCAAATTCATATCCATATCGCCTTCATCGGCGACAAGGCATACGGCGCTTTCGGTCAAGCGGTCAGAGACGCGGACGTCCTTCACATCCTCGCCCAGTGCTAGCTTCATGGCGGCAATCAGCCTGTCGATGTCTTCCTTCGGCGTCGCTTCCTTATCGTCGTCCATGCTCTCTTTATCGGCTTCCGCGTCGTCGGTTTTGATATCCGCAAAATCGGCGCCGCCCTGCGTTGCAGACTTGAAGGGCGTTTCCTCAAAGGTGCCGATCATGGGCACCCAGAATTCGTCCACCGGGTCGGTCAGCAACAGAACTTCGATGCCCCGCGACCGAAACCCTTCGAGCTGTGGACTGCGGGCCAGCGTTTCGATTTCGCCGCCGGTGATGTAGTAAATCGCTTTCTGGCCTTCCTTCATGCGGCCGACATAATCGGCCAACGAGACGAGGTCGTCGCCATGGGTCGTGCGGAAGCGGGATAGCTTGAGCAACGCATCGCGCTCGCCGGAAGGCTCGTAAAGACCTTCCTTTAGGACGCCGCCAAAATTTTCCCAGAATGCCTTATAGGCGTCGGGGTCTTTATCGGCCTTCGATTCGAGTTCGCGGATAACGCGGCCGGTCAATCCTGTGCGGATTTTCGACAGTACCGCATTGTTCTGTAGCATCTCGCGGCTGATATTGAGCGGCAGATCCTCGGAGTCGATCACGCCGCGCAGAAAGCGCAACCAGCGCGGGACCAGTTCCTCGCAATCTTCGGTGATGAAGACGCGCTTCACGTACAGTCGGACTTTCGAGGCCCGTTCCTGATTGTACAGATCGAATGGCTTTGAGGACGGAATATAGAGCAGGCCGGTATATTCGATCATGCCCTCAGCGCGAAAATGCAATGTCGTCCACGGATCGTCGACCATGTGTGAGACATGGTGGAAAAATTCGGTGTATTGCTGTTCGGTGATGTCGTTGCGAGGCCGCGTCCACAGCGCGGATGCGGTATTGACGGTTTCTGGATCGCCCTCTGCTTCGCTGTCGCTGACGGTGATCGGAAAAGCGATGTGATCGGAGTATGTCTTGATCACATGGCGGACCCGGTTCGACTCCGCGAACTCGGTTTCGTCTTCTTTCAAATGCAGCGTGATGGTCGTGCCGCGGCTGTCCCGGTTTGATTCGGTGACCGTAAAGGCACCTTTTCCATCGGAGGTCCATTGCCAGGCTTGCGGTTCGCCGGCCTTGCGGCTTACGACATCGACCTTGTCGGCAACCATGAAGCTCGAATAGAAGCCGACGCCGAACTGCCCGATTAGCGATACGTCGTCCTTGGAATCGCCGGAAAGCTGTTCCACGAAGGCGGATGTGCCGGACCGCGCGATGGTGCCGAGATTCTCGATCAATTCGTCGCGGCTCATACCGATGCCGCTGTCGGAGATCGTTAGGGTTCGCGCCGATTTGTCCGTGTGCAGCGCGATAGCGTATTCGCCGTCGCCTTCCACGAGTTTCGGCTCCGTAATCGCGGCATAGCGCAAGCGATCGCAGGCATCCGCGGCATTGGAAATCAATTCCCGGATGAAGATTTCCTTTTCGCTGTACAGCGCGTTCGCGACGATATCGAGAAGGCGGCTTACTTCCGCCTGAAATGTGAGGGTCTCTTCGCCTGTGTTGGTCGCCTTATTTTTTGTAGGCTTCTTTGCTTTGCTGGATTTCTTCGTCGTCGTCATTGTTTTTCGCTTCCACCCCATGAATTACGCCTGCGGGCTATATGTGATGGTATCCGCGGTGCTGCAAGGGTTTTGAGACTATGCATTTCGCGCTACCGTGTTATTGAATTGCCCGTATGGAAGACGCCTATTCAAAGCAACGGGAGCGGCTTCTGCAAGAGGTCGCCATGGGCGTTGCAGAGACCCGTGACTATTTGGGCAAGGACCGCCTCGACCCGGCGACCCGCGCGGCACTGTTAAAAGTACCGCGTCATGCCTTCGTGCCGGAAGGCCTGCAAGCTTATGCCTATGAGAACCGGCCCCTGCCGATCGGCGAAGATCAGACGATATCGCAGCCCTATATCGTTGCTATCATGACCGATATGCTACGGCTTTCGTCGGACTCGCATGTGCTGGAAATCGGCACTGGATGCGGGTATCAGGCTGCCGTGCTCGCCGAAATCGCAGAGTGGGTCGTCATCCTGGAACGGGTTGAGCCTTTGGCCAAAGGTGCGCGAGAAAGGCTGGCAGGTCTGGGGTATGCGAACATTTCCGTCTTTCACGCCGACGGCAGTCGAGGCTGGCCCGCGGAAGCGCCTTACGACGCGATTGTCGTTACGGCCGCCGCCGAGAAACTGCCGGATGCGCTTCTGGCTCAGCTCAAGCCAGGCGGGCGCATGGTCCTTCCGGTTGGGCGGCGTGGGATGGCACAGTCCCTTGTTTTGCTTGAGAAAGCTGCCGATGGCGCTGTCACGGAGAGCTGCCATTTGCCGGTCGCCTTCGTCCCGCTGATCGCAGAAATTCGTTACTAGGAGCCTGTCCGAGCAATGCTTACGGCCTGCATCGACCAGAGAAACGTGCATGTTAGGAGAGGGTGCGCCGGCGATGCTGGAAGCATCGTCAAGCGCCCTCGACGTAGCATGCACGTTTCTCTGGTCGACCCGAAGGGCCGCGTTTTCAA
>WLWI01000263.1_pt1 | contig 61047 bp, 58 predicted proteins | sample 6701501 | NCBI WGS metagenome assembly WLWI01 (sample SAMN12718690, study PRJNA515312) | sponge metagenome | isolation source: marine sponge | host: Mycale hentscheli | place: New Zealand: South Island, Marlborough, Capsize Point | collected 2014-11-01 | reverse complement strand
TTCGAGATTTGTCCCACGCATTAGAAATCGCAAATAGCACCGAGTATGGCTTGACTGCTGCTGTTCATACGGCAAATGTTGATCGTGCAATGTGGTTTGCACAAAGGGTGCGAGCTGGAACTGTCAATATCAATATTGGGACCTTTGGTAGCGAACCGCACATGCCCTTTGGTGGATTCGGTGCATCCGGAAATGGTACGAGAGAACCAGGGGTTGAGGCGCTCGATGTTTATAGTGAAATCAAAAATATTTCGTTTCTGGTTCGTGAACAATTGATTTGAATGTTGAATATTCATGACTAAAGTACAAATAGAAAAAATTGAACACCCGCCTTCAGAAATCATTAAATTTGAAAATGGCATGGTGATGAGTGCTGATACTGAATTGGAAAAGTGGCGTAGCGAAACCTTGTTCTCGAAGGAGCCTGAAACTATTTCATGGATAGAGCACTACGCTAACAGTGAGAATGTATTCTACGATGTGGGAGCAAATATCGGGAGTTACTCATTATATGCTGCTTATTTTCATAGTGATTTGAATGTTTACTCCTTTGAACCAGTCACCAACAATTTTCTTACTCTCACACGAAATCGAGAATTAAATAAACTTGATAATCTAAATCCATTTCAGATAGCACTTTCTTCTGCGAATGGAATCGATACGATTTACTTATCGGATGACAGAGTAGGTAACTCTGGGGCTCAAATTAGTGCCCCAATAAATGAACATGGCCAATCGTTTGAACCGATGTCTAAAAATATACTCCTCTGTCTTAGACTCGACAGCATGGTTGAGGACTATAATTTTCCGCCTCCGAACTTTGTTAAGATAGATGTGGATGGTCACGAGCTAGATATACTGGACGGTGCCATGAAAACACTAGCCAGACCTGAGTTATTAAGTATTCTTATAGAATGTAATGGAGAGGAGCATAGAAAGAAGATTGACTCGGTACTTTCGGGGAAAGGGTTTGTTCCTGATGACGTATTCAATAATTTACCTAATCACTCGTCTGAAAGACGTAGAAGCAACGCTGACAATGTTGCGACAAATGTAGTGTATTCAAGAGCTGAATAAGCCAGAGAAAAACTAAGTGCAATTACTCTTTAAGTACATTCGTATCAATTTTATTAAAAAATCTCTCCTCATTATTCGTAGTCAACATTAAATTGAATACAGCAATTGCACTAATACCCGCTCGGTCAGGTTCTAAAAGACTGCCAAATAAAAACGTTAGATCACTTTCAGGACACCCGCTTTTAGCATATTCAATTCGTGCAGCAATCGACAGTGGTGTTTTTGATGCCGTAATTTGTGCGACAGATGACGAAGTTTATGCCGATATTGCCAGACATTATGGCGCAGAAGTGCCTATGATACGTCCTGCAGAAATATCAGGAGATAAATCCCCAGATATCCAATGGGTTGATTGGATGCTTCGCTCATTAGAAGAAGAAGGACGAAAATTTGACGCATTCAGCATACTTCGTCCAACTAGTCCCTTTCGAAAAGCCGGGACGGTAAAACGAGCATGGGATCAATTTGTTTCTGCGAATGGTATTGATTCCTTACGAGCGGTCGAAAAATGTAAGCAGCACCCGGGTAAGATGTGGGTTGTAGGCGACTCGCAAATGATGCCTTTGTTACCCCTCAGTCCAAATGAACAGCCTTGGCATAGTAGCCAATATTCAGCATTACCTTTGATATATGTACAAAATGCCAGTTTGGAAATTGCGTGGTCTCGCGTGGTATTTGAATCTAGATCAATAGCTGGCCATGTACTTGTTCCATTTTTTACAACTGAGGAAGAGGGGCTGGATATCAATGAGGAATTCGACTGGTGGAAGGCCGAGTATCTACTTCAATCTGGGAAGGTAAGCCTGCCTGAAATAAACATTAATACATGGGAAAAGGGGAGTTAATTACATGGGAGAACAAGTTTCCTATAATACGTCTGAAGCAATAGAAACCTCAACTACAGGGATCCAATTATACTATTTTGAAAAAGAGGTGTTTGATCTTATTCAGCAATCATCTATGCCTGACAGGGATAGAACGAAGTTATTTGCACAACTAGCTCGTTTTAACGTGCTATATATGGTGGCAAGTGCCGGGTCCGGACATTTGGGCAGCAGTTTTTCAAGTCTTGATATCGTTTCTTGGTTATACCTAAATGTACTGAAGTCAGAAGATCGTTATTTTTCCTCAAAGGGTCATGACAGTCCCGGTTTGTATGCAATTCAGACTGCCCTTGGAATAATTCCATTTGAAAAGATTCATGCTTTTCGAAAAATTGGCGGTTTACCTGGACATCCCGATGTGAGTACACCTGGAGCACACACAAATACTGGCTCTCTTGGTATGGGAGTTTCAAAAGCAAAAGGGTTTCTCATTGCAGACGATTTATATGGAAATAAATCTAAAGGCAGGATATTTGTTCTAACCGGTGATGGAGAACTTCAGGAAGGGCAGTTTTGGGAGTCACTTGTAACTGCCTCTCGCCGAAGAGATGGGCGCCTTACGATAATTGTTGATCATAACAAGGTCCAATCGGATACATATGTTTCTGCCGTTAGTGATTTAGGAGACCTGGAGGCAAAGTTTCTAGCATTCGGCTGGGATACTGTGAGATGCGATGGCCATGACTACCTGGCATTGGAACAATTACTTATTTCGCAAGCGCCAGATGGTAGACCAAGGGTGATTATCGCAGATACGATAAAAGGTAATGGTGTCTCATTTATGGAGCATACATCAATGGGGGATGAGCAAGAATATTATTCTTATCATTCTGGCGCGCCTAGTCTTGAAGACTATCAAAACGCCTGTGAAGAATTGTTGCGAGATATCAAGAATCGCTGTTCAGATAATGACATTAAATTGCCGAAACCGAACGTACTTAGTATTGAACTTGGGAAGGCGTCCGAGAATTCTGAACGTATGATACCTGCATACTCAGAGGCAATTCTGATGGAAGCACGTAGGGATTCAAAAATAGTGGCACTGGACGCAGATCTGGTTTTAGATACTGGCTTAATCCCTTTCAAAGAAGAGTTTCCAGAACGATACATTGAATGTGGAATAGCGGAACAGGATATGGTTTCGCAAGCAGGGACTATAGCTCTTAATGGGTTAATACCAGTGGTACACTCATTTTCCTGCTTTCTTACAAGTCGAGCATCTGAACAAATCTATAATAATTGTACAGAAAAAACAAAAATAATTTATGTTGGTTCATTAGCAGGTTTGCTTCCAAGTGGACCAGGTCACTCTCATCAATCATTGCGAGACATTACAGCAATGTCAGCAATGCCCGGAATCACAATAATTGAACCTGCGAATGCCAGACAAGTGAAATCGGCTTTACAATGGGCTGTAAGTAGCAATTCTGGTAGTACATATCTGCGATTAACTTCTATACCTTATGAGAGCTTTGATTCTAATGTTTTAGGAGAAGATATGGTTGAAGGCAGAGGGGAAGTGATTTTTGGTGATTCAAATGAAATTATTATTGTCGCTGTTGGCCCAATCATGACGAATATTGCCATTTCAATTGCAAAGAAAATGAGTTCTCAAGGGTATTTAATTCAAGTGATTTGCACGACTTGGCTTAATCGTATTGATATAGATTGGTATAAGCAAATATTGGAAGGGACAAAAGTAATAATGACACTTGAGAATCACTACATGGAACGTGGCTTTGGATCATGGTTTATTGGAGAGTTATCAGTTGCAAATATTGAGAGCGCATGTCGAAGTCAAGCTATAGGGATAGACAGCATCCCGGCATGTGGTGCGGCAGATGAAGTATTAGAACATCATGGAATGGATGATGAGTCATTAGTTGAAAGACTTACAATATTATGTGACAAATTCTCAGTTAGTGTCAAAGAACCTTAATTAGAAACACAATAACCACAGCATTAAAATAATATTTCTTATTAAAAGGGATGTTTAATATAAGCGCAAAATCTAATGTTAAAATATTAAGTTAGTAGTAACATTTCTTCAAAATTTCAATTACATCATAGTATTTGTCAATAGATTCTTCCGAGCTCAAGCATGAATAAATCGATCTTAAACAAAAAATTTGTATATTTCCATATAGATGAATTAAATAGAGATTCTATTACGGCGGGCGCATTAAAAAAAGAACTAAAAAATAGTAATACAAAACTGATTTATGGAGGAAGAAATTATTTTATGGTGGTCAAATATTTTGCATTTTTATTTGATGCGATAATTCTACCAAAACCACACTTTCTTCGTTATGCAAAAAAGTCTTTTTTTAAAAATGCTAACGTAATAATGTTATATACAGAGAATATTGGAATTATTGCAGATTCAGAAAATAAAAAAATGGTTCTAAAGGGAGCATTAGATGCAGAGTTCATGTCAGGAGATTCAGATTATGTAGATAACGTGTCTGCATTCTGTTTTTGGGGGAGCGGAGTACGAGACACAATAGTTAAATACTATCCTTACCTAAAAGAGAAATGCTTCGTAATAGGACACCCACGACATAGTAAGCATGCATTACCTAAAAAGAAAAAATGTGATGCTACAGGGTCTAATAAAAAAAAGATAGGGATCATCACTCGGCACACATATTTCAATAATTACAACGAACAAAGCCCACTTGAAAAATTGGCCCTTTATGCAGATGACAATACCTTGTACGAATACTACAACACAGAAACAAATGATTATTTAGTAAATGAACGACGAGGCAGTAAACCGGAAAATAATGCATTTTGTGAGGCTGTGGATGCGAAATATATCTATATTATTATTAAGGAGGCAATAAAAAAGGGATTTGAAGTAGAGGTGAAAACACATCCCCGAGAAAAAGAAGGAACTTGGGCTAAAATATTTGAAAAAAAAGGGTTGCCCGTAAAATTTATTGATTCGTCTATACCAATTACACACTGGCTCAATGAAATCGATTATTTAATAGGGCCTCCATCCTCCAGTTTTTTTGATAGCGTAATGCTTGGACTCTTTCCTATTTCAATTGAAAATTTAGATGAGCGTCGGGCCCAATTTGTAATGGATATTAGTGACGAGAATAACAAGTTAATGGAGCATGTAGCTGCACCTAGTTCAGTAGAAGAATTATTTGATATTATAGAAAATAAACCCGTTGTGCAGTATACAGATGCGTTGAATGCAGTCTTACTTGAAGAAGCAGATTATCCTCATTGCTCAGATTCAATGGAAAAATTAGCAGCTATAATCGTAAAGGTCTCACGCAATAATATTAAAAAAAGTGGTTTAGTAAAGTGGTGCGGTATTTCTTTATATCTTATAAGCGCTAACATGATTAATACACTTTTTTGGTTTAAACATTGGGGCAATAAAAATATAAGTTCATCATTTATTGTCACACCTGGTGTTTCCAAGTTTATAGATAACTTGCCGGAATAAACCATGATTTGTAATTTAGTACAGTATGAAAATATTATTACACTTCACGCACACTCAATATAATTAACTAACTAACGAGATTAAAAGATGGAAACAGTTTTAGTTACTGGCGGGGCGGGATACGTAGGCTCCGGCCTGGTTCATGATTTGTTGAATAACGGATATAGAGTTATCTGTGTAGATAAACTTATGTTTGGTGGAGAGTCATTGTTGAATGTTTGGCATTATCCTGAATTTATTTTCCATGATTGTGATATCAATAATTATGATTGCTTAGATAAAATACTGGAATCTGAAAAAATTGACTCGATTATTCATTTGGCAGCAATTGTTGGTGACCCAGCTTGTAAAATGAATTCAGAATTGGCCACGAAAACTAACTGGGACTCAACAAAACGGTTACTCGACAAGAGTATAGAACTTGGAGTGAAACGGTTTTTGTTCGCATTCACATGCAGTAATTATGGAAAAATGTCTGATCCCAGTATGTATGTGAAAGAAGACTCCACGTTAGCACCTGTTTCATTATATGCAGAATTAAAAGTAAAATTTGAAAACTATCTGCTAAACGTTATAGAAAAAAGTGACGAGTTCATTCCTGTGTCGCTTAGGTTTTCAACTGTTTATGGTATATCACCCCGAATGAGGTTTGATTTAACAGTGAATGAATTTACTAAGGAGCTAGCTCTTGGTCGAGAACTGGTGATCTTTGGAGAACAGTTTTGGCGTCCATATTGTCATGTTAAAGATTTTTCACGCGCTTTCATGACAATTTTGACGGCTCCAAAAGATAAAGTTGCTTATAATGTTTATAACGTAGGGGATACGAGTGAAAACTATACTAAACAAATGTTGATTGATGAAATGAAAAAAATAATTCCCGATGTGAATATCAAATACATTAAAAAGGAAGAAGACCCGAGGGATTATCGCGTTAACAGTGATAAGATTAAGGAGGAACTTGGCTTTGAAATTAGCTTAACTGTTCCTGATGGTATAAAGGAGGTAATGGAAATAGTACAAACAGGCTTAATTCAAGATCCTGATGATCAAAAATATTACAATATCCCATACAATCGAGCAAAGGAATAAATTTGAATTTTGCTGAAAAATTCATTTCACATGTGCGTGAAATATATAGTACAGATGACTTCATTCCTCTTCATGAGCCAAAATTCATAGGTAATGAAAAAAAATATATAGCAGATACCATTGATACAACATTTGTATCGACGGCTGGGGAATATGTAGAGGAATTTGAAAAAAGAATAACTGAATTTGTTATGACAAAGTCTGCTATTGCAACAGTTAATGGAACTTCTGCTTTGCACATTGCTTTGCTCATTTCTGATGTAGCACCAGGTGATTTAGTTATCACGCAATCTTTTACATTTGTTGCAACATGTAATGCGATTAAATATTGTGGAGCAGATCCTGTTTTCGTCGATATCGACGATTCCACCCTCGGCTTATGCCCTTCCGAACTTGAAGAATACTTTAATGAAAATACGGAATTTAAAGAAGAAGCATGTATTCATAAAGGAAGTGGAAGAAGAATAAAGGCCTGTGTTCCAATGCACACTTTTGGTAACCCAGCTAATATAAAAGAGATAAAAAGAATCTGTAAATTGTTCAATGTACAGCTTATAGAAGATTCAGCAGAATCATTAGGCAGTACAAGTCATGGACAACACACCGGAACATTTGGTGAGCTTGGCATATTAAGCTTTAACGGTAACAAAATTATTACCACCAGTGGAGGTGGAATGATTTTAACTAACAGTGAAGAACTTGCATCAAAAGCAAAACACATTACAACTACTGCAAAAGAGCCGCATAGATGGGAGTATATGCATAATATGGTTGGATATAATTTTCGGATGCCTAATTTAAATGCAGCATTAGGTTGTGCTCAAATCGAAAATTTGCTCTATTTTATAAAGAACAAACGAAAATTAGCAGATATATATTCTAGCTGGTGCAATGAAAACGACATATGCTTTTTTCAAGAATCAGAGCCATCTAAGTCAAATTATTGGCTCAATGCTCTTATATTCAAAGATAACGAAGAACGACAGGGTTTTCTTGAAGTAACAAATAATAATGGAATTATGACCAGACCTCCCTGGATACCAATGCATCAATTAGATATGTACAATAATTGTTACTCAGGTCCCCTAAATAACACGGAAAGGTTATCAGAAAGACTAGTAAATATTCCTAGCTCCGTCACAAACTTAAATATTTAGACGATTAAGTTTAGAAGTATTATCAATTTAAAAACAAAAGCTGAGTTTTAAATTATAAATGCTCAAAAAAAGAAAAATCTGCGTTGTTACTGGTACACGTGCCGAATACGGACTCTTGTATTGGTTGATGAAAGAAATAGATGCTGCGGATGATCTGGAATTACAAATCATTGCTACAGGCATGCATTTGTCGCCGGAGTTCGGTCTTACCTATGAGCAAATAGAAAAAGATAATTTTACGATTAATTACAAAGTAGAAATGCTTTTATCTTCTGATACTCCAATAGGTATAAGTAAGTCTATGGGTTTAGCAATGATTGGTTTTGCAGATGCATACGCAAAACTTAATCCGAATATACTCGTTGTCTTAGGAGATCGCTTCGAAATATTTTCAGCAGTTAGTGCAGCTACAATCGCAAAAATCCCAATAGCACACCTTCACGGTGGCGAATCTACAGAAGGTGCATATGATGAGGTTATGCGACATTCCATCACTAAAATGTCACATTTACATTTTACAGTTGCAGAAAAATATAGAAACAGGGTAATACAGTTGGGAGAACAACCTGAAAGAGTATTTAATTATGGAGCTCCTGGAATTGATAATATAAATTGCTTAAATTTACTCACACGAAAGAAGTTTGAAGACTCTATTGATTTCAAGCTGGGAAAGAGAAACCTATTAATTACTTATCATTCGGTAACACTTGAGGATTCAACATCAAAAAGTCAGTTTAATCGCCTGTTGCGAGCACTCGATGAATTGGAAGAGGTACATCTTATTTTTACAAAGGCTAATGCAGATACGGATGGACGTATCATCAACGAAATGATAGATGATTATGTACTATCAAATAGTAAGATTGCTGTATCCCACACTTCGCTTGGTCAGTTACGTTATCTCTCTGCCATGCAATACATTGATGCTGTTGTTGGAAATTCATCGAGTGGGATACTAGAGGCACCAAGCTTTAATATTGGGACTATCAATATTGGAGATCGGCAGCGTGGTAGGATTAGAGCAGATAGTGTGATTGATTGTGATTTAGGTGAAGAAAGTATCCGACTAGCATTCGAGAAACTGTTTAGTAGTACTTTCCAGAATGTATTAAAAAACGTTATAAGTCCATATGGTGATGGAGGTACGGCAGGGAAAATAGTAAGTGTACTGAAAAAATGGCCGTTGCAAGACATATTAAAGAAAAGGTTTTTCGATAACTTGAATGAGAAACAGAAATAATGGATAAATATAGAATAGAACAAGTTGATTTAGTGTCCATATTTGACCAGGAAGCAAATGAACTAGAAGGTAAAATGGTCAGTCAAGAGAGGTACTAGGACAGCGAGCTAAAAGAACAATATGACAGATTTGCAGTTTCATATTGAAAAGAGTATTGAACCGGGTCTGAAATTATTGAGAGAATTTGTGCATGGATAAAAAAGAATCTGTAAATTACCAATGAACAATAAGGTTTTCATTATAGCGGAAGCTGACGTTAACCATAATGGCAAGCCCGAATTAGCATTAAAGTTGATTGATGTCGCTGCTGATGCAGGTGCCGATGCTGTAAAGTTTCAAACCTTCAAGTCCGAGAGTTTGGTAACGAAAAATGCAGCCAAGGCTGAGTATCAACAGAAAATAACAAACGCTGAAGAATCTCAATTTGAAATGCTAAAAAAATTGGAATTGACACATGAAACTTATATTGAATTAGTAGCTCGTTGCAAAAAAAGAGGGATCAAGTTTCTCTCTACTGCATTTGAAATGGAGAGTCTCAGCTTCCTGAACAATGTTATAGGTCTGAATACATTGAAAATACCATCAGGTGAGATTACTAATGGTCCTTTGCTATTAGCACATGCCCAGACAGGCTGTGAATTGATAGTATCCACTGGTATGACAACACTCAGTGAAATTGAAGATGGGTTAGGTGTAATTGCTTTTGGGTTAATGCATGGTGATGATTCATCAATTGAACCTACAAGAGATTCCTTTGCAGAAGCATTTTCTTCGCCAGTAGGACAGAATATGCTTAAAGAAAAAGTTACTCTATTACATTGCACCTCCGATTATCCTGCACCATCTGCCGATATCAACCTAAATGCTATGCTAAGCATTGGAAATACTTTCGGTTTGAAAATTGGCTATTCTGATCATAGTGAAGGAATTGCAGTTTCAATTGCTGCCGCAACACTGGGTGCTACCATTTTAGAAAAACACTTTACCATTGATAAAGGCCTACCTGGCCCTGATCATGTGGCATCACTGGATCCGACTGAATTGAAAGAATTGGTCATTGCTGTTCGAACAATAGAACTAGCAATGGGGAATGGTCGGAAAGAACCAAGTCCCTCAGAGATGAGAAATAAAAATGTTTCTCGTAAAAGTCTTTTTGCAGCGTGTGATATTGCCGAAGGAGAGGTATTTACAAAAGAAAACCTTGCGATTAAGCGTCCTGGCAATGGGATAAGCCCAATGGAATATTGGGATATTCTAGGTAAAAAAAGTCAGAAAAATTACCGAGAAGAAGAGATTATTTCTTGATTACTTCTAAGGCTAAGCCGGTCATTGTTTTAGGGGCAGGAGGACATGCAAAAGTCGTTGCTGATGTCCTAAAACAATCAGGTCGAAAAATATTGGGATTAATCGATATAAAGGAGAAAAAAGGAGCCTCCCGTTTCGGTTTACTTGTGCTTGGAGATGATAATGATTTGGATCAATATGATGCTGATGATATAGAGCTTGCTAATGGTGTCGGCGCCTTATCAGGCAAAGGTATCCGGTGGGATATGGCCAATCGCATGCGTATAGCAGGATATACATTTTCTACCATCATTCATCCCAGTGCTATTATTGCTGAAAGTGTATTGTTAAGAGAAGGTGTTCAGGTAATGGCAGGTTGTGTAATTCAGCCTGAGGTGTCAATCGGATTGGATAGCATTATCAATACAGGTTCATTGATAGATCATGATTGTGAAATAGGATCAAATTGTCATATTGCCCCGGGAGTCTCATTAAATGGTGGTGTAAAAATAGGTGATGGAACTCACATTGGGACAGGAGCTGTGGCTCTTCAATATGTGTCAATTGGGAAAAATGCTGTTGTTGCTGCAGGTTCGGTTGTTAACAAGGATATTCAAAGTGACACCACCTTTATCCAACGCAGGCAAATTATAGAAAAATAGACAGGAATATGTAAGTTGAACGAATGGAAAAAAACACTTCTTACGCCTATTAGTACTCTTTCTAAGGCAATCGAAACACTTAGTGAAAGTGGGATGCGAATTGTTCTTATAATCGATAAGAATGGAAAACTAGAAGGAACCATAACAGATGGCGATATTCGCCGTGGATTATTGCGCCATGTCGGAATGAGTGCATTGGTTACTGAGGTCATGCAAAATAATCCGACAACGGCTTTAATTACAGATGATCGTAATGTTGTTTTAGATTTGATGAAAAGAAATGATTTATTACAAATTCCTTTGCTCGACTCAGAAGGATTTGTTGTCGGTTTAGAAACACTGCAAAATTTGATTGACGTTGTAAAATATGACAATCCCGTTTTCCTGATGGCAGGAGGTTTTGGATCTCGATTACATCCACTTACAAAAGAGACGCCAAAACCTTTACTTAAAGTAGGTTCTCGTCCCATTCTAGAAACGATTCTTAACGAGTTCAAAAGTGCGGGCTTCTATAATTTTTTTATATCTACACATTATAAAGCAAATATGCTAAGGGAGCACTTTGGAGATGGTAGTCACTGGGATGTAAATATCCAGTATATACATGAGCGGGAACCACTCGGAACTGCAGGTGCCTTAGGATTGTTACCAAAAGGATTGCCTGATCTACCGCTTATAATGATGAATGGCGACCTCCTGACTAAAGTAAATTTTGAGCAACTTTTGGATTACCATGAAGAGGAAAAGGGATTGGCCACGATGTGTGTTCGAGAATACGATTTTCAGGTTCCATATGGCGTTATCGATTTAGATGGAGATTGTATTAGTAGAATTGTTGAAAAACCTGTACATAAGTTTTTTGTCAATGCAGGCATCTATGTGCTGGAACCTGAACTTGTCGGACAAGTCGATGGAATTGGCTATCTGGATATGCCAAATCTTTTGGAAAAACAAATGCAAGAAGGAAAAAGGATTAAATCATTTCCTATACATGAGTATTGGCTTGATATTGGCAGGATGGAGGAATACGAACGTGCAATTAATGAAATAGTTGATTGATTGACAGATGATAAAAAGACTTGCGCTTGTTGGATTAGGTAGTATTGGAAGGAGGCATCTTAGAATTATTAAGGAAATTCGCCCCGAAATAGAAGTGGTATTAGTACGTTCTGGTCAGGGTGATTCGTGGCCAGAAGAAAAATTGGCTACAAGAACAGTCTACTCAATCTGTGCAGCAATTGAAGCAGGGGTTGAAGCAGTAATTATATCATCTCCAACTACAGAGCATTTAGCTCAGGCTATTGAATTTGCAAAGTCTGGCGTTCACATACTTATCGAAAAACCACTCTCAAATACATCGGATGGAATTGACGATTTACTAACAGTAACAAAGGAAAAAAAGCTTGTTGTAATGGTGGGATATGTACTCCGCTATGATCCCAGTGCAATAAAATTTAAACAATGGTTGAGCGAGGAATGCGTAGGGAAATTACTCCATATAAGAATTGAGTGTGGGTCATATCTTCCTGATTGGCGACCAGAGCAGGATTATCGAAAAACTGTATCAGCATCTCTTAATTTGGGTGGCGGTGTGCTGTTGGAGCTAAGTCATGAATTAGACTATTTACATTGGTTCTTCGGAAAGCCTTCCGAGGTACAGGCGATATTAAGAAATAGTGAAACTTTAGATTTGGACGTTGAGGACCAGGCTGATTTACTTATGTTGACTAATAATGGTTGTACGATTTCAATGCAACTAGACTTTTGTCGACGCCATCCTACACGAAAGTGTAATGTTCAAACCACTAAAGGAGAATTGACATGGGACGCGATGAAAAAACAGGTTGTATGGCAATTATATGGTGATGAACCTGTGGTAGATAAACTAAGTTTTGATCGTGACTATATGTATCGAAAACAATTGGAGCACTACCTTGATTGCATAGAAAAAGATAAAGAACCAATTGTCTCACTTGAAAATGGTATTGAGGTCATGCAGCTTATAGATGCGGTCCACTTGGCTAACCAAAGTGCCGAAAAAATATCAATATGAAAACGTTTGCATTTATTTTTGCTAGAGGAGGCTCCAAAGGTGTGCCAGGTAAGAATATTCCTGACCTGCATGGTAAGCCGCTATTGGCATATTCAATTGATATGGCGCATAAAATTGATGAGATATCCCGTGTTTTTGTTTCAACTGATGATAATAATATTGCTGCGGTTGCAATAGAATATGGCGCTGAAGTCATTAATCGTCCACACGAATTAGCTCAAGATGACACGCCTGAATGGCTAGCTTGGAAACATGCAGTAGATTGGCTAAAAGAACAGAGACAGGATTTCGATCGATTTGTTTCTTTGCCAACGACTTCTCCTTTGCGAGATGCTACGGATATCGTTGCATGTTTAAACCGATTGGATAATGAGACTGACATAGTAATTACAGTTACTGAAACCACACGTAGTCCATTTTTCAATATGGTGAAAATTGAAAATGGTTATAGTAAATTATTATTGGAAGATCAAAAAAATAGTTATACACGCCGGCAGGATGTGCCAAAGGCTTATGATATGACTACAGTTGCCTATGTTACTAGGCCGATATATATTTCTCAGTCAAAAAACCTTTTTGATGGAAAGGTTAAGGCAGTTCAAGTGCCAATCGAAAGGGCAATTGACTTAGATACCAATCTAGACTTCTTGGTTGCTGAGACATTACTAATAAATGGAAAAGAGTTATAAATGTTAAACGAAAAAGTGGTAGCAATCACTGGTGGGGCAGGCCTTATTGGGACTGCATTTTCTCAAGCTATTGTCCAAAACAAGGGAAAGGTTATCATCGGTGATGTTAATCATAATAAAGGTATAGCATTGGAGAATGAACTTGGCACAGAAAGCTCGGCTTATATCAATATAGATACGACAGATCCTGATTCCATCGATGAATTCATTAATGCAGGCAAAAATCGATTTGGAAGGATAGATGCTGCAGTACATTGTGCTTATCCTCGCTCGGCCCAATGGGGAACCAGGTTTGAAGATTTAAAGCCGGAAGGGCTAGCTGAAGATCTATATCGACAGCTCGGTGGGGCAATATTATTTTCTCAAAAAATAGTTGCTTATTTTAAGAAGCAGGGACATGGCCATATTATTCATATTGGGTCAATTCAGGGTGTTTCCACACCAAAATTTGAACATTATGAAGGAACAAAGATGGTATCCCCAATTGAATATAGTGCAATAAAGTCGGGTATTATTTCAATTACACGATATATTTCTAGTTATTGTAAAGGCGAGAATATTCGTGCAAATTGTATTAGTCCAGGGGGTATTTTAGATGATCAACCAGAAAGTTTTTTGAAAAATTATATGTCAACTTGTTCTACTAAAGGGATGTTGGATGCAGATGATCTGAATGGAACTTTGTTGTATTTATTATCTGATTATTCAAAATACACAAATGGTCAAAATATAGTTGTAGATGACGGGTGGACCTTGTGAGCTGTCAACCTGAATAGAAATATAATTATTTCTTAATAAGAATAAATTTTATAATAATAACAATTAATTATGATCGAACTACCTGATTTCAGTAGAAGTTTTGACTATGAGAATATGTTTTATCTTTCATGTGATAGTAGTCGTATCAGAAAAATATTAACTCAATATTTAATATTCAAACAAACTATTGAAATTCGTGGAGATATAGTGGAATGCGGTGTATTCAAAGGAGCATCATTTTTTAGATTTTCAATGTTTAGAAAACTTCACGGAATCGAAGAAAAAAAACTGATTGGATTTGATGCGTTTGGAGCATTCCCAGAAACAAGTTATGAAGATGATATGGAACTTAGGGAAAAATTTATTAATACAGATGGAGTAGCAGGTATTAAGGTTGATCAATTGAAACAAGTGTTAAAAGAAAAAGATTGTGATAAAAATGTTGATTTAGTAGAGGGCGATATTTGTCAGACCGTACCTGAATATATAAAGAATAACCCCGATTTGAAAATATCTTTTCTTAATTTGGATGTTGACATCTATGAGCCAAGTTCGACTATTCTTGAATATCTGTATCCAAGAATAGTAAAAGGAGGCGTCTTGTTGCTAGACGATTACAATGAGTTTCCTGGTGAAACTAAAGCGGTAGACGATTATTTTAAGAATAAAAACGTAACTATAAAAGAGTCTGAATTCAATGCAACTCCCTATTATATAGTTAAAAATTAATTTTTTTAAACAACACTAGTTGTACGTGCCATCATTAACAAATTGCTATTCAAGTCTATAAAAAACTCAATATGATAAAACAAGGCCAATATTATTGGTGTTGCTATTATTATGTCCACACCATTTTCTTTTTATATTGATATTATCAATCCAATTTTTAAATTAAAACTATAACTTGATATTTTTATAGTGATTATTTTTTAATCAAACAAAATGAACAATAATAAATTGATTTCAGAAATTCTTAATAGACCAAACATTTTAAATAATAAAGTGGTTATTGTAGATGGACTCATTGGTGGTGGGAAATCAATGCTTTCTGCAATATTAGGATCATTACCTCGTGTTGAAATGTGGATTCATCGCGGGAAAGTTGAACAAATATGTGGGATGCGTCATTTGCAAAATATTAGTATGGAAGGAGCAATTTCGTTATTAAAAAGTTGGACAGATGAAGAGTTTTATAAACTATCTATTGTTAGGGATATTAATTTGCGCCCAACGGATATGTCTAGCATATTTAAAGATGCACGCCCGTGGAGATACTTCATAAGATTATTTCAAGATGAAGGTATAAAAGCAGTTCAGCGTATTAAAGATAGTGATTATGTGTTAAACGTAATGACTCATGCTATTAGTGGATACGCGGAGCCAATATTTAATGCTTTTGATGACAGGTTAGTTTATATCAGGCTTGTAAGATCACCTATGACACAGTATATGCTTAATCACCTGTCAAGATGGTCTAGCCGTTGGGGGAATGATATAGATGGAATGATTTTGCATCATCATGTTAATTCTGATGAGCATAAAAATGTACCATTTTTTATTAAAGAGAATGAAGAAAATTATTTGCGTGTATCTTCAATAGATAGAGCTATTTTGATGTTGGAGGAATGGCAAAATCGTGGTGATAAGGTTATTGATAAACTAAAAAATACTTCTTCAGCTAAAATAATTGAAGTGCCATTCGAGAAATTTGTAATGGATCCAGATCCGTTTATGGCTAGTATAGCTGATGCCATAGGAACTAATATTGATTGGATTACAAAAAGAATGATGAAGAAACAAGGTGTCCCAAGAAGCTCATTGTCAGATGCTCCGTTTAATAAGGTATACAGTAAGCTTGGATGGAAGGCGCCAAGGGTAGAGCAAAATATATTTCAGGAATTTGAACACGCGAGAGAAGTTACTAAAATGACGGCTTCTTCACATGCAATGGATATACTAGATAAAATCTCTGAACAATATATAAAGAGATATAAACTTGAGTAGAATGCGAACATGATATTTATCACATGTAATTAATTATGAAAGCCCTTATTACAACTATGCCATTCGGGGATAAGAGTCGATTACCTCTTAAATTACTTGAGGAAGCTGGTGTTGAATATTTGATTAACCCATATGGCAAAAAAATGGTTGAAGACGAACTAGTAGAAATGATAACTGATTTTGATGTCATAATCGCTGGTACAGAGCCAATTACCGATAGGGTTATGGAAAAGGCAACCAAACTTCAGCTTATATCTCGAGTTGGAGTTGGATTAGATAGTGTGGATCTTATCGCTGCTAAAAGACGGAATATTAAGGTTTCTTATACACCAGATGCCCCGGTACCAGCTGTCGCAGAACTTACTTTTGGTATGATGTTAATATTATTACGTTCAATGCATATTTCAAATTCACAGATGCATCGGGGTAAATGGAAACGTATATTTGGCCGACGTTTGGCCGAAGTAATAGTTGGTGTTATTGGTGTTATTGGTGTTATTGGTGTAGGGAGAATTGGTACACAAGTATTAGACCATGTCTCAAATATTAACAAATCTAAAATATTAGTTAATGACATTAACCCTAAATACGATTTGAACAAAGAATTGGATATTGAATGGGTGACAAAAGAACAGATTTATCAAGAAGCTGATATTATTTGTATGCATGTTCCTATGACAAAAATAACTAAAAATATGATTCGGCGAGAACAACTTATGAGCATGAGAGATGATGCCATAATTATAAATACGTCAAGAGGTGGAATAATAAATGAAAAGGATCTTTATGATGTTATGACTGAAGGTCACTTAAGTGGTGCTGCAATTGATGTATTCGAGAATGAACCATATACAGGGAAACTTGCCGAAATTGAACGTTGTTTATTAACGGCACATATGGGATCTATGTCGGTTGATTGTCGCACACGTATGGAGTTAGAAGCGACCGAAGAAACAGTACGCTTTTTTAACGGGCAACAACTTGAAAGTGAAGTTCCAGAGTACGAATATGAGAATCAAAAATGAGTTGGATCTATTTAAGTCACGTTCTTAGCAATAACACTCCACTTTATGGCGGCAATGGACAAGTAAAAATAGAACGCAGTCGTACTATAAATTCAGGTGATAGTTCAAATAGTTCAGAAATAAGTCTACCCGCTCATGCAGGAACTCATGTCGATGCACCCTATCACTTTGATCCTGACGGAACTACATTAGATGGCTATATGGCCGAATACTGGTTTAACACAAAAATATGGCTAATAGATGTAGATTCAAAGCCAGGTGAGATTCTAAATTTATCAAAAATTGGCCCTAAGCTGGAAATGGTGCCTGAAAATTGTGATTTATTATTACTCAGAACTGGTGCTGAATCCTGGCGAGCAGATAATCCAAAGTTATATGAGAAGGAAGGGCCTGGAGTGGGGGTAGATGTAGCACTGTGGCTGCGCAAAAACCGAAAATTGAAATTTTTGGGTATGGATTTTATTTCTACTTCGAGTTTTGCCCATCGAGAACTTGGACGCGAGGCACATAGAGCCTTTTTAGGAGCAGATATGAATATAGCTCCTCCGATTATGTTGGTAGAAGATATGGCATTAAGTAAACTTGAACATAAGCCAAATTCTGTCTGGATAGTTCCAATACGTTTCAGTGAGGCGGATGGCGCTCCAGTCACTGTGATGGCGCAGATATAGGAATTAGTATGTGATAAATTGTCATAGTTTAACTTCAATAATTGAGAATGAGAGATGCAAGTAATTGTTATTGGTGGTAGTGGCTTTCTCGGCTCACATGTTGCTGATCAATTGAGTGAAGCAGGTCATAAGGTCCGAATCCTTGATCGCATCGATTCGCCATGGAAACGTGACGATCAAGAAATGATAGTTGGTGACATATTGGATAGCAAAGTGATCGAACACGCAATTGAAGGTTGTTCTGTAGTCTATAATTTCGCTGCAATAGCAGATTTGGATGAAGCATTAGACAAACCTGTAGAAACAGTCAAAGTAAACATACTAGGTAATGTTCAAGTACTTGAAGCTTGTAGACAACATGAAATAGAACGGTATATTTATGCCAGTACTGTTTACATTCACAGTAGAGAGGGTGGTTTTTATCGCTGTAGTAAGCATGCCTCGGAGCATTATGTTGAGGAATATAAACGAATATATGGGCTAAATTATACGATATTGAGATTTGGTTCACTCTATGGCCCACGTTCTGATTATCACAATGGATTGTGGCGTATTGTTAAACGGGCATTAGATAATGGCAAAGTAAGTTATGAGGGCAATTCAGAAGCTATGCGAGAATATATCCATTTGGAAGATGCTGCACGTGCCAGTGTAGCTGCGCTAGAAGATAAATTTCTCAATCAGCATGTTGTATTAACAGGACCAGAGTCGATGCGAGTAATCGATCTTCTCAAAATGCTTGCTGAAATCCTTGGTTATTCTCAACAAGTGGAATTTATTGAAAATGATCATTCTGGACACTATATACGTACACCTTATGCATACCAACCAAAATTGGGCAGAAAATATGTGATGCCATTACATGTGGACTTAGGTCAGGGTTTATTACAATTAATTGATGAGGTGCAGGGAAACAAGGAGTTTGAAAATCAATGAATATAGTTGAGTTATCAGCTCAAATAATGATTGTGTTTTAATTAAATTGACTGCTAGTTTAGTGTTTTATAACTAAATCATTAGTTATTGATTATTAAGCTTTCAAGTACTTATGATTGAGAGGTTCTTTTATCAAGATCTCCAAAATTCACTATTAAGCGATGCTAGTTGTGATGAAGGAGGTTGTACGATAAATGTTATTTAATGTAGCACTAGAAAAAGCCAAAATAATCTTTTGGGATTTTGATGGCGTAATTAAGGAGTCGGTAACTGTAAAGACAGAGGCATTTAAGAAGATGTTTTCTGAATATGGGAATGAAATTGTTAAAAAAGTTAAAATACATCACGAGGCCAATGGAGGAATATCTCGATTTGAAAAAATTCAATATTATTTTGAAAAATTCATAGGAGTACAACTTAGGAATTCAGAATTACAAGGAAAATATGAAGAATTTTCAAGTATGGTTGTAGACGAGGTGATTTCAAGTGAGTGGGTTCCTGGTGTTGAGAAATACTTAAAAAAAAATCCTTATCAGCAAATCTTTATATTGGTCACTGCTACACCGCAAGAGGAAATTGAAGGTATTCTAGAAGCAATCGGGCTGGATAGTGTATTTGAAGCTGTATATGGAGCTCCAGATAGGAAATTTGATATAGTGCAGCGTGTTATGTTAAATACAAATTACCTTGCACAACATGCTTTGTTCTTAGGTGATTCATATATCGATTGGCAAGCAGCATATCGAAACAACATTAAATTTTTCTTATGTAAAACACCAACGAATAATAAACTTCAAAAAGAAAATCATCTCGACGCCTACAAGGATTTTTCATCATTCTAAAATTCATAACATGATAGGAAATTAAATACTAATGATAGCTGCATTAATTCTTGGCCGTAAAGGTAGCAAAGGGTATCCCGGGAAAAATATAGTTAATATTTTAGGGCACCCATTATCATGGTATCCAATGAAAACAGCATTAAATACAGAAAGTATAGATAAAGTGTTCATTTCTACAGATGATCCAATGCTTATGGATCTTGCACGTATAAATGATATAGAAATTATAGAACGTCCAGATGAACTTTGTACGGATAAGGCATTAGGTGAACATGCTTATGTGCACGGCTATGAAGTGATAAAGAGTCGATATCCAGAAAAAGAAATCGAACTCATAGTATTATTGTTTTGTAATACAGCAACTATTACATCACATGCAATAAATGAAGGAATTGAGGTGTTAAAAGGACAGCCAGAGTTGGATTCAGCAGTTACTGTATCACGATATAATATGTGGTCACCTCTTCGCGCTCGTAAACGTGATCAAGATGGGATGTTAGTTCCTATTGTCCCTTTTGAATATTTTGGGGATCCACAAACACTTAATTGTGATCGGGACTCTCAAGGTGATGTGTGGTTTGCAGATATGGGTTGTTCTGTCGTTCGACCACATTGCCTTGAGAATTTGGAAGATGGTTTACTTCCTCAAAAGTGGATGGGACAAAAGATTTGGCCCATTGAACAAGAAGCAGGTTGTGATATTGATTACGAATGGCAGGTTCCTGGTGTTGAATGGTGGATTAAAGAATATTGGGATGGTGTACTTTAAATTTAATTGGAATATGAACTAGATTTTGGAAAAAAAATGATACAAAAACCTATACAATATGAGAAACACCAAAGCTTCCAGGGTTTTCTGGCAAAAAGTTCGAATGAAGATATTGAGCAACAACGAATACGCGCGCTGTCAGTGTTGGAAAATATTGCTAATGATAATAACTTTTCGAAACACAGGATATCCGTCCTCGAACGCGCTAGGAAAGACTTAACGAAAAAAGATTCTGATAAAAATGGGTTTAAAATCACTTCATTTATAGCAGATGAAATAGCACTTCTAGATGATATTGATTTACCAAAGTATTTTTATCATCGCTATCGTTATGATATTTTCCCTAAAACAAGGGAATTGGATGCTTACCCACCATATATACAGATTGAACCGACTTCTATATGTAACTTTCGGTGTGTATTTTGTTATCAAACAGACAAGGAATTCAGTGATAAGCGATCTAGTTATATGGGTAGTATGCAACTTGAAACATTCAAGAGTATTGTCGATCAAATCGAAGGAAATATAGAAATTTTATCACTTTCTTCCCGAGGTGAACCTACAGCCAATAAGTATCTACCTGAAATGTTAGATTATAGTAAAGGGAAATTTCTGAACTTAAAAATTAATACAAATGCATCTCTTCTGACAGATAAAATTATCCACGCATTATTAAGTGGTGCTGTAGGTACTTTGGTATTTTCCGCTGATGCGGCTGAAGAACCCGTATATAGTCAATTAAGGGTGAATGGTAGTTTAAAACGCGTATTAGAGAATATCGAAAAATTTCAAAAAATTAGAGAACGTGATTATCCTGATGTGAAAATGCTAACTCGTGTTTCCGGTGTAATGGTTGATAAGGAAAAGCAAAAAATGGAATCGATGAGATCATTTTGGAGTGGGCTGGTAGATCAAATAACCTTTGTGAACTATAACCCTTGGGAAAATATTTATCAGAGCCCTGTAAATGATATTGTACAACCATGCTCAGATCTTTGGAGGAGAATGTTTATATGGTATGACGGAAAGGCCAATCCCTGTGATACTGATTATAAATCGTCTCTGTCGGTAGGCAATATCGATAATAATACAGTTGCTGAATTATGGAGATCAAAAAAATACTCACAAACCCGTGAAGATCACCTTAATAATATGAGAAAAAATACTGAACCATGTCGACGCTGTTCGCTTGTATAAGATATTTTAGGGAGCTATTTAAATTATTACGATGAGTTTTAGATGAAAATTTCTGTTTCAAATATTGCATGGGAAACTTCAAGAATGGATGAACATCTTTCCCTTCTTCAGGATTTGGGTTGTGATGGAATGGAATTATCTCCAAATATGATATGGGACGAGCCTGTAGAAGTTGACAGACAAGTTCTTCTTTCATTTAAACATAAAGTAGATAGCTATGGTCTTGACATGCCAAGCATGCATTCCTTGACTTATACTAGACCTGATTTGACATTTCTTGATTCGGAAAAATCAAGAAATGACCTTGTCAATTATGTTGTTTCATTAGGAGAAATAGCAAATTTAATGGAAATTCCAGTGATGGTTTTTGGTTCAGCAAAAAGCCGACGAATAGGCAATAGGATTCGAGCATCCGCTGAAGACATTATTGTTGATTCCATGCGTGAAATTGCAGAGCGCCTCGCTCCTCTTGGAGTTACTTTACTTATAGAGGCTCTGAGTAAGAAAGAGAGTGATTTTATAAATAACCTGGGCGAAGCTTATGATCTTATCAAGAAGGTAGATGTTCCGCATTTTTCATTACATGTTGATTTGAGATCGAGCTTTGAGGAGCATGAAATACAGCGAGAGATATGGCAAAAATATGGGAAAATTGTCAAACACTGTCATGTGGCTAACCCCGGTTTCAAACCCCCATCAGAGGAGTGCTTAGATCATAAGTGTGCTGCTACCGCAATGAAGCAATCCGGTTATAATGGATTTATTTCTATCGAAATGGGTAGGAACTATGGTGAAACCCCGAAAGTAGTTAGTGATGCAGTAACATTTGTCAGAAACAACTATTTGTAATTAGCTTTGTTTATAAATGTATTCAGAAGCGTATATTTACTAACAAAATAAGAGTAACCATATATGCCTCATAATTTGCTTATTAGTGGTGGTAGTAGTGACATTGGCCGTGCTCTTATTAGCTGTTTGAATAATTATAATGATTTAAATATTTTTGCTACCACACACTCGGGTAATTTAAATGATTTACTTCCCCCTGATAAAATATTATCAGTAGATTTTTCTGACGAATTATCATTTAATAATTTATTGGGAGTAGTTAAATCTCTTTCAATTACACACTTTATTCAATTGCATGGTGTAGCGGATATAGATGATAGTTTGGTCGATTTTGATTTGACGCGATACGAAAAACTCATGAGAATTAATCTTGAACGGACGCTTTGCTTGATTTCGAATATATTGCCAATGATGATTGAAAAAGAATACGGACGAATCGTTGTTGTATCTACAGCGTCGGCAAAGCATGGGGGAGGACATGATAGTTTTACATACGGAATTACCAAACATGCACTTCTGTATTTGACAGAACATATGGGGAAGCATTATTCAAAATATAATATTTTGACGAATTGTATTCTGCCCGGATTTATAGATACAAAATTCCATTCAAGATACATGAAAAAAGAACCAGATGTATTGACAGAAAGAGCTAAGTCAATACCTTTGAAAAGAGCCGGTACACCGGAAGAGGTTGCGAAGTTAATTATAAATTTGATTATTGATAACACTTTTGTTAGTGGCCAATCCATCAAAGTTGATGGTGGTGATTTCATATAAAAACAAAATACGGGAAAAAAATGTACGATTTTTATTTTGGCGAAAAAGAAGAAATATTCAGGGATGAAATAAAGTATTTAACAAGTATAAAAAGAATGATGCCTAGATGGTGTAATTCTATTCCTGACTCTGAGATGGCCGCCCTTTATAATGATTTGGCTAATTCAAATATAACGTCACCAGAAAATAAAGGTGTGATTGTTGAGACAGGATGTGGTGCTAGTACTGTAGTTTTAGCTTATTTTGCTTATAAGTATAATAAAAAATTATATACCTGGGACTTTAATCAAAACAAGCTGAGTTATATTAGAAGTATATTGGTTGATACATTACAAAGATTATTTGACAAGCCCATACAAAATGTATGGACTTATATTCCTTATATGAGCAACTCTGATGAACTTGGTATCGGAATATTGGATGAAATGGGTTGTAGAATTGATTTTGGGTTTTACGACTCAGAACACACTTCTGACGTTCTTTTAAGCGAAATAAAATGTTCGCTTAGTTTGGTGAATGATGGAGCAGTAATTGCCTTGGATGATGCTAATTATAATTATATTCATAAAAATATGGCATATATTAATGTAATGCGAAAAAAATTGAATCTGAAGCCAATAGAATCACCGGAAGAAAATATAGGAGAAGTATTTTATAAGCGGGCACAAAATGAAATTCAAAAATCATTTCCCGCCAGCTATAAAATTGAAGATTCATACAAAAAAGATTATAAGGAAGATATATTTTGGGGTTACTATGAAAACGATCGTGCAATGATGAATAAATTAGGAATGGAGAAAATGGCGCAACTTGAACATAGATACGATTCCTTCAAAATATGCAAAGATTGAATATATGCAGTAATTTGAGATAGATAAATATTTAATATGTTAATTGAAATTAGCAATATGTATAATTATATCTCTCTAGCACAGTTCAAATTATTATATTCATATCCTAATAAGATCATATAAAATATTCGTTCTATATTGTAATAATAATTACAGATATCTAAATGATTTGGATACTAAAATTAGGTCCAACTTATAAATCGGACATTACCATCATTTTTGCATTTTGCTGCATTATTTAATTGTTGAGTAATATTATTACTATAAATAATATACATAAAATAATATTTATATCCGGCACTCCTACTTCAAGGATTGTTTATGAAAAGCTAAAACCCGAGCTGTACGAAAAAAATGGATACGTTGTAGAATATTGGGATCTTTCTAGGTTATATTACAGTGAAATAGCATTAGAGGCATATTTTCGGGGTAATAAGCAATATAAGCCAGAATTTCCTAGTGAATCAATATTTTATTCTAGAAGTGAAGTAGATAAAGCACTTAGTGTGGTCCAACAAGACACTATGTTTTGTTTTATCGATTTTGACCAGCATTTAGATTACTGGTTAAGACGTTTATTTAAGCAATACAACGTTAAGTATTACATTGGGCCTAAAAGAACATCAGTTCATTTTCCCTGGAAAAAAAAAGAAGTATTATCAATCAATGTTCTTCCTCATAAAATAAAAGTTGCATTATTAGCACGTTTGAAATTTTCGTATTTTAAAAGGAAATTCCACGATATCATATATCGCTATACAAACTATTATGAGAGACCTGTATTTGTTATTGGCTCTGGTTTGTTAGGTAGATATGAATGGATTAATAGAACACAGTCTAAATGTTTTGTTAGTGTTCCTTCTGTTGATATAGAGCAGGAAGTATCAGCCAATATTGTTGATGGCCCCTTTTGTGTATATGTTGATGATGCTGTTGCGTATTCACCAGATCAAAGCATGATGAAAGTAGTCAATGCCACTTGCTTAGATTTAGAACAATATTCAATAAATATATGTAAAGTGTTTGAAATGGTGGAGAAAATATTACGATGTAAAGTTGTAATTGCTACCTCAGGGAAACTTCAATATTCAGATAATAAAATATTTGGCGATCGAAAAATATTTTATGCAAACACTAACCAACTTATCCAACATGCACAGTTTGTTATAGGCCATGCTTCTTCGGCGTCATGGCAAGTGGTCGCCAGTATGAAACCCATTTTATTACTACTAGACCCAACCTTTATACAAGCAAAAAATATCGGCATTAACGAAATGGCTAGTTTTCTGAGAATAACACCAATATTGTCGACTCAGTTGACTTCTTCTCATATTGTTAATGCTCTTGCAGTTAATAACGAATATTTCAATATGTTATACGAACAATACTTTTGTGAAAAAAATGTTGTGGGTAGTGCAGAGTCATTGATAATTAATGCATTAGAAAACTACTCTTCAATTGACGCTATCTAATGTACAAGAAATACATTTTAAATTATATCCCCGTAATTCAATAATCAAGTAACTGGAGACGAAAATGGATTCGTATTTAAATACAATAGCAGAGGATGATAAAATAAAATTAGATGATGATTTTGAACTTTTGGATATTATGCTTAATGATTCAAAGAAACAGCCACCTCTTTATCATCCGGGAGCCTATTGGGCTTCTAAAGCTAAAAATTCGGCTAAAGAGATTAAAAGATGTGGCATAGCAGATATTAGAGGGTCTACAAACCTAGTAGGGTTAAGTTACGCTGACAATTTGATTACTGATTATAGGTTTTCATTGAATCATGGTTTTAAGAAGCGCCTCGTCCGTATGCTATTAAATATTTATCCATTTAATATGATATTTGATGCTCAAGTGCAATGGACTAAGTCTTATGCAAAAAGAAGTATATTCTACGCTCAAGAAATGCTTAAACTGAAGGAAGAAACAATTCATCTTTTAGAAAAATATACCATGCCTTACTCACTTCTTGGGGGCTGTTTAGACAAAGCTAGAATTAATGAACAAGATATTTCTGTTTACTATTTAGAACTTCTTACGTGGCATGATCATTTTGCCTCTCGCATCCCATTTAATGATGCTGTATCAATATTTGAAATAGGAGGCGGGTTTGGAGCTAATATACATATTTTGCTCGAAAACTATAAAAATATTAGAAAAGTTCTATATCTTGATATAGCCCCTAATCTTTATGTCGGGACTCAATATCTAAGAGCGTTTTATGGTAATGCAGTTGTTGACTACAAAGATTTAAGGGGGCAAGAATCAATAAAATTCTCTGCAAATAATGATCTTGAAATATTATGTATCACGCCATGGCAAATTGAAAAAATTGAGGGTGAAATAGATATATTCATGAACTCAAATTCATTTGTCGAGATGCCAAAGAGTGTGGTTAAAAATTACGTTGGCAATTTCAAAAGATTGCCCAATTCAAAGGATTCTGCTGTGGTACTATCTACATATCGTGACTTTGACCCAAATACAACATTGAACCCATATGACTTAGCAACTATATTTGAAGATAGAAAGTTTGAAATATTTGAAGCAGAGTCTTTCATTAATTCAAATAAAAATATTATCTTTACTTCACCCGGTAAACTTTCTTTCAAGTAATTTAATTCGCTGATAAAACCTAATTTGTTAATATTCTAATAGTTCATTAGGATTTTTTTAGAAAAATGGAATTATTCTGCTTTCGTTGCTATTCATTATTTTTATTCAGCAATAGATCTATAAGTGATATTTTTTATCGCAATACCTTCATCCTAAAGAATGCAAAAGAATACAGTAAAGCAGAGTAAAACTAGTCCTATAAGTGATTCAAACGAACTTACAATTAGTAATCACAATTGCTTATACCTCCTGATAAGGAGATATCGAAATGCAATGTGACGCAAGTATTGAACGACTATATTAGTTGACCAATCGAAGTACTATATACGAAAACAAGAAAATATGAGGATAGTACATTTTACAAATAATGACTATGATGGGGCAGGTAGGGCTGTATTGCAGTTAAATAGGGGGCTGCGAGAGTTAGGAGTGGATTCAGATGTAATGGTCTTATATAGAAAAACGGCCTATGAGCATGTACATATTATTGGAGATGGGACTTCAATAAGAGACAAAATTGTGGCTTTGACTAAGAGGCCTCTTAGCCAGAAACCTTGTAATATTTATAAAATGGCCCAGTTTTTCTGGAACATTTTACTTCGAATTTGGAGCCGATTTTATTGGCGACCCCGTTCACTATTTAATTTCAAACAATTTTCTGTGGAGTTCGAGAAGATTGAATCACATGTTTTAACAGCGGACGTGATAATGTTGCACAGCATACAGGATATGCTCTCCCTAGAAAATATCGAACGTATCTATAACGACTTATCTATTCCGATTATTTTTCGCCCGTTAGACATGGAACCGATGACGGGCGGGTGTCATTTTAATTATAATTGTAACAAGTATATTAGTTCTTGTGGGAATTGCCCCCAATTAGGAAGGGATATTGAGTTTGACATAACTAGAAAGCAAATATTGGAAAAGAAAAAATATTTTCAAAAGCTGCCAATAAATTTGATTGCGACAAATAATTTTGTTAAAAATCGTTTGGAAAGCTCTAGTATATTTGGAGATCACTCTGTTACTACTATATTTCTTGGCATTGAATCGCAACGATATGGGTATATTGAACAGCATGAGGCAAGACGTAAATTACAACTATCAACTGATGAAAGAATAATATTATTTGGATGCCTAAATTTTAATGATAAAAGAAAAGGCGCTTATTTATTAAAGGATGCTATAAAAGAATATTTAGTGCTTGCAGCCAAATCTAGCACAAATATACAACCATTGAGACTAGTAACATTTGGTTCCCTGCAAGGAGTATCATTTAATGACTTATCGATAAAGTGAACTCATTTTGAATTTGTAAATTCCTCCAGGAAAATGAATTTAATATATCAATCGGCAGATGTTTTGGTGAGTACTACATTGGATGATCTTGGTCCAACTATAGTCATCGAAGGTTTTATGAATCGACTGAGATTGGTTACTTTTGACTTAGGGGTGGCCGTTGATCTTGTTGTTAATGGATTAAATGGTTATAAGGTTCCGTGCTTTGATATTGAAAAACTTGGAAAGGCAATATATGCAAGTTTTGCAATCAAAATAAAATTAAATTGGGAAAAAGAAAGAAAATTGCGAGAATTATGGGTTGATTGCACTTCAAAATCAGAAGCTTTATCTTATAAAAAAATGTTCGAATCTTTAACGGTTGTAAACAAAGATAATCTCGGTAAGCAATGTTAATTTTAGTTACAGGTGGAGCGGGTTTTATAGGATCCGCAGTAATAAGACACCTTCTTCTGGAAACCAAACACAGTGTGATAAATGTCGACAAACTTACATATGCTGGAAATTTGGATTCTTTGAAGACTATTAATACAGACCAAAGATATGTATTCAAACAGGTTGATATAAATGATCGCGACGCTATTGATCTTATTTTGACTGATTACCAACCCGACGTAATTATGCACTTAGCTGCGGAATCACATGTAGATCGTTCAATTGATGATTCCGGGAGCTTTATTCATACTAATATTCTAGGCACATTTAACTTATTGGAAGCAGCACGGATCTATTGGAAAACAAAAACGGAAAAACAAAAGGAATTATTTCGTTTTCATCATATTAGTACCGACGAAGTTTATGGAGATTTACCATTAAACCCAAATATACTATTTACGGAGGATACTTCTTATTCACCTAGCAATCCATATTCAGCAAGTAAAGCAGCTAGTGATCATCTAGTACGAGCTTGGCATCGAACATATGATCTACCTATATTAATTACTAACTGTTCAAATAACTATGGACCTTATCAATTTCCAGAAAAATTTATTCCACATGTCATATTAAATGCCCTGCATGGCAAGCCCCTGCCAGTGTATGGTGATGGACAACAGATCCGCGATTGGCTGTTTGTTGAGGATCATGCATGTGCTTTAGTTAAGGTACTTGTGGAAGGAAAGGTTGGTGAAACCTATAATATTGGGGGGGGAATGAAAAAACAAACATTGAAGTAGTGGAAATGATATGTGAAATAATGGAAGAATATGCTCCAGAACTTAAGTCGCAAAAAATTAAATATTATCGTGATTTGGTCTCATTTGTTACTGATCGTCCAGGACATGATAAACGTTATGCCATTGATGCAACAAAAATTAGACGAGCTCTCGACTGGAGTCCGGACGAATCATTTGTAAGCGGATTACGCAAAACTGTAAAATGGTATCTAGAAAACGAGAAATGGTGGCAACGCGTATTGAGTGGGAGATACCGTTTAGAACGAGTTGGTAAGGAAAATACAATGTCTAAGGTAATAAGCTAATGAAGGGGTATTATACTTGCTGGTGGTAGTGCTACTCGACTGTATCCGATTTCGGCGGGTGTCTCAAAACAGCTATTACCTATTTATGATAAACCAATGATCTACTACCCGCTGTCCGTACTTATGTTGGCGGGGATTCGAGATATTTTGATTATTACTAACCCGGAAGATCAATTTTCTTTTCAACGATTACTAAAAGACGGTAATCAATTTGGTATTAACCTCAGTTATGCAACCCAAGCTAATCCAGATGGACTAGCGCAAGCATTTATCATCGGAGAAAAATTTATTGATAACGCTGCAGTCTGTTTAATTTTGGGGGATAACCTCTTTTACGGACAAGGATTTACTCCGGTACTAAATAATGCCCGCTCTCGTAGCTGTGGTGCTACAGTTTTTGGCTATAAGGTTAAAGATCCTAGCCGATTTGGAGTAGTGGAATTTGATTCTGATATGCGAGCATTATCTATCGAAGAAAAACCATCTAAACCAAAATCGGATTATGCGGTTACTGGCTTGTATTTTTATGATAACGCTGTAGTTGATATAGCAAAAGAGGTTAAGCCATCAGAACGAGGGGAGCTAGAAATCACAAGTGTCAATAATATTTATCTTGAAAAAAAAGCACTTAATGTCCAAGTATTAGGGCGAGGGTTTGCGTGGCTTGACACTGGAACTTATGAAAGTTTACTTGAAGCTGCACAGTTTGTAGAGACGATCGAGAAGCGGCAGGGATATAAAATAGCATGTTTGGAAGAAATTGCCTTTGTAGCCGGTTGGGTAGACGAAAAACAAATTGAAAAGCACATTAATATTAATTCTGGTTATGGTCAATATGTTCTTTCTATTAGTCGGAGACATAATTGATCCGGCTATACTTAATGGGAAGTAGAGGCTTAGAAGTGCTATCGCATATTCTCCAAAATGAATTACGTTTAATTATATTTGATGTTGTTATTGGACGAGATAATAATATAAAGGATGATTTTTCAAACGAAATAATTGCCGTTTGCACTAGTAATGATATTAATTATTATGAAAGAGGAAGCAACCCGAATTATATTGGCTGGGGAATGGCAATATCATGGCGTTGGTTGATTTTAAATCAAGATAAATTGATTATATTTCATGATAGTATTTTACCTGCTTACAGAGGATTTGCGCCATTGGTTACGGCGTTAAAAAATGGCGATCGTGAAATAGGAGTTACAGCCATATTAGCGAACGAAAAATATGATGAAGGAGAGATAGTCTCACAATCCAAAGTAGTTATTGACTATCCGATTAGAATTAATGAGGCAATAAAAAGAGTCACACCTCTTTACATTAAATTAGTTGAAGAATTATTTATCAAAATCTCGAATTCAGAAAAATTGGACTCTGTGGAGCAAGATCATTCTAAGGCAACATACAGTCTATGGTTAGATTCAAACGACTATTTTGTGAATTGGCAATTATCAGCAGATGAAATAGAACGACATGTTTATGCTACAGGTTATCCATATTCTGGAGCAATGACTCATATTGATGATGAATTATTTATTATTACATCTGGGGAAGCAGTTAAAAACGTAGTGGTTGAAAATAGGGTAGTTGGTAAGGTTATATTTATGGATAATGATTGTCCTATTATTGTTTGTGGAAAGGGTCTTTACAAGATAACTGAAATGGTTACTGAGGATGGTGTAAATGCGCTCCCATTACGTAAATTCAGAAGTCGTTTATCATAACTATTTCTGAACATATTGCCTTGAGATAATAATGTGCTACAGATTAACTTGTCTTTTCGTAATATTTAATTATTAGTAAAATATATGTCTGGTATTCCATTTAACAAACCATATATGACTAGAAAGGAATTAGGTTATATTGCGGACGCTCATAGTCGAGAACATTTGTCTGGGGACGGCTCATATACAAAGAAATGTCACCAGTGGTTAGAGAATAATACGAGTTCGATGATGGCGTTATTGACCCATTCATGTACCGCTGCGCTTGAGATGGGTGCTATTCTCACTGACATTCAATTTGGTGACGAAATCATCATGCCATCATTCACCTTTGTATCGACAGCAAATGCGTTTGTGTTACGCGGTGGAGTGCCGGTGTTTGTTGATATAAGGCAAGACACATTGAATATTGATGAATGCAAGATTGAGGCTGCAATCACCTCAAAAACTAAAGCCATAGTTCCCGTTCATTATGCTGGTGTGGCTTGCGAAATGGATAAGATTATGGAAATTGCCCAACGATACGATTTAGTAGTTATTGAAGATGCAGCACAAGCAATTATGTCCACATATAAAGGACGAGCATTAGGTAGTATTGGGGATTTAGGTGCATATTCTTTTCATGAAACAAAAAATATTATTGCAGGTGAAGGAGGGTCTCTTTTAGTTAATAATAATCGCTTTTCGAAAAGAGCTGAGATAATACGTGAGAAAGGCACTAACCGGAGTCAGTTTTTCAATGGTGAAATAGATAAGTATTCTTGGGTTGATATTGGTTCCTCTTATTTGCCTGGGGAAGTTACTGCGGCCTTCCTCTGGACTCAAATGGAAGAGGCGGACAGTATAACGAGACGTCGCCTTGATCTTTGGCATGAATATCACAATGCCTTAGAATCATTAGAGATGAAGGGTTTGATTCGAAGACCTATAGTACCTGAGTACTGTCAACACAATGCACATATGTACTACATTCTACTTGGTTCTATTAGCAAGCGTAATGAGTTGATTCGTAACTTGAAAGAACATGGGATAATCGCAGTATTTCATTACGTTCCCCTACATGATACTGAAGCAGGTTGTAAGTATGGGCGAACAAGTGGGGAAGCTGACAAACACAGATAATACGGCTGACTGCCTGCTAAGGTTACCCTTCTGGGTGAATTTAAATACTAAGCCGGTTATAGATGCAATATATTCGGCATTGAAATGACAATTTTGTCAGATTGAAGTTAGTGATTAAACAATTTATAACATTTTTAAAGATTCTCAATAAAATATGAAAACAGTCATTTTGTGCGGAGGTTACGATACGCGGATCCGTGATGTCGCTGAAGATATTCCTAAACCAATGATTCCAATTGGTGAGCTACCTATCCTCTGGCATCTTATGAAGTATTATGCCAGCTATGGTCATAAAGATTTTATTCTTTGTCTCGGCTACAAAGGGCAAGTGATAAAGGATTTTTATCTTAATTACGAAGTATATACACGTGACTGTACGATAACTCTTGGAGCAGCCAAGTCTATTGATTTTCATACTAATCACGAAGAAATGGACTGGCGAGTGACGCTAGCGGATACTGGACAGGGAACGATGACCGGTGGTCGTATCAGAAAGATTCAAGAATATATTGGTAACGATGAAAACTTTATGCTCACCTATGGCGATGGAGTGAGTAATGTCGATCTAAATGCATTAAATACTTATCATAATAATCATGGCCGAATCCTGACTGTTACGGGGGTTCGCCCGCCAGGCAGATTTGGCGAGTTAATGTCTAATGATCATGGTTTGGTAACCGAGTTCAATGAAAAGCCACAGGCCACTGGTGGACGTATTTCCGGAGGGTTCTTTGTTTGTCGACGAGAGATCTTCGATTATCTTGAAGATAGGGATAATCTAGTCTTCGAGCAAGAACCTATGCACGCCTTGGTTAAAGATAAGCAACTTTCAGTCTATGAACATGATGATTTTTGGCAATGTATGGATACTTACCGGGACTGGCAGCTATTAAATAATCTCTTTGATAATAGGAGCGCCCCGTGGGTAAAATGGTAAACACAGACCACTTGGCAATTTTTGTTTGGCAAAAGGGCTTATTCATAGAGTGAAAAAAGTTGTTGTTGCTCGACGATTGAAATGTCTCTTATAAGCTTTTGTGTGAAGTCAAATTAATTATTTACTAATATTCTAACTTTTGGAAATTTTGGAAAATATGGTCTGTTTTGAAAATGCATTTTTTGGCCGACGGGTTTTGATAACTGGACATACAGGGTTTAAAGGTTCCTGGTTAACACTTTGGCTTAAATATCTTGGGGCTGATGTGGCTGGGTTTTCAATTGATTATTCCAGTTCACCTTCTAATTTTGAATTGCTCGGTCTAGAGAATCACATTCATCATTATATTGGGGATGTTCGTGACAAAAAAAGGCTGGTAGAAGTAATTGACGAATTTAAACCTGAAATTGTGTTTCATCTTGCGGCTCAGGCCTTAGTACGCAAATCCTATAGCGATCCTGTTGATACTTTTGAGACTAATATTATGGGAATGGTCAATATACTAGATTGTGTGCGAACACGTCCCTGGATTCAGGTTGCCGTACTAATCACTAGTGATAAAGCCTATCGTAATGACGAATGGTGTTGGGGATATCGAGAGACGGATGTACTGGGTGGTCATGATCCATATAGCGGATCAAAAAGTTGTGCCGACATAGTTGCACAAACATTCTATAACTCTTTTTTGTGCGATACACCCACTCGGATAGCGATAACTAGAGCAGGCAATGTTATTGGAGGAGGAGATTGGGCTGAAGATCGCATAGTACCTGATTGTATTCGGGCTTGGTCGAAAGGAGAATCGGTTGATGTTCGAAGCCCTCAAGCAACTAGACCTTGGCAACATGTACTCGAGCCCTTGAGTGGTTACCTTTGGTTGGGTGCTAGATTGTGGCAACAACAAGATGGATTGGATGGTGAAGCATTTAATTTTGGTCCAGATGCTCACGTTAATCAAACCGTTAGCGAGTTACTAGAGACAATGGCGACTCGATGGCCCGGGATAAATTGGAATGTACCAGAAGGGTTTGAGAAAGGTGGGCGCGAAGCCACATTGCTTAAACTATCTTGTGATAAAGTTTTATCCCATCTAAATTGGCATGCGGTGTTGCAGTTTCCTGAAACGGTTGCCTTAACCATAGACTGGTATCGTAATTGGCATCAAGGACAGGATAATATTTACACTTATTCTATAGAGCAGATCGAAAATTATTGTCAGTTAGCTCAAACAAGGGAATTGTCTTGGGTTCAAGCGTGATCAGTTTGCTCAAGATCGATGGTGTCGTACAAACAGAGTTACGTCAGATCCCCGATGAACGTGGATCGGTATTGCATATGTTGCGTTGTGATGCCCCAGAGTTTGTTCGTTTTGGTGAATGTTATTTCTCTGAGGTGCTACCTGGTTCAATTAAAGCATGGAAGAGTCATCGAGCACAGACACAGAACCTTAGCGTGCCAATTGGACGTATTCGTTTTGTTATTTACGATGATCGCGAATTTTCACCTACAAAAGGTAATTTACAAATTATAGAACTTGGACGACCAGATGCCTATATTCGATTGATGATTCCACCTGGTTTGTGGTATGGATTTAGTTGTATTAGTAACATACCTGCATTACTGGCTAACTGTACCGATATACCCCATGATCCAATCGATAGTACTGTGAGAACAGTTGACGATACCAGCATTCCGTATAGTTGGGTGATTGACGAAATTAAACCTAGCACTACATGAGAATACTTATAACTGGTGGCTTCGGATATTTGGGAGGCCGTCTGACGCAATTCCTCACATCACAAAAAGATCATGAGATTATTTTGGGATCGCGTCAATCTTCTGAATCACCCGTCTGGTTACCCCATACTAAAGTAGTGAAAACTGAGTGGAATTCCATATCTAAACTTAAGGAGATATGCTCAGGAATTGATGTGGTAATACATCTTGCCGGAATGAATGCTAGTAATTGTGATAAGGATCCTACTGCAGCTCTAGAATCAAACGGTGTTTTCACCAGTCGCTTGTTACAGGCCGGAATGCACAAAGGTGTCAAAAGATTTATCTATCTCTCAACAGCCCATGTCTATGGTAGCCCCATGGATGGACTCATTACTGAAGAAACTTGCCCATTAAACCTAAACTCTTATGCAACAAGCCATCGGGCAGGAGAAGATTCAGTTCGTATTGCTCATGAGCTAGGAGAGATAGAAGGGGTAATAATTCGACTATCCAATGCGTATGGGGCACCTATACACAAAGATACAAATTGTTGGATGTTGTTGGTGAATGATATTTGCAGGCAGTCTGCGCAAACTCAAAAAATAGTTTTACATTCTTCAGGGCACCAACGAAGAGACTTTATTGCAATGACGGATGCTTGCAGAGCTATCTCTCATTTGTTGGAATTATCAGAGGATAGATTAGCTAATGGGGTCTTTAATGTGGGCGGCGGGTGGTCACCATCAGTATTGGAAATGTCTCAGTATGTTGCTGAGCGGGTTTATGCTGTTGCAGGTAATAGGCCAACAATCATATGTGAAGAAAAAAATATGAAAAGCGAACTGAGTTTACTCGACTATGATATTAAAAAATTGATTAATACAGGTTTTAATTTGAATGGTATAGATCATGTCAATTTTGAAATTGATGAGTTGATCAAATTCTGTCTGAGCTCGCTAGGATAAATATTATGAATCCACTGGTGTCCGTAATTATACCTACTTACAACAGAGCGTATGAATTAAGTCGGGCACTAAAGTCTGTTGTTATACAGTCATATCCTCATTGGGAGATATTGGTAGTAGATAATCATTCTCAAGATAATACTGATGCCATTGTAGATGGGATAATCAGCTCAAAAATTAAATTATTAAAAATCGATAATCAAGGGGTGATTGCTGTATCCAGAAACCTCGGAATAAAGCATTCAAAGGGCAAATATATAGCATTCCTGGATTCAGATGACTGGTGGCTACCAAATAAACTGGAAGAATCAATAATCAATCTCGAACAAGGTGTCGACATTGTATATCACGACTTGTATGTGACTACTAAGCTTAATCAGAAGAACTACTGGAAAAAAATTAATCCAAGGGAATTAAGTAGCCCTGTTTTTGATGACCTTCTTATTAACGGCAACTCATTAGCAAACTCAAGTGTAGTAGTTAGAAAAAGTATTATGCAGGAAATAGGAGAAATATCTGAAGAACCTGAATTAGTGGCGATGGAGGATTTTGATACATGGTTACGTGTTGCGAGAAAAACTAATAAATTTTCGAAAATACCACTAACACTAGGATATTATTGGGCAGGCGGCGGGAATGTCAGCAATCCAGAAAGAATACTCCTGGCTATGGACGCATTTACAAAACGATATTCAGATGAATTAAATAAAATTACTGTCGATGGAAATGTCTGGTGGATAAACTATTCAAAAGGAAGGGCTTATTATCAATTGAAGAATTTTGCAAAAGCAAAAATTTCGTTAAAAAAAATAATATTGAAACAAGTTCCGCTTTTGGTAGCTATAAAGACACAATGGATGAAACTAATTATTAGTATGATGAAAAATCATGGTGCGAAGCTTAGATAGAAAAAACAACATGATTGATTCGAATATTGATATTCAAATATATCCGAATAGATCAAAAAACAGTGCAATAACCGAATGCATTATTATTTTGGCAGTTATTCAAATGTTTTTAGCACATACAATCCCCAATTTAAAAGTATATCAAATTCCTGTTGAAATTATTTTAGGCTTAAGTTTGATATATGCTTGTTCATTAATAAGGTTTAGTAGGCTGGATATATTATTGATTTCTGTATTTCTTATTGTGACAACAGCGTCATTTCTAATTACTGACGCAATGATATTTTTAGTAAATATGAAACAAAATGGTTTGGCTGTATTAAGCCTCATTTATTTTTCTAAAATCCAGCATAGGTCTAAAGTAATATTTCCAGTTTTCATACTAAGCCTCTTCATGCTTGTTCTTAATTGGGTTTACCCGGAAGTAATGATGCCATTTATAAATTTATCTTTTACACCAGGGTATAACTTATCACGTTTTGGGGGCATTTTTCTTAATGCACATTATAATGCATATTTTATGGCCATAGTGTTGATATATTATAGTTATAGAAATAATTTGTATGGTCTTGGTGTAATAATCATATATTTTACTGCAGCGAAAACTACATTGATTTCTTATTTAGCTAATTATTATTCTAGACTTCCTGTCTTTGAAACGATCATCAAATATCGTGCTGTCGTCTTGATGATATTATTTATAAGCTTATACTCGATAATTCACTACAGAAATATTTTGATTGAATTTTTCGATACCGATAGACTGTCATCTTTGGCTATTATATTAATGCAACTTTCCGATCCGGCGTATTATAAAATACTTTTAAATCCATTCCCATCAGGTGATATAAATGTGTCATCTAATGCAATAGCAATTCACAAAAGTCATGGAGGAGGAAGTGAAATTGGCTATTTTGATATAGCTACTCAGAGTGGCATTTTCTTCGGCGTGATTTATTTGTATATTTTGTTGAAATTTACACGATATTATAGGGTTTTTATCCTAGTATCGTTGTTGCATCATCAGTATTTTTATTCGCCATTACTTCTTTATATGATAATGAATTACTCAAGAATGATTCATTTGCATTCAATTAAAAAAATATTTGAAAAACGACATGTTGAAACACAGGTACTCTTTTCAAAGCCAGTAATTCAATAGTACTTTTTAATTAAATACTAAATGCGGGAAAGTCGGTTAATGTTAGTGGCGGTATGCGTGATAAAATACTTATAGTAGGCCCATTACCACCAGCTATTGGGGGTATTGCATCGATTGTCTCTTCATTAAAAAATGAATTGATAATGCATGAGAATATTATATTCCTTGATTCAAGAAAGCCTGCGAACTATTTCCAAAAACTTCTATTGCCTTTCGTTTTATTAATTAAAATAACAAAATACAGTTTATTAAATAAAAATTTAAAAGTTCTTGTCTTTTCAAGTGCCAATTATTCGTTCTGGGAGAAATCATTGTGGGGGCAGTTCGTAAAAATAAATAATTCAGAGCTGTTTGTTGTTATGGTTGATGGAAATTTCCCTTCCTTTTTTGAGGCACTATCACCACGAAAAAAGGAAATAGCTCGTTTTGTTATGGCGAACGCAACCATTGTATGTCAATCGAGTAGTTGGGGAAATTATTTCCATGAAATATTTCCGAAGTCAAATATTGGGATGATAACTGGTGGGGTGAATACTGATTATTTTAGACCAAATAATGTATGTGATAATAAAAAAGATATGGTAACAATACTTTATGTTGGATGGGTTATAAAAGCTAAAGGAATATATGAAATAATTACAGCTGGGAAAATACTTAAGAATCAGGGCCTCAAATTTAATATAGAACTAGTTGGTCCTATATATGAAGATACCAAAATATTAAACAAATTTATTACAGAATATGATTTACAGGAAAATATAACTGTTGGCGGGCACATTGACTCACGAGAAACACTGCGCGATAAATACTGTTCATCAGAAATATTTGTATTTCCTTCACATTACGAAGGGTTTCCGGTTGCTTTATTAGAAGCGATATCTTCAGGTTTACCTTGTATAGGTACAAATGTTGGAGGTATTCCTGATATTCTCGACAACGGAGGATGTGGTATTGTCATTGAAAAGGAATCTCCGGAAAGACTTGCAGAAGCGTTATCAAAATTGATTAAAGATCGTAGTCTCCGGGAAGAATTAGGTAAAAAGGCCAGGGAAAGAGCCGTTGAAAACTATACATTAGGAAAATGTATAAATAGTTATAAACAAGTACTTTCTATTCAAAACTAATAAATATAATGTCAAAGTTCACTATTCTTGGAGCGGGGTTTATTGGTAAAAATCTGATTGAATCCTGTCTGTCAAATGGACATGTGGTTCGTGTGCTAGATAGAAATCCTTGTCCCGATGAATTTTGTGATAATACTGAATGGATTCAAGGCACATTTGATTCATTAGAAAGTGTATCTAGAGCGATTGCAGGTTCGGATGTAATTTTTCATTTAATTTCGAATACTGTTCCAGGTGACAAAGTAGAGGTAGAAGAAGAACTGTTTGACAATCTGTCACAAACAATTCAATTACTGAAATTATGTGTTAGAGAGTCTGTCAAACGTGTTGTATTTATATCTTCAGCATCGGTATATGGTGTAAAAACGGATATCCCCATTAATGAATTGGCTTTGCCAAATCCGATAAGTTCACATGGTATACAGAAATTAGCTATTGAATATTATATGCGTTTGTACAATTACGAATTTAATCTGGATTGTAAAATAATGAGGCTTTCTAATCCATATGGGGAAAGACAAAATTTATATGGGAGGCAAGGTTTTATAAGTATATTGATTGGAAACTTGCTGGCAGGTAAGCAAATTAATATTAGAGGCGATGGTAAAGCGATTAGAGATTTTATATATATCACCGATGTAGTAGACGCGTGTTTATTGTTAGCTTCCATTGATACCAAAGAAATTACTTTTAATATCGGAAGTGGCGATGGTGTATCACTAAACGGAGTTATTTCTGAGGTAGAGTCTGTTCTGGGTAGGGAATTAGCGGTAAGTTATGTTGAACCACGGTTAGGTGATATTTCTTCCAGTATTTTGAATATTACAAAAGCGCAATCTCTATTGGGATATACTCCTTCTGTATCCTTACGGGAAGGATTGTCAAAATTCTTCTCACATAATGGTTTGCTTTAGAATTCTGCATATATGTTAATTATAGGAGTTTTACAATGTGCGGAATTCTAGGTGGCTTTGGCCAGACATTTTTATCTGAAGATGTGTCGATGCTTCGGCATAGAGGTCCTGATAGTTCAGGATTCGTAAATGACGGTACTGTATCACTTGGACATACCCGCCTGTCTATTCAGGACCTTTCAAATACCGGCTGTCAGCCGCTTACAAGTCAAGATGGCAATGTGGTAATCGTTTATAACGGTGAAATATATGATTACGCCCAGCAAAAAGCGGATCTTGTAACTAGTGGTTACAGTTTTAAGGGGCACTCAGATACAGAATTCATACTCAACCTTTATCTTAGAGATGGGTTTGACATGATAGCTAAATTAAATGGAATTTTTGCTTTTGCTATATGGGATAAAAGAAGTAAGGAATTGTTTCTTGCCAGGGATGGACTGGGTGTAAAACCATTATATCACTGCGAAAGTGATGACAGTTTTATTTTTGCTAGCGAGCTAAAGTTACTTTTTACAAACTCAAAATTGAATCGTAAAATTAATTATGAGGCAGTGGCTAGTCATTTAACTTACCTGTGGTGCCCATCTCCTGTGACGATGTTAGAAGGCATATCAAAATTAGAACCAGGATATGCGTTAGTTGTTAAAGATGGGGCCATAAAGAAGAAATGGTGTTTCTATGACCTTCCTTACAATTCTTCTTTATCTAAAATATCAGAAACTGATGCAATTACTGAAACGAGAAGACTTGTTTCGCAAGGTGTGGAACGTCAGTTAATATCCGATGTCCCTGTGGGTGCGTTTTTATCAGGAGGACTGGATTCAAGTGCAGTAGTAGCTTTTGCAAAGCACCATATGCCAGATAAGAAAATTCAAACCTTTTCAATTGATCTCCAAGGAGAAGGTGTGAGGAGTGAGGGAACTGTAGATGATTTGCCCTATGCACAAAGAGTCGCTAAGCACCTTGATGTTGACCTTAATGTAGTAAGTGTTGGACCAGAAATCATTAATGACCTTGAAAAAATGATTTATCATCTTGACGAACCACAGGCAGACCCGGCGGCACTAAATGTTCTTCATATAAGTAAGTTAGCTCGTCAACACGGTATCAAAGTATTACTTTCCGGTGCAGGTGGTGATGATATTTTTACTGGTTATCGACGACATTATGCACTTATGCAGGAACAGTATTGGTCATGGTTGCCCGGGGGTGCTCGTAATATGCTCTCATGCTTATCGACTAAGATTCCGGTTTCGAATCATATTATTCGCAGATTTGCTAAGTCTATTCACTACTCAAATTTAAACGGTAATAAAAGAATTGCTAGTTATTTTTATTGGTTAAACCCGGAATTAATTTATGATGTATTGATACCGCAATTTAACAATGCCTTGTTAAATTATGATGTTGCGTCGCCATTGATGAAAACACTTGAGAGAATGCCAGAAGACATTCATCCTCTTAATAAAATGCTATACCTTGAGGCAAAACACTTTTTGACTGATCACAATTTAAATTACACAGATAAAATGGGAATGGCAGAAGGAGTGGAAATACGCGTCCCTCTCCTTGATCCAGATTTAATTAACTTTTCAGCATCTCTACCAATCAATTACAAACAAAGAGGGCGAGAAGGTAAATGGATCTTTAAAAAAGCCATGGAAAATATGTTACCCAACGATGTGATTTATAGACCCAAGACCGGTTTCGGAACACCTTTACGATATTGGCTAAACAACGATTTAAAGGAGCTGGTAAATGATGTTCTATCTCCTGAGAATCTGAACAAGAGAAAATTATTTAGTCCTGAGGGCGTAAATAGGTTACGAAAACTAGATAATGCTGGAAAGATTGATGCAAGCTATCCAATTTTTTCAATGATATGTATGGAAATGTGGTGTCAAATATTTCTGGACAGACCTTTTCCAACTTACAATTAAATCAAATAATTTTTATATGAAACAAATACTCCAAAACTTGGCTAATGGAGAAATTTCACTCGCTGAAGTTCCATGTCCAAAAAATATACCCGGTTGTTTGTTAATTGGTACAAAAAACACGCTGGTTTCAGCTGGTACTGAACGTATGTTGGTAGAATTTGGTAAATCAAGCTATTTAGGCAAGATTCGACAGCAGCCGGATAAAGTTAGACAAGTTATTTCTAAGGTGAAAACTGATGGTTTATTACCAACCATTGACGCGGTACGCTCAAAATTAGATCAGCCTCTACCTTTGGGGTACTGCAACGCTGGCGTCGTGCTTGAATCCGGTGTTGACGGATTTGAAGTTGGAGATCGTGTAATTTCAAATGGATATCACGCTGAGGTGGTCCGAGTACCAAAAAACCTTTGCGTCAAAATACCTGATGAGATTGATGATGAATCGGCTGCATTTACTGTATTAGCTGCGATAGGGTTACAAGGTATTCGCTTGATTAATCCAACGCTAGGCGAAACTGTGGTTGTCTCAGGGCTTGGTTTAATAGGCTTAATGAGCGTGCAGATCTTGCGAGCAAATGGTTGTCGCGTATTAGGTATTGATTTTAATTCTTCACGTTGTGAAATGGCTCGTCAATATGGTGCAGAGACAGTTAATCTATCGATCGGTGAAGATCCTATAGCTATATCTAAAGCTTTTTCTCGTGGTCGTGGAGTAGATGCTGTTGTTGTTGCAGCGACAACTAAAAGTGATCAAGTAATACAGCAAGCCGCAGAAATATGTCGTAAACGTGGGCGTATTGTTTTAATTGGTGTGGTTGGACTTAATTTGCGTCGTGATGATTTTTTCCAAAAGGAAATTACATTCCAGGTATCTGCCTCATATGGCCCAGATAGATATGACCCCACATATGAAGAGAAAGGTCAGGATTATCCTATCGGCTTTGTCCGTTGGACAGAGCAACGTAACTTTGAAGCTGTGCTTGATATGATGGCTGTAGGAACGCTTGATGTTAAACCGCTTGTTACCCATCGATGCACTATTGATAAAGCTTTAGAACACTATGAGCAATTAGGGGACCCAAAGACTTTAGGGATAATGCTGGAATACCCACGAATAGATAAAATTGAAATACTAAATCCGATCGTGAATCTGAATCAATCATCGACTCTTACTAAATACAAACCTGAAACTCCTGTAGTCGGTTTTATTGGTGCTGGTAATTATGCTTCACGTGTTCTCATTCCTGCTTTCAAGAAATCAGGCGCTAAACTGGATACTATTGTTACTAGCGCGGGTCTAAGCGGAACACATCATGGAAGCAAAGCAGGCTTTAATACTGCAGCTACGGAATTGAACGAAATATGGAAGAACCAAGCCATCAATACTATAGTGATAGCTACTCGCCATAATGAGCATGCAATGCAAGTTATCGCCGCACTTGAGGCTCGTAAACATGTCTTTGTGGAAAAACCCCTTGCAGTTAATCAAGAAGATTTGAATAGAATCGCGGTAGCTTATGATCAGATTAATAGCTCTAGTGAAAATAATGTATGTCTACTAGTTGGCTTTAATCGCCGTTTTGCTCCTCTTATCGTAAAGATGAAGCAATTATTAGACACGATAAAACAACCAAAATCATTCATCATTACGATCAATGCAGGAGAACTCCCAGCAGCTCACTGGACACAAGATACTGCAATAGGTTCCGGCCGCATAATTGGTGAAGCGTGTCACTTTATTGATCTTATGCGCTATTTAGCTGGAAGTCCTATTAGCAGCCATCATGCAACAATGATTGGTAATACACCGGGCTCAACAACTCAAGATGATAAAGTATCTATCACTCTAACATTTTCAGATGGATCGTTTGGCACCATCCATTATTTGGCTAACGGAGGTAAATACTTTCCTAAGGAACGTGTAGAGGTTTTCTGTGGCAATGCCGTTTTACAGATGAATAACTATCGAACTTTAAAAGGTTTTGGCTGGCCTGGGTTTGTGAAAAATACACTATGGAAGCAAAATAAGGGGCAAAAGGAATGTGTATTGAAGTTTATTAATACAATTGTGAAAGGTGAAAATAGTCCAATTCCCTTTGTAGAGCTATTAGAAGTAAGTAGAGTATCAATAGAAATCGCCGGTATGCTGCGTAACTTGGACCATTAGACAATATTCCACATGCCTTTGATAGATATTATTGCTGGTGCCAGGCCTAACTTTATGAAAATTGCCCCTGTCATCAGGGCAATTGAAAAACAATGTAAAAGTAACGTTCAACTTAATTATAGACTTGTTCACACCGGTCAACACTACGATAAGCAAATGTCGGGTGATTTTTTTGAACAATTAGGAATACCCGATCCAGATGTAAATCTAGAGGTGGGTTCAGGTACTCAAGCTGAACAGACTGCTCAGATTATGGTGCGTTATGAGAAGCTGTTGCTCGAGAAAAAAGTGAGCTTTGCCTTGTTGTGGGGGATGTTACCTCCACAATGGCATGTGCCATCACCGCTCAGAAACTATGTGTATCTGTAGCCCATGTAGAAGCAGGAATAAGATCTGGGGATTGGACTATGCCAGAAGAAATTAACCGGATGGTGACGGATTCAATATCAAATTACTTTTTTACTACCAGCGAATTTGCGAATCAAATTTTACGAAAAACAGGGATAGCAGAGGAACAGGTCTTTTTTGTTGGAAACACTATGATCGATACTTTGCTGTTCAATATCGATAAATTAAAGGCCCCCTCTTTTTGGAGTGACATGAAACTGGATTTCAGTGAGTATTTCGTATTAACCATGCATCGCCCCGCAAATGTTGATCTTGGCGCGACATTTGAAAGGATGCTTAATGCAATAGGGGAAGGTAGTAAAGGTTTGCCAGTCATTTTTCCTGTTCATCCAAGGACGGCTAAAACATTAAAATCCCTTAACAATCTACCAGAAAACCTTTTTTTAATAGATCCGCAACCTTATTTAGAATTCAACTATTTAGTAAAGCATGCTAAAGCTGTAATAACAGATTCTGGCGGTATTACAGAGGAGGCAACAATGATGGATATCCCATGTTTTACCTTGAGAGATTCGACGGAGCGCCCGGAAACTGTGATTGTCGGCACGAACGAATTAATAGGTACCAATCCTGATAATCTAAAACCTGCATTTGAAAGACTTTTTGCAGGTAAATGGAAAACGGGCACAATACCTGATAAATGGGATGGGAAAACTGGAGAAAGGATAGTCGAGGTTCTTACCACGATACTTTGCTAAAGGATAATAATGCTTTCGAAGTTAATACTGTGGTTTAACACAGTTCGTTATTTACGGCCTGTCCAAATATTTGGGCGTGTTTTCTTTAAGATCTACAGACCAGTACTTGATTACTCACTAGCTCCAAAAGTACGATCTCAGGTTGGCGTATGGCTGCAGCCAATTCAACGAGATATATCCTTAGTATCCCCATTTCTTTTTCGATTTCTAAATGTAGAAAGGAAATTAGACTATGAAGGCGGATGGGATGATCCAGCGCACGATAGGCTCTGGCGATATAATTTGCATTATTTCGATGACTTGAATGCTCAAAATGCTGGTAATAGGGTAGATTGGCATCATGAATGGTTAGTTATGTGGGTTTCTGAAAATCAACCCGGAAAAGGAACCGGCTGGGAACCATATCCTACCTCGTTAAGGATTGTGAATTGGATTAAATGGACGATGAGCGGAAACTCATTACCAGAAAAGTGTCTACAAAATCTTGCTGTGCAAGTACGTTGGCTTTCATGTCGAATGGAATATCATCTTCTGGGGAATCATCTTATTGCCAATGCAAAAGCATTGGTTTTTGCAGGACTATTTTTTGATAGTAAGGAAGCTTATCGATGGTATGAAAAGGGATTGAAAATACTTAAAAAGCAATTTTCTCAACAGATATTGGCAGATGGTGGTCATTTTGAAAGAAGTCCTATGTATCATGCAATTATTTTGGAAGATATGTTAGATCTGGTCAACTTGCATCAAGCTTATAATCGAGGCATCACGCCAGAATGGGAGAGTATGATTAGTAAAATGAGACTATGGTTGATGACGATGTGCCATCCTAATGGAGAAATTGCGTTTTTCAATGATGCTGCTAACAACATTTCGGCATCATCAAAAGCCATTGAGGGATATTCATTATGCCTCGGTCTCGAAAAAAATAGAAGTGCTCACGAAGTGACAACTACTTTGCCGGATAGTGGATATGTAAGGGTTGAGTCAGGTGATTTTGTAACTTTAATAGACATTGCCCCTATTGGTCCTGACTTTTTGCCCGCTCATGCTCACGCAGACACGTTGAGTTTCGAAATCACCATGGGGATAAATAAAGTCTTTGTTAATTCCGGCACATCAATTTATGGTTCAGGACCGGAACGACAAAGACAGCGAGGAACTGCAGCCCATAATACTGTGCTTATTGACAATCATAATTCATCCGAAGTGTGGTCAGGTTTTCGAGTCGGACGCCGAGCAGAAGTGAAGGAAGCAGAGATAAAAACCGTCAGTGATGGATTTGTAAGTGTGTGTGGTGCACACGACGGATATTGCAATTTACCTGGGTCACCCAGACATCGTCGTATTTGGGAGATCAGTTCAAAAACAATATCGATTACGGATGAAGTGACTGGTAAAGGTAAACATCAGATCGACATCATGTTTCATGTGCATCCAGAACTTAGTGTAATCCCGGAAAGTGAGACTAGTGTTTTGATTGTTGATAGCAAAGATGCCATATTGTGTTCACTGATAGTTGAAGGGCCAGGATGTTTGCAAATCGATTCGTCAACATATCATCCCAAGTTCGGACACTCCGTAGCGAATCAACGCATTAGATGTCACTGGACTGGTTCCTTGCCTATGCAATGGGTGACGCGTATCAGCCCAGGACATCAATAATAGAGACTATCATTGAAAATTCTTGTGTTAAGTTTTTATTACGAACCTGATCTGTGTGCAGGTTCATTTCGTAATACTCCTATCGTTCGGAAACTGGCTAAGATGTTAGATCCAAAGGGGCAAGTGGATGTGATTACAACTTTACCAAACAGGTACAATTCATATTCGCCGGAAGCACCTGAGTATGAATCGATAGAGAATATAAGAATAAGGCGGGTAATACTACCAATTCACAAAAGTGGAATGGCGGATCAATCACGTGCTTTTATGAGCTATGCGAAGGCTGTATGGCAGCATACAAGAGGAGAGTCTTACGATCTTATTTATGCGTCTTCGTCACGATTGATGACAGCTGCACTTGCAGCTGTTCTTTCCAGGGTTCGAGGTACACGATTATATCTTGATATTCGTGATATTTTTACCGATAGCATGACGGATTTGTTACAAGATTCGTCATTACGTATGTTATTGCCTATTTTCCGTAGTGTTGAATGTTTCACCATTCAGCAAGCAACTAGGGTAAATCTGGTATCTCCAGGATTCAAAGAACATTATAAGTCTATTGATAAAACCAAAGATTTTCGGGTTTTTACAAACGGAATTGATGAAGAGTTTCTTAAATTTGATTTTTCGACTCAATTTGATAAAACCGGTCCGAAGGAGATTCTGTATGCTGGTAATATTGGTGAGGGGCAGGGCCTTCATCGGATAGTTTCAGAAGTAGCTGAAAAACTTGGAGAAAATTGGCAATTTAGGATTATCGGTGATGGTGGCATGAGATTGGCATTGGAAAGGACTATTCAAGGGAAAAGCAATGTGTCAATAGAGCCCCCGATGCAAAGGGCGAAGTTATTGGAGCGTTATCGAGATGCAGACATTCTATTCTTACATTTGAATGACTACCCAGCTTTTCTAAAAGTACTACCTTCCAAGTTATTTGAATACGGTGCTACCGGAAAACCAATTTTAGCAGGAGTAGCGGGGTATGCAGCTGAGTTCGTCAAAAACAACATAGAGAACGCGGCAGTCTTTCAACCATGTGACGACATAGGTTTTGTAAATGCATTAAACTCGCTGGTTCTTGAGCAAGCGTCTCGAGAAACTTTTGTAGAGAAGTACAAGAGAACATATATTGTTGAACAACTTACTAAAGATATTATCGAGATTGGGAAGACAAGATTTGGGAACGAATAAGAATGAGAATTTTGTATTGATTAACAAGCTTTCAATATGGTTCTCGTGAGTCACGTTAAAAGATTGTAGCCCTCTGACGATTGGATAGAAAAACAGATGTTGATTAACACAATTTGGCTCACCATGGGGAATATGATGTTTGCCACATCGCTCTGGTTCATTTTAATTTTATTTACTAAGAATTATTCCGCGAATGAAGTTGGTAATTATGCATTGGCTTTTGCTGTATGTGCTCCCGTTTATATGTTGTCAAATATGCGACTAAGGTTGGTTCAGTCTTCAGATGCTTCTGATGACTTTGAATCATCTGAGTATATAGTGCTAAGGACTATCATGTCATCTCTAGCATTGCTGTTTATTATTGTCGGGTCATGTTTATCATCTACAGAAAACGCAATTGTATGCATGATAATAGCAATAGGAATAGCAAAATATTTTGAATCATTCAGTGATATATTGTATGGGTTTTTCCAAAAACATGAACTAATGATGTACGTTGGTGTATCGTTAATTTTAAAATCAATATGTTCGATATTATTAGTTACCCTGGCTATTTTTTATGAATTGGATGTCTTGCATGTAACATTTCTATTGATTACAGGGTGGCTATTACCGCTAATAATTTATGATATTGGAAAATATTGTCGAATCCTGAATATAAACGCGAAATCAATAGTAATATATTTCACTAATATCGAGACTAAATTCATACTAGACTTGATTAAAAAGACATATCTTCTAAGTTTCGTGGCATTTTTATCATCACTTTTACCCAACATACCTAAATATATGGTTTTTTATTATCAGGGTAATGGGGAACTTGGTATATATGCCGCCATTATATATTTTTCAACCGCTAGTGTGTTGATTGCCGCATCGTTTGGAACACCTTATATACCTAGATTGGCAAATTCATGGGAGAATGGATCGAAGCATCTGTTTATCAAATATGTTAGCTGGCTATTTATTATAGCGATAGTTCTTGGGGCATTGGGAATAGCTGTTGCACAAACTCTGGGTGTATATATTTTGAATTATTTTTACACGGGACTATATGCAAATAATGCAAATTTACTGGTCCTATCTATGTTTACTGCAGCACTGAATCATATTGTCTTGTTTCAGATATATATCTTAACTGTAATTAAGAAGTATAGAATTCAAGCGCTCATGCTTGTTATCGCTGTGAGTATGCTAATTATACTGTGTATTAAATGGATACCCGATCATGGTATGGAAGGTGCTATATATGCTGAAATATCTAGCGCTGTAATACAAGCAACTGTATTTGGAACAATAATTTATTTTTGGATTAAACGATGGAAAGAAATGCCAGAAGAATTAGTAAAAACGTAGCAATATAATAAGAAAATGATGAGAAATGATGTAATTATTAATGGTGATAAAGTAATTAAATACTATCCTTATGATGCTTTGCTTGAATATGAAAAGGCAATGCAATTATATGAATTATCCACGACGAATGACTTCAGTTATCCTGAGCCAATTAGTTACGATCACGACAGAAAAGTTGAATATAGAAAAATATCCAATATAAGCTCTATCCGAGATGAATATATAAAATTCATGATGACAAAATCTGATAAGGATTTTATCAAGCACATCTTTAATAAAGCTGGCGAGGTTTTAGCTATTATTCACAACAATTTGAAGCTGAGTTGTAACGATAAGTGGTACCCAAGTAATACATTTTCCCATGCAATGATTGAGACAGGCGCCAATGACACGCAGTTATTTGTCAATGAATTACCCTGCGCTTATTTGCATTGCGATTATGGGTTTTCGAATATTAATTATATTAAAGAGGAAAATGAGCATCTGCAACTGGTGGTGTTGGACTCATCTCCAAATAACTTCGCAACGTTTAAAACGGGTGCCACTGGACCGGTCTATCTAGATATTGGAAACATGATCTCATGTATAGAAGGCTTGGTTCCAGTTTTAAATTATCCTTCCATGAAATGGGAGTTATTGCCAGAAATCAGGGGGTATTTTCTAGATGGGTACGTAGCCCATTCAAAAGCTGATATCTCTATTGATTGGGTAAACAGATTTACTTATGCGACCGCGAAATGCTACCTAACTAGAAAATATCCTGGAACGATAAGACAAAAGTTAGCATTACGGCTACTTTTTAATAATTACAAAGGTAACAATTACACGTACTAATTTTAATAGAATATAAATTTATGTCGCAATACACAAACAATCATTTGTCCAAGGATCAAGTAGAGTCATATGGGGTTACTTACTCGAAAGGGTATTTTTACAATCAATGGGAATATATTGAGAAACCTTATTTACAGGAAAAATTTAAATCACTTTCGGAGGATGGCGCAAAAAATTATCTTGATTTGGCTTGTGGAAGGGGTCGAATACTTTCTTTAGGCGGACAATATTTTGACAATACAGTTGGTGTAGATATATCAGAAGAAATGTTGAAGTATGCTCAAGAAAACTGTACCAATGCGAATTTATTTCAATTTAACATAAGTGAAATACAAGGGATAGGACAGTTCGATATAATTACGATATTCAGATTTTTCCTTAATGCAGAAAAGGAATTGAGAAAAGTGGCTATTGACAAGATAAAGGAGTTGTTAACTCCTGATGGCAAATTTATTACCAATATTCATGTCAATAAAACTAGCGTTAGGGGTTATACATATAGATTGCGTAATAAATTGACTACGAGCTGTAAAGCTAATACAGAAGGTTTTTATGAATTCCAGGAGTTCCTAAATTTAAACGGAATTATAATAACAGACGTCTATTGGTATAGTTATTTTCCAAGAATAGGACGACTAACTGATCCAGTGTCGAAGTTTTCGATGACGCAATTAGAAAAATATTGCAATTCAAAACCCTTTATTCCAGAAAGTTTATGTGAGTGTTTTATGCTTACGTGTGAAGTAGATAAATAATATGAAGATAGAAGCTCATAAGCTCATTACTATTAGAAAACTAAAAGTATTTCTTATTGCTGGACTTGCTATTTTGTTTTCACTTGGCTTTCATTTTCTAGTGACAGTAACCCTAGCTGACCATGATGTGCGTATTGGGCTAACTGATTTATTTCTTCCAATGTTACTTTTAGTAGCAATAGTCGACTTGGCTAAAAAAAATGAGTTCCCAAATATAAATATTAAATATGGATGGTATTGGACAATCGTGCTTACTACATGGGTGCTAATAAGTTTTGTTATTGGCGTTATCAACAGCAGCATTTTACAGGATTGGGTGTTAATAAATAAAGTAACAGGCTGGTTTGTTCTAATGTGTTATTTTTTTTGTGGGGCATGGATAAGTGGACAGAATGAAATAGTTAGAAGATTATTCCTGAAATATCTTATTTTGGTTGCTTTCTTGATTGGATTTTATTCTTTAAGTATAGATTATTTAGGTGAAATCGAACTGTTTTTACCCTTTATTGAATATAAGCTACGTTTACAAGGATTTAGTGCGAATCCAAATGCATTTGGTATATTAATGGCGAGTGTTTTTATTTTACATATCCCATATATTCTTAAAAATGAATTCATCACTCCAAAGGTTAATTTCTTTATTTCCGGAGTGCTACTGTTATGTGTTTATCAGACCCTATCGCGTAGTGCGTGGCTGGGACTAATAATTGCAATCATTGGACTTCTTTTTTATAGAAGAGAATGTTGGAAACCAATAGGTATCTCAGTGTGCATGTGTCTTATGATGAATTTTATATATGTGACCTCAATACCTTATTCATACCAAATAGCAATTGATAACAAAGTACAAGACAGAATAATATCGGTAACGAAATCATGGTCAGAAAAATCTAATAGCGCTGCAGATGTGGGTGTGCCAGTTGCAGATTCAAATACAGGTAATAAAAGCGAGTCTAAGTCTAAAACTACCTATCTAACTAATTTGATTGGTGATATTAAAGTAAAAGATACTAGTAAAACAAATAAAAAGGCACAAGCGTTAAAGAATTCGCGATTAACATCATTTAACGATTCTGGTATTAATTATAGGATTGACATGTTTAAAAGATCATTTGGCTATTGGGTGGATAGTCCAATTATTGGTATTGGCCTCGGAGGGTATTTATGGAAAAGTAAGTTAGAAAATAAAAACCCTCATAGTTATATAATCCATAATTCTGGTATTTGGTTACTGACGGAAATGGGTTTAATTGGTTTTTTATTATTTCTTGTTTTTTTCAGTAATTGCTTCTTTCAGCTAGTGAAAAAAGGACAAGAAACTGAGCCATTGACAATAGGAATGGCTGGAATTCTACTAGTTATGCTTGGTGCATCTATCGGCACTGAAATATTATACCAAAGATATTTATGGTTTTTGCTAGGTATGGCGTTGACAGTCAGACCGACTGAACAGGGAGAAAGATTATGATTAAAGTATTTGGCTGCAATATTTCGCGTTGTATCTAAAATACGTGCAATTTGATATTTTTGAAATTGGAGAATAAAAAACTACTATATTTAGTGACAGAAGACTGGTATTTCTGCTCACATAGACTTCCGCTAGCCTGCGCGGCAAGAGATGCTGGCTATGAAGTTGTTGTCATAACAAAAGTGAATAAATATGGAAAGAAGATTGCTGAACAAGGAATGAGAGTTATTGATTTGGACTTCAAACGTAGAAGCAAAAACCCATTCAAGAGTATCGGTTTAATAAGGAGAATCTACGAAATATATTCGATTGAAAAACCGGATATCGTTCATCACATTTCCCTTAAAACTGTGGTTTTAGGGTCTATAGCTGCCTTGATTGCCAAGGTACCTATTGTTATTAACGCCTTGACAGGGCTGGGCTTCATCTTTACTTCAAATACTTTACCCGTACGGCTTATAAAAATATTGATCATAGAGCCAGTGTTGAAATTTTTATTTACCCGTAAAAACACATGGACGATCCTGCAGAATATCGATGACAAAAGACACTTAATGTCTTTTAATATTTTGAGTGAAGAGCGTACAAAATTAATCAAAGGCTCCGGAGTTGACATATCTTTGTTTAGACATTCACCTGAGGCAAGTGGTGCACCTAAAGTGGTATTTGCATCACGCATGCTTAAGAATAAAGGTGTTGAGGAGTTTGTAACTGCTGCCAGAGAATTAATGGACAACGGAATAAATGCATCTTTTATCCTTGTGGGAGACGTTGACGAAGGGAATCCGTCATCAATTACGAGAAATCAACTGAAAGATTGGCATGACGAAGGGTTTCTGGAGTGGTGGGGACACAGGGATGACATTAATAAGGTATTTGAAATGGTTCATATTGTTTGTTTGCCTTCACACAGGGAAGGATTACCAAAAGTATTATTGGAGGCTGCAGCTGCTGGCAGACCTGTTATAGCTAGTGATGTACCCGGTTGTAGAGAAATAGTGCATGACGGAGTTAATGGGTTGCTGGTAGCAGTCAAAAAGCCGATCGCTCTGGCTGATGCGATAGAAAAACTGGTAAATGATAAGAACTTACGAGAGGAAATGGGAGCAAATGGTCGGTCGATGGTTGAGATGGAATTTTCGACTGAAATAATTAACGGTCAAACTCTGGATTTATATGACCAAGTATTGAAAGGGGAGACTTGAACTGAAATTTAATAATTTGACAATTTCTTTTCTCGTGTTCTTTGTTGGAAGGAGTAAATAATAAAAAGTTGGTCTATTAATGCCTCTAGCGCTATTCATTCTTTCTTTGATACTGAATTCAGTATATTAGATTTGAGGTGATTTTAAAATTCTATTGATGGTTGAATCAATGAGTCATCTAAACAAGTCGGGATTAATATAGTCGTCATTCTGGCACGTCTCCGGGCATAAAGTCCGATCAGAAATTAGTTAATATCATTTTTTCGGATGTTGGTTTTTATCAATATGACAGTTAAAGTGCGCAATCAGAATTTTCTAAATTATATAAAAAGTAATTATATCGAATGACGAATATACTTGTGACAGGTGCAAGTGGTTTTATTGGTAAACCATTGATTGATTTACTAATAGAAAATGGGGATTTTGTCAGGGCAGCATGCCGTTCAAAACCAAAGATGATGGCTATTGGTAATAAGGAAAATTATGAATGGCAGCATTTTGATATGAGGAATAGTAAAGTAGATTTTAGTAGTTTATTAGAGAATATTGACGTTGTTATCCATCTTGCCGCACAGGTACACATTATGGATGTACTTTCAAAGGAGAATCATGATGGTTACAAAATAATAAACACAAAAGGCACCGAAATATTAGCAAAAGAGGCAGCAAAAAAGGGAGTAAAACGATTCATTTTCTTAAGTACAATAAAAGTTAATGGTGAGGATAGTGATAACAGGATGATTAGCGCTCTAGACATACCAGATCCTCAAGATCCATATGCCGTGAGCAAACATAATGCAGAGCTGGCGTTAAGTAATATTGGGAAGGAAATGGGAATGGAATATGTTATTTTGCGTCCACCTCTGGTTTATGGACCTGAGGTCCAAGCGAATTTTTTGCGTCTACTAAAAATTATCTCATTAAGCCTTCCGTTACCTTTAGCAGCAATTGATAATCTCAGAAGTTTTATTTATGTGGAAAACCTGGTCGACATATTAATGATCTGCGTCGAAGCACAAACTGCGGCAAACAAAATTTATTTGGTTAAAGACGCCGATATATCGACACCTGATCTAGTACGAGCGATTGCGTGTACATTTGATCATCAAGTAATCTTATTTCCGATACCGCTTTTTTTGTTAAAATTAGCTGGATTTATGTCAGGGAGAAGTTCCTCAATAAGTCGATTGACAAATTCGTTGGTTGTAGATGACTCACCCATAAGGCAAGAATTAACCTGGGAACCTCCATATAGCTTGGATAGAGCACTGGAGACGACAGTTAACTGGTATAAAGAAAATCAGGAAAAATGAATAATCTAGGTGATTTGAACTACATGTATTTGACTTCACCATTCCTGCGAAAGCGGGAATTTTAAAATGAGATAATTTGTTTTTCAGGTCTTTAGTAAATGACATTATTATATGACATATTGTTGATCGGATTGCTTCTTATCTCCGTTGTTCTGTTTACCTACATTGTTACGGGCGTAGTAAGACGATATTCCCTGAAGAATTTGCTCATTGATGAACCTAATGAGCGTAGTTCCCATACGATTCCTACTCCCCGTGGAGGAGGATTATCCATTGCAATATCTGTGCTTGGCAGCATAGTAATATTAATGGTGTTCAATTGGCTTCCAAAAAACATTGGCATTGCAATGTTGGGTGGTGGTTGTATTGTAACGATTATCGGTTGGCTTGATGATCACAGTGACATTCCAGCACTTTGGCGTGGTACTTCATATTTAATTGCATCCATATGGGCTGTTTATTTTATTGGAGATGTTGACAAGATTAGCATGGGTAACCCGTTAGTGATTAATTCAGGATTGATAACAAGTGGATTAATCGTATTGTCTGTTGCATGGTTGATTAATCTGTATAATTTTATGGATGGTACAGATGGTATAGCAGCTATACAAACAATATGTACGGGTTCTCCGGCTGGTTTAATTTTCTGGACTAATAATCAATCAGAACTAGCTATTATTTGTTTAGTAATTGTTGCGGCGTCATTAGGTTTCCTAGTTTGGAATTGGTCGCCAGCTAAAATATTCATGGGAGATGTCAGCAGTTGTTTGATCGGGTTTATGTTTGGCGTGTTAGCTATATCTGGAGAGCATACGAGTAGTATGCATACTTCAATTTGGTTCATATTATTAGCTGTTTTTATCTGGGATGCGACATTCACATTATTAAAACGTCTGCTTACTGGTGAGAAGTGGTATGCCGCCCATCGCTCACATGCCTATCAAAGACTGAATCAACTAGGGGTTAGTCATTCGACGCTAGCGCTTTCAGTACTGATATTGAATGTCTCAATCCTCTGGCCGTTAGCCTATGCAGCGTATAGATGGGATAATATTACGATTTACCTGCTTTTGTTTAGTATTATACTAATGTTTACATTATGGTCGAGCATACAGAAGTGTTACCGAACGCGAATTCAGGATTTGAAGGGGAAACCAATTGAGTAGAATTTTCGGTAGAACATCAATAATCATTATGCATGATTTGGGAATGGCTACCATGGCGTGGTTATTGGCTTGGTGCGTGCGTTTTAATTTTTATTTCTATTTCCCAGATTGGTATTTGACTTTCTATACATTACCAGCAGTATTAATTGTCCAGGGGGCAGTATCATGGATGTTTGGTCTTTACCGTGGTATGTGGCGGTTTGCCAGCGTGACAGATTTGTGGAATATCTCTCGAGCAGCCCTGGTAGGTGTTTTTGGTATCCTAATCGTGTTGTTTTTCATGACTAGATTGAATGGTATTCCTCGAACTATTTTCGTGCTGTACCCAGTTTTTTTAATGTTTCTACTCGGTGCACCGCGACTTATTTACCGGTTGTGGAAAGATAATTCCTACACATTTAGGGCCGTTACAACAGGAAAAAAAGTCATCATAATTGGTGCTGGTAGGGCTGGTGAAATGCTAGCACGAGATATGTTGAGGAATGATAATTACACGCCCGTCGGCTTTTTTGATGATAATCCAAAGCTAAGGAAATCAGAGTTACATGGCGTTCCTGTCCTGGGGGCAATTAGAAATCTATTACAACTGTCAGATCAGTATAGTGACATTGACCTAATTATGATTGCAGCCCCTTCAGCTACAAATGATCAAATGCAGAAGATTGTAGAGACTTGTGGACAAGTCAATATACCATTAAGAACGCTTCCTAATCTTAACGAGATGGGCGCGGTTGCACCTGTTGAAAGTGAATTACAGGAATTGTCTATTGAAGATTTACTTGGTCGTGACAAAGTAGAATTAGATTGGGATAGCATACAAAAAGAAATATCAGACAAGATTATTCTGATAACTGGCGGGGGAGGTTCTATTGGTTCAGAACTCTGCCGTCAGGTTGCAATGCTTAATCCGAAGTTACTTATTATTTATGAGCAAGGTGAATTCAATCTTTATAAGATACAGTCATCACTGATCATTGAATATCCTGATCTTAATCTTCAGTCAATACTTGGAGATATTTGTGACGAAGATAAAGTAAATAGAATATTTGAATTATATAAACCTGATGTGGTCTTTCATGCAGCAGCTTATAAGCATGTGCCTATTTTGGAGATGGAAAAACGCGAAGCTGTACGTAATAATATAATTGGCACAATTTGTGTTGCAGATGCGGCGGACAGATTCAAGTGCAAAGAGTTTGTGTTTATTTCTACTGATAAAGCAGTCAACCCTGCTAACATATTGGGAAAGAGTAAAAGAGTTTCTGAAGTATATTGTGATGGTATAAATCAACGCTCGGACACACAATATATAACTGTGCGCTTCGGCAATGTGTTGGGCTCTGATGGTAGTGTTGTACCGCTTTTCCAGAAGCAAATAATGGGAGGTGGCCCCGTTACGCTTACTCATCCGGATATTACGCGTTATTTTATGACTATACGAGAAGCCTCACAATTAATCCTTCAGGCAGGTTCGATGGGGAAAGGGGGTGAAATATTTGTACTAGAAATGGGGCAACCTGTGAAAATTGCTTATTTAGCAGAGCAAATGATTAAATTGTCAGGATTAAAACTGGGTGAAGATATACAAGTTGAGTATATTGGTTTGAGACCTGGGGAAAAACTGTATGAAGAATTGTTTTATGCAAATGAGAATCAGGAAAAAACGGATCATAAAAAAATATTGCTGGCCACTCACGGAGATATTAACTGGCAAAAATTTGGAGATGATCTGGTTGATCTGCGTCATGCTTGTGATGCTTTTGATGAAAGAAAAATTGGTGATATTCTAAATAATCTTATACCCAATAACGAACATGTTAATAGTGATGAAGATAATGTGGTTCATCTTTCAAGAAATTTGAGCTAAACAGCATACTCTTGATCGTTTTCAAAAATATCATCGCTACTGAAGCATTCAATAAAAATGTCTAAATCTACTTTAGAAAATTATTTCCTTCCGCTCACAAACATACTATGGCTATCCTCATGTCTTTTATCTATTGTACATGTAGCAATTTACGGCGAAGTTTTATTTCTTTTATATGCTTTTATAATAGCTATTTTTTTCACCATCCTTACTATTTTTGTATTGTCGGTTATTAGAAAAAAATCGGATTATGCGAAAGGATATAAACCTCTAATCTTTATTCTTGGTATTTATCTTATCTTGGTTAGTTGGTTTGGAATGAATAAAACATTTCCAGAATACCAGGAGATTGCCACGTTTAAAAAAAATCAATCCGAATTGCCCTATAAATTAGGCGTGCAAAGACAAGGAGTTCACTGGGATGTAGCTGATTTGTATTTAACTGCGCCAAAATCAATAGACAGAGTTGAACCGAGGGTAAATCATAAAGGTACTATGATGATGCATGTTCTATTAATGGGGAAAATTAGAGATGGATTGGAAAAAAATTATGGTGATGATATGTTTGAATTGGCTGAAATTGCTTTCTCACATGGAAGGAAATTCTCAAAACAATGGTATGAAAGAGCTTATATGCATGGTAGGAAAGATGCACTTGATCGTTACAATGAGAAAATGCTAATAGTTAACCCTAAGTTTCAAATTACCAATAAGAATGATACTGAAAAGTAACTGAAAATCGTCCTCAAAGTTTTTGCCATAGGTCAGAATCATTCAGTACGCCAATAAATATTAGTAGTCTTGCTCCAATCACCCCGATCTAAATAAATAGCCTCCTTGTCCGTATAATTTTTCTATTCTAATAACTTAATCGATATACATTTGACAATATGTGCGGAATAGCCGGTTTAATAAGCAACTGTAATACTAGTGGACAGAAACCTGATTCCATTGTGAATGCCATGATTGGCAAATTAGTTCATAGAGGGCCAGACGATCACGGCGTTTGGTATGATGAGAAAGCTGGAGTTGCTCTTGGTCACAGACGCCTTTCTATAATAGATCTGTCAAAACAGGGACATCAACCAATGGTATCAGCATGTGGCAGGTTTGTTACTGTTTTTAATGGAGAAATTTACAATTTCAAGGAATTGCGTAAGTCGCTGGAGAGTAGTAGATATACTTTTCGTGGATACTCTGATACCGAAGTTTTATTGGTAGCAATAAGTGAGTGGGGATTAGAAAAAGCAGTACAGCGTTTTAACGGAATGTTCGCCATTGCTATTTGGGATAGGAAAGAGAATCAGCTTCATCTGGTATCTGACAGGATGGGGGAAAAACCCCTCTATTATGGTTGGAAAGGTGATGTATTCCTGTTCGCTTCTGAGTTAAAAGCGTTACGTGCTTACGAAAAATTTGATCCTGTTATTAATCGTGATGCTTTGGGGCAATATTTCCGCTACAAATACGTTCCTTACCCCTATTCAATCTATGAGGGGATCTACAAATTGGCGCCTGGGTGTATCCAGACTATTTCTCCAAGGCAAAAAAATAAAAAGCTAGAAGCTGTTCCTTACTGGTCATTATCTGACATAGTAGAAAATGGACTGGCACAAACATATGCTAACAATGAAAGGGAAGTCGTTGATAATTTTGAAAATATATTGGGTGAAGCGGTCGAAATGCGGATGGTGTCAGATGTGCCGCTTGGAGCATTTCTCTCTGGAGGGATTGATTCTTCTTCAATAGTGGCCTTGATGCAATCGAGAAGGAGTCGACCGGTTGAAACATTCAGTATTGGTTTTAATGAAGCAGATTATGATGAGGCCATTTATGCTAAAGCTGTAGCTAAGCATTTACGCACTTCACATACAGAATTGTATGTCACCGCTAATGAAGCGATCGATGTCATTCCATCATTAGTAAATATGTATGATGAGCCCTTTGCGGATTCGTCTCAGATACCGACTCATCTTGTTGCAAAATTGGCACGTCAACATGTAACGGTTTCATTGTCGGGTGATGGTGGTGATGAACTTTTTGCCGGATATTGGCGCCATCTTATGGCGACAGAAATATGGGATAAAGCACAGTGTCTGCCAGAGGTTTTGCGTAGATTATCTTCAAACGCAATAACTAGTTTGTCACCCACAAGCTGGGACAGTATCCGTCGAAGCATTGAATTCTTGTTACCAAAGAAGTTACATAACTTTCCAATAGGTGATCGCGCATACAAGCTGGCTAGAATAGTTAACTCAAGAAATGAGGGCGAAGTATATCGTGCTTTAATTTCTGATTGGACTAATCCAGAACAACTGGTACTTGGTGGAAGTGAGCCACAGTTGGATTCAATGACTAATATTGAATCCTGGGGGCCAACTGACTTTAGAAATCAAATGATGTATCTTTAATAAACTTCCTCTTCTGAAGATTCACAAAATCATGAGATACTAATCCATTCTCTAAGAAGTAGTGTAAGCATTGAATCATATAGTTATCGAATATGTGCCATTCTGCATCATCCCAATCATCGAATAATTGCCTACCAAATTCATCAGCTGGAGTATATCTTACATTGAAGTAGCTACTAAATTCTATTTCAAACTTTCTTCTCTCAAATGATCCACCAACTCCACCAATAGTATAATTGGTACTCATCAATATCTTTGGTGTATCAGCAAATGGAATGTGGATGGCATCTTTATTCTTCTTTTCTAATGTTATTCCTTCCGTTAC
>WLWI01000262.1_pt1 | contig 61487 bp, 35 predicted proteins | sample 6701501 | NCBI WGS metagenome assembly WLWI01 (sample SAMN12718690, study PRJNA515312) | sponge metagenome | isolation source: marine sponge | host: Mycale hentscheli | place: New Zealand: South Island, Marlborough, Capsize Point | collected 2014-11-01 | reverse complement strand
CAACCAACTAACATATATCTTAATGTTTTTTCAGTTATGTATATCTGACCATCAGCTAAGTCTCCCTTTGCTCTAGCTCTATCTTTATCAGACTTATATATTTCATTAAACATTTGTTCATACTCAAAATCTTCATGAACAACTGCACTCATACGGTCTACCTTATGCATAACACCAAGTTCTTCATCATAGATTTCTGTTGCTGCTGACGGTCCAGCACCGTTTTGCATCTTAGCTCTTTTTACTGCATCAATAAAATCTTTGAGAGATAATGCTTGATCTCCTAATATAAGTTGATTAAAAGACTTTGTGTTTATATAGTTATTAAGATATATTTGTGCAAGGTTAAAATCTGGATCACCTGGTCTAAGGTTGTATAGATCCATATAGTATTCATTATCTGAACTATCGTATGCAGTGTCTGTACCTTTTCTTATTGTTTTATATACACCAAGACCTTCTCTTATTTCCTTAGATACTTTTTGGTATGCTTTTATTTCTTTTAGAGTAAGGATAAACTCATTTACTTCATCCATTAATCTGTCTTTTACAATTTCTCTACCTCCTATTTCTGCAAATACAGTATCAAATAAATCTTTTTCTTCTACACCTTCTATACCAAATTCAGCTACTTGCTCTACTCTTTGTACAGCAGTTAAATCTTTTTGTACAGCATCAGCAATTATTTCACCTGTCTCTTCTGACTCAACAAGTTTAGTTTCAACTGTTTCAGAATCTTCAACTCTTTCAAATTCAAAGATAACCATGTCTTTATAACCTTTAAAGAATCTTTGTGTATCAGAACTATATGTATAATTATCAATTCCGTCTATTGTTACTTTATATTGTTTTGCTCCTTTTGTATCTTTTATAGCTGTAATGCTAGGGCGGTAGTTATCTATTAAGTTTGTTTGTTCTTCATCTGAAAGCTCATTGAAATTTAATTTACCTTTATGTTTCATTACAAACATTTCACCATCTATATCAACTACACCTTCTTGGTCTTGAGATAAATTAGAGGTTACTGCTTTTGCAACTGTAGATAAATATATGTTTTGTTTTCCGTCTGTAATTGCAGCTCTTTGGTCTTTACCTATACCAGGAAGTTCTGTTTTAATATTACGGTTTTCTGTAACTAATTTAGACAACAGAGTATAAGTAGTATGTAACTTACCTAATCTTTCTTTTTTATCTATTAGATTTTCTACACCTTCTTGCTCATCAATGTGAAACTTTCTTGCTCTATCAAATTCAATTTTTAATTCATTTATAAACATGTTTAGAGCGTTATCATTAATCTCTATACCTTGTTTACTTTTGTTTAGCATCTTATGTACAGGTACTGCTACAAAATCTCCGGTATTACTTGCTTCTATAACTCTTATGTTTGTAGGAGCTATTGCAAATTCTAAACCTTTATCATCTGTACCAATTTGTGTCTTTCCTGGAGATTGTCTGTTATAGTTAAAAAGGTAAGCATGTATCATGTCTAATGCAAATTCTCTTGGTTTTGATTTACCATAACTTACACCTGTATCTCCAACCATTCTTCCACGCTCTGATGACAATCCTGACTCAGTTAATCTTAAAGCACCTTCTTTGCTACCAACAATACGTAAAGCTCTAACTTGACCTGCAGCAACCATTGCTTGAAACTTAGGATCTTTTAATAACATGTTCTTTTCAAAAAACACATCTTCTGTTAATTTGTCGTTTATATATTCTGCACCTTCCATCTCAGCAATTTTTTCTAAGTGTAGTGTTGGATCTTGGTGAGCATATCTTCTGTTTCCTTCTGAATCTATAAACGTTGAGGCACCAACTGCTTCATCAAATTGTGAATTATTTAAAGCTAGTTTTCTAAGTCTTCCTTTTACACCACCTTTTGCAAATTCTGGTTTTGCGTCTGCTTCTTCAGATTGATATACAGTTTGATTATCTAAATACAAGTTTTCACCAGAAACTAAAGATTGTCTAATGTATGATATTTCTTCAACTTGCATAGGATCAACAAAAGAGTATGCATCATATAAAACCTGTTGATCTTCTGTTAAAGTAGTTAGACCATCATATATACTGTATAATATATAATTTTGGTGTATGTTCATACCAGCAACATTTTTTAATATTTCTGCTACAGCTTGTACTTCTACTGCTAAATTATAAGTTTCAGGTATTGATGTAAGTTTTAACATTGAAGTTAATTCACTTAAGGCATCTTTTGCTTCTTCTCTTTCTAATGAGTTTTCTAGTTTTAATTTAGAATATTGTCTGTTAAAGTCAGCAGCCCATTGTTGAACAGTAACATGAGCATCATCTTTTTTATTTGCTGCATATAAATGTGTAACACCTGTATCTGTATCAGTATGTGCAAATATGTTGTCAACTCTATATTTTCTAAATCCTTTTATAAATGAAAGATATAATGCTGAGTTATTTACTTGTGATGGTATTTCAGCATCTTCTTTAAACATTTCACCGCTTTGTGCAAATTCTAATAAGCCTATTTCTCTAAATAAGTTTTTTACAACCTCTTTAGTATGGTGATTGTTTTGTGAAAATAACCAAGCTTTCTGAAACATCTTAAGATCATTAGGTGTATTAGCAAGAACCTTTAATAATCCATTGTACACGTACTCTGGATTAACTCCTACAATAAGTGGTTCTTTTGTTTCAGTATTTACATATTTATTACCATATCTATCTTCTTCTTCTAAAGTAGTTTGTGATATTAAATGTCTTAAACGTTTAGGTAATCCTGAGTAACCACCAAACATATCAGCAGACTTATCATAATCTCCTGTTTCTTTTTCATTTGATTCTGTATAATCAACATCTTCAATATTTATTCCTGCAAACTCAGACACATTTCTTTTTACAAGTTCTCTCAAATCACCAATCTGATCTAAAAGAGATTCATATAAAAGAGTAAGCTCATCTACATTATCATCATACCATACGCCTCTATCATGATAAAAGTCTCTTTCTGGATTATACATTTCAATCCAATCATTAATAGTTTCATCAAGAAGTATTTTAGCATCAATAGGTGCTTCTGCTTTATCTAATCTACCTGTATATAAATTAGAAATACCAGAAACTATTTCATGTAGTTGATCAGAAGGCATGTAGTTTTTTACCTGCTTTAGTTTAGATTCACCGTCTGTTGATTTTCTTTCAATAAACTTTGGATCATATAGTTCAAGTTTAAAAGCTACATCTCCTTCATAAGAATTTGTAAACCTATTTTCTTTTATAGAAGCATTCTTATATTTACCTGAATCTATATCACTAAATAAAGAATTAAGTTGTCTAGGTCTATACTCAGTAAGTAACTCAACTATAAAGTCTATTATTTTTTGGAACATTGATTTATTCTCAGAATCAGTCTTTGTACTTTTTGGATCCATTTTGAATTTTTCAAACTCATCAGCAAGATACTCTTCATAGTATCTTTCTTCTAATTCTTTTTTAGACATCTCAGCATACATTACATGTTGCTTTCTCATGTCTTCAAGAGCTGCATCTAAAGTGTTTCCTTCTGTTTTAAGTTTTGCTTTTACTTCTTTTTTTGCAATTCCTAAATATTTTTTAATCTCTGCATCTGTAAGTAGTAATCTAAATACAGAATGAAATGCTTCATGATATTTAAATGGTGAATTCTTAGTTACTGTTATAACTCCTTCAAGTCCCATTATACCTTTAGAAATATCTTTCATTTGCATATAGAACTGACCTACAGTAATATAACCGTTTTTAAGTTTTGTTGTTAAGTCTTCAACATTAATTCTTATTTCTGCAGGCAAGTTATCTTGCACCCATCTTGTAAATGTTTCTATGTCTTCTATATCATGCCCATCAAAACCTTTTATTATTTTGTTAGCTTTACTTTTTGCTAATCTTAATTGAGCTTCTAGAAGTTGTAATTCAGGATCAGCAGCTATAAGTGCTGCAGCTATATTGTTTATATCTCTGTTAGATTTTTCTGCATTGTCAGGATTTTCTCTATTTTCTATTCTTATTTGTCTTTTCCTTGCTTTTATCTTTTCAGTCAAATCTCTAATCTCACTAACTGCACTTTGATTTGTAGCTTCATTTACCGTGTTAGATTGAGAAACAGGTTTTGTAGCAAACTTTAGTCTTAAACCAGCAAGTACATCTAAGTTTTCAGCAACTATAGCTTGCTCTAAATCTGTAAGTTCTTTGTTTGCATTTTGTTTTTTTGCAATGTCTTCTAATATCTTTGGATCAATGTTTTGATGATCACTTCTATATGACTCCATTTTTTCTTCTGTAGTCATTGACTCAGCATCTTTGGCTATTTCTTGTGGTGCTGATTTAGCTAACTTTCTTCTTGTCACATTAATGTTGTCTGTAGATGACAAAGAAAAGTTTATGTCTTTTTTAACTTCTTTATTAAGTTGTGTAGACATATTTTGTATGTCTGCAATATTAGGATTTTTTGGTACAGCATTTCTAAAACTTTCAAATGTAATGTGTGCTTTACCTTTTATTGGACTTTCACTACCAAACAGTTCTTTGTTTAATGAGTCTAATACTTCTTGTATGTCATTTAACTCTTGGAATGCTTTTGCCTTTTTTAAAAAAGTACCTTTTTGTAAAGGTGCGCCTTTATTTATAGTCAGATCAGAATAGTCTATTCTAAAAGAACCATCTTGTGATAATTTCATTTCAAGATAAACTCCTGGTGTTGCTCCTATAAATACTTTCGTTTGTAGTTCTTTATTATAACCTCTATTATATCCTACTGCTTTTACCTCACCATTTTCAATATTATTTTCAGTAGTATCTATAGATCTGTTTTGCATTTCTGTAAACAAACTTGTAACTTGTTGTTCAGTCATTGCTGACGGAATAAGATTAACATAAGCAGATCTACCATTAGGTAAATTTACAAGAGCAATGTATTTACCAAATCTTTTTCTAGGACTAAATTTATTTTCATATTTTCTAGTCTCTTCTTTAAGTCTTTGTCTTGATGGTGTATTTATTTTAACATTAGTAATAACATTAAATTCTACTTTACTTGTAGGTAAACTTCCGTCTTCTTTATATTGTCTATTGTAATCTAATATATAATAAGGCTTTTCATTAGGATCTATTAGATCTTCTTTATTTACAAAAGCTAATGAATTATGATCTAAGTCTTTAAAGCTTACCCCTTCTCCTGGTTCTGCTATAGACATTGCACCATCAGTTATGTTTACATTAACAGATAAATCTTTTTGTGAAAAGACTTCAGCACCTTCTATACCTTCCATTAACTTATCTATCTTATCATAGATGCCATAAGCTTGTACATAATTATCTCTTACTTGTTTTGTAACATCTTCTATTTTTTGATTTTTATATACTTTAAATATATCTTGTACTTGAGATTCAGTAATCTCCATAGGGTTTATGTTTTGCCCTTTTCTATTTACTAGTTTTAGTGTAGTAGGTCCTTGAAAGAAACCAATTGTTTCTCCATTTAATTGAATTTCAACTTGCCATTTTTGACCATGTCTTTTAATTAATTCATTTTCTACAGCATCTACAGCCTCTTTAAAGTTTTGTTTTGCCTCTTCTGTTTCTGCACGATACCAATTAGGCCCAGGACTAACTCTAAAAGTTATTTTTTTAGATTGCTCTGGAGTTAAGTTTCTTAATGTATTTTGTAATCTTGTTACACCTTCTTCTATTTGATCATCTCTGTTTACTATATCTCTATTGTATATAGGGAATATAGTTAACGGTTCATGTGGTTTAATCTTGCTAGCTCTATTTCTATAGTCTATGCTTTCTTCTGACATAGTTTCTAGGTTCATCTCTTTAAAAGAAGTTTCATCTAAAAACATTTTATCTTTTTTAAGCTTGCTAGAAATTTTATCTAACTTCTTAATGTATATGTTATCATTATCTTGTACCATCTTAGGTGTAGAGAATACCATATACTTGTCTCCATTTTCATCTACAAGTATATCACCCTTTTTATATTCTACTCCTGCAAAAGTAAAAGCAGCACTTTCAGCTTTTTTAGTTTTCTTATCTTTTTCTATAGCTCTTTTTTCAGAGCTAGCTTCTTTTTTATTATTAAAAGGTTTTTTGTTTACAATATTACCTTTGTCATCTTCTACATTAAAAGTTTTAAATCTTTCACCTGTATCTTTATCAGTGTATGTTTGTTCTACAACTTTATACTCAACTTTAGAAGGAGCTACTTTTTGTTTAGTTTCTGATCTGTCTTCAACTTCTTCTAAAATATCTGACATGTTAATATCAACGCTTCTTAAAATGTCTAATACTTTTTGATCTCCTTGCATAGTAGCTAACCATCCATAAAAAGTTTTATCAGATGTACCTACAAGTTTTTCTTCAACAAAAATGTTATCGTGTATTTTATTAATTGCACTTTCTACTTTTCTTGCTTTAAGTGATACTGGGTCTGCTAACCATTCAGCATGATCTGTTAATGTTTTACCTTTTTTACCTTCTCTACTAATTAAGTATTCTTTGTGTTTCTTAACTAAGTATGCATCTCCATAACGGTTACCTAAATATTTACCTAAAGAACCTTCAGAAATTTCTTCTGCGTCTTCACTCTCTTCAAAGTGTGTGTTTTCAAAGTTATAAGGATCACTTTCTTCAGATGCTTCCTCTTCTTTCTTTTCTTTTTTCTTATCACCTTGCATCTTGTTACCACTAAGATTTAAGTAATGACCTAATATCTCATCTTTTTTCTCAGATAATTCTAAGTTGCTTTCTGGTGTTAATATACCTTCTTCTGTTAAATATTCAAAGGGAGCTTCTCCTCCTTTTAAGAAAGTTTCTGCTTGTTCTGCATCTGGATATATCCCATATTCTGCTAAGCTTTTTAAGAATGATATTTTTTCTTCTTGAGCTACGTGAGCTTTCATTCTTTCTTTAACGTCACGTTTGTTTTCTAAAAATAGTTCTTTAAATACTATTGCAATTTTTTCAGAGACATTTTCAAGATTCTCAGGATTCAGTATTGTTTTAACTATTCTGTTATAGTCTTCTGCTCTACCTTTTAATGCTTTGTGATCTATAAGTTTTATAATAGTATCTTTAACGTCATCATACTTTATAAAATTATCTTTAGTAGTACCAGCAATTTCATTTAGATAAGGCATAACAACTTCTTCTAACTTGTCCTGATTATTTATATCAAAAACACCAAACGGATTTGCAGTACCAGATTGATACTTTACTAATTTTTCAGAAACTTCATCAGTAATAAGTTTTGTGCTTAGTACATCTTCTCTAACTTTTTTAATTGCATCTCCTGTTATTATATTTGACAGCCTATTAAATTCAGCATCTTGTTCACTTTCTTCTGCTTTACCTACAGGTGCTTCATACTTTTCTATATTTTCAGGATCAGTTAATGTACCAAAATAATTTTGTAATAATTCTAATCTTTTTTTCTTCTTTTCAAGTAATGTTTTTTGTTCTCCAGATAATGTTATTTTTCCTTCACCTTCAATTGGTGTAGTTGTATTTCTAATATCTAATTTTAATATTCTTATTTCTTGGATAAGCTGTGCTGTGTCAGCAAGCACAGAAATATCATTAGCATCCATCTTAGCTAATACAGGATTATTAGACAACTCTGTGTATATTTGATTTGATCTTTCTAAAGCTCTTTCAAAACTATTTCTAGTAAACATTGCTAGCATTTTTGCATGATTAAATGCTTCTGCTTTTATTCCTTCTTCAAAGTGTTCTTTAGTTCCTTTTTTATGTTTCTTAGGATTAAAAGGATTTATTATTTTATCATTAAGTTCAGAGTAATTTTTTTCTATGTTATCCATTCTATCCAACATAGTTTCAATTCTTTCTCTTGTTTTTCCAGATTTTATTTCTTCACTTGTAGCATGTGGAAAAGCTTCAGCTAATCCTTTTTCATCAAGTTGTAGATAATCTTTCATTTGACCTTTAAACTCATGCATTTTACCTGCAGCAACAACTGTGTATAAATGTTTAAATACTCCAGAATCTTTTTTATCCATAAAAGATAATGCGTCTTCTGCAAAAGTTGAAGAAAACAAAGACTCATTAACTTCTTTTTGTGTTAACGCATTAATTTTATCTGGGTGAAAATACTCTTCTGGGTTTTCATATACTTCATTAAGAACATCTACTGTTTCTTTTATAAAATCTTCTTTAGCTTTTTGATATTCTGCATATCCTTCAGGATCTGTTTTCTTTTGATACCATTCAGGTCCTTTTTCAAAAACTAATTTTTGTGGTCCTCTTACTAAACCACCCATTAAAAAACCTGACATAAATACTTCAAACCCTTGTCCTGACATTTGTGATTTAGCTCCTGCGTATGTTGAAGCAGCTATAGCATCTAAACCTGCAGCCATTGGATCTTTATATAAATTACGGTAATAATCTTTTGCACCCACAGCAATACCTTCTTGTGTAAGTTCTTGGAAACCTTCTACAATGTTTGCTTGACCATAATTTAATGCTGCTCCTGCAAATGTTTTTAAATTACCAGAAAACCCTTTGTTTATAAATCTTCTGTAAGCAGTTTTACCTCCATCATAAAAAGCCTTGCTACCATTTTTACCCATTTGTTTAGCAGAACTTTTTAATACTCTACTGCCTATACCTTTTTGTGCTGCAGCTAATAAAGAACCTGTACCTTTAAAACCTCTTAGCATAGTATCAAATACAATTGCATTAGAGAAATATATAACAGGTGCATTTAACATTGTAGTTACAAAAGATGCTTCATCACCTTTGTTTACTATTTTCATTAATTCATCACCTACAGGAGCACGGCCATGCTTATCAACAAACTCAAGATATAATTCATCTATTAAATCATTCTTAACCATACCTGCTTCTAACTTAGATTCAGCCATAGCAAGATTAACAGCTCTAAAATCTCTATATAATGCTCCTGATGTTTTAGCTACTTTAGCTGAGTTAGAAAGTAAAGTTGCTCCATTCTGTACACTATTGATATTTTTTAATGCTTTATATGTATTAGGTGTTAAAGCATTAGCTGCCCATTTTCCACCCCTTTGCCAAAAATCTTTTGTCCAATCAAGACTTTTCATTTGGTTTAACATCTTTCTACTTTTATTAGAATAGTCACCAACATCAAACATCTTATCTATAGCTTTACCACCTCTAACAGCATTATATGCAGTTCTACTAGCTACAAGTGGAGTAGCACCACCAAAAGTTCCTGCCTCAAGAATAGCTAATGCAAGTTCTTCTACAGCTATGTTAGCCATTATACCAAATGTATATCCAGAGTTTACTAATAGATTGTTAAAGAAAGCACCAGCACCTTCTTGAGTTGAATTACCTATTCTCATTGCATCAGCAAAATTATCTGCTGACTCTTGATCTCCAGATAAATAGTTACCTGTCATAAGATCACCTAAAGATTTATAAGTACTTAAGAAACCTGTAGAAAATACATTTAAGAATTGACCTCTTGCTCTTTTGTTTTCATCCCACCATGAGGATGTTTCATTATATTTTAATTCATTATCAGCATAAGGATGAAATCCTATTTCATTAAATTTTGGATGATTATAATACCTATCAAAATTAGAACTCTTTAAACCAAAACGCACTGGTTGAACTTCATTAGGAGAACCTGTTCTTCCAATATTACCCATAACCTGATCTACAACACCACCAAGAATTTCATCTCTTGCGCTTTCAGCAGTTGGTTCATTTGCAACTGTAGACTGTATAACAGGAAATTTTGAAACCATGTTATGCAATTTTACAGCATTTTCTAAACCTTCTATTTCATAACTATCTACAGGTTCAGAACCTGTTACTAAAGAATCTTTAATGTCTTCCCAATTGTTTGTGCCTATACTTACGTCAGGAGTTCCTGTCATAATATCATTAGGCATTGGTTGATTCAGATTTTGATTTTCTTCTGCCATGCTCTTATTTATTTGCTTTGTTGGTTTTCTTTTTTGTGTGCATTAATTGCACTTAGATTAGTCCCTTCTTGCGCATTTAATTTTGTTTCATATAGTTCATACACTTGATCAACAGCATATCCACCAGCAGGAATAACTTGTGGTTCACTATAAGCTGATAATTCTAGTTGACCTAGTTCTTTATTATAGGTTGCTAAACGATACTTGTGCATCATTTGACCACTGCTATTTCTATAAAACATTACTGAACCTCCATCATTTTTTATAATTCTAGTTTTGTCTAAATCAACTATAAATTCTGTAGTTGATACATAAGTATTTTTTACAGCGTTAGGATTATTTTGACCAAATTCTTTAGTAGCAAATACAGTAATCTGATTATCTTGTACATTCATTATAGGTCCTAGTGTAGTTTCTAAATCATCTGCATAAGCGTTCCCTAAAGTTAAAACCCAACCGCTATGATTACCTTTACCGTCTGGGCCTCCTAGCACTTCAGACCAAGTTAAAGTTACATTAGGTCCTTTACCTTTAGTAAAATCACCAGGGTTTCTCATTGTATCTTTAATTATTTGATTTAATATAGTTAATGCTTCTTGATTAGTTTCTGGTGTATATTCTCCACTTGCATCTCCTATAGTTACACTATAATTTTGTTTTGGTTGTTTAAGTAACTCATTTAATAAACGGAACTGTGTGTTAGCTGCAGGATTAACTTGACCATTGATATATTCTGATTTGTATTTATTATATATAGTACCTCCTATTCCACCTTGTTCTTGATTAGTCAGCATTGATGCAGCATTAAAAGAAGTAACTCCTGGTATTGCATTTGCATTGGTCATTCTTTTATTTACTTTGTTTTTTACATCATTAAAAAGATCTGCAGCACTGTCTCTACCAAATACTTCATCATACATGTTTTTAAAGTGTCTATCTGCCATAAAAGTAATACCTGTAGTAGGTTTTCCTTGCACTCTATCTTGTGGACGTTGACCACTTTTTGGGTGTACCTTTTTATAAGTTCCTGTAGGAACGTTCCAAGGGTATAAAGCATCTAATAAAGCATCTACACCTTGAAAACCAAATTGTCTAGCAGCTTGTTCAAATACTTCTTTTTGTATTTTGTACATTCCAAAAGAAGCATCACTACCTATTTCTGATCTATTGTATGGTAAATTATTGTGGACTTTATCATACCAGTTTATAAAATCTGATTGCATTTTACCTACTACTTCTTCTGGCTCTTGCATTTCTCCTTTTGCATTAAATAAAGGATATGCATTTAATAAATTTGCTTGTGCAGGTGTAATCTCATTGTTAGCAACTAATAAATCAATTACATTTTGTGTAATTTCATTTTGTTTATCTCTAGTTACTAACACTGCTACACCATCAGATTCAATTTTACTCTTATTCTTTAGTAATTTATAATAAAGTCCTGGATTAGACTTTCTTAACCCAGGTCCTGTATCCTCACCTTTTAAAATCTTATCTACAGCATCATACTTTTCTTTTAATTTATCCTTATTTACAGGATCTAAATAATACTCTCTTGCTTCTTCCCATGATAAAAACTTGCCATCTACTTTCATACCTTCTGTCATCAGAGTGTTATCATCATCACTTAAGTCACTGGATTTTTGAGAATAATACCTTTCTATAGAATTAAATCTTGTTTCATTCATGCCATTAATTTTATTGCTAATTGCAATAGTATTATCTGCTATAGGATCTGATTCACCATCAGTAATCGGCATTGTTTCTTCAGCATCTCCTGCAACAACATTAGTACCTTGACCTCCCATAAAATAATCAACTCCAACATTCTGACCTTCTGTATTATTACTATTGTTACCTCCTAAGTCAGCCCAAGGTAATGGCATCCAATTACCATTTTGATCTTGCTGCCAGCCTTTATCTTTCATAATGTCTAAAGCATTTTGAAATTCTTTTTCTGCCATGTTTAATGCATGCTGGTGATTTTTTAGAGCAAAATCATCAGCTTCTATAGTTTGTTTTGCATCAATCATTGAATAGAACTTAGCAGCTTTTCTTGTGTCAGAGTTTATGTTATGCATCATATAAGCTTGACTAGCTTTTTTAAACATGTCATCTATATTTTCAGACTCACCAGATACTAAACGATGGTGTTTATCTTCTAACTTTCTGCCATTTTTTATAAGTAAGTATTCTTCTTTAGCTCTACTATAGTCTAATTCTTCTTCTGATCCTGGAATAAAATTTCCGTGTTTTTTTCTATATGATTCCCAATCATTCTTAGCTTCTGTTGCACTCTTTACTTCTGTTTCTTTTTCAATTTTTTGATTTTCATAATCTTGAAAATATTGAGATAACATATCATCAGCAAAAACTTTTTTAGCAGCTTCTTCACCGCCATATTTTTCAGCATTAGCTTCATAGAACTGTCTAGCTTTTACATAAAATTTTGTTTGGTAATATCTTTGTACTTTAGGATCATCCATAGTCATTTGTAAAATTAACTCCTGAGCAGGGTTTGTATAAACCATATCACCTTCGTCATTTTTACCTATAGCTCTTTTAGTCAAAGCTGAACCATTTTTTTGTGTAATTATATAATTACCAGTTTCATCAAAGCTAACTTGTTCATCACTTATACCTAATTCTTTAAGAGCATTTATACCCATTTCAATAAGGTTAATATTTTCTACAGCTTCTGGTAATTGCACATTCATAGAATCATCTCTAGAACCTTTTTGGAAATCAGCTAAACTGTAATTAAGGTTTAGTACACCTTCATCCCAATATTTCTTTGTTGTTTCTTCATCATTACTTTGTCTCCAATTTTGAAATTTTTGTATTTCTGATTGATGTCTTTTTGTAAATACAATATCTCTAACCATTTTATCATCATTAAAAAATGGTGTAAATAATGCTTTAGCTGCATCAACATTTTGCTGTAAAGAAAAGTCTACTCCTGATATTTGTTGTAGTTTAGGTGCAAGTTCTTTTGCATAGTTATCTCTAATTTCTTTATTATCTTGTCTACTAAGATCAGCATGAACAACACTACCATAAAGATTATTCATCTTTCTATAGTTAGTATCATATCTGTCTTGTCTCTGTGCTAATGCGTCAGAAATGAATTTAAAGTTAGGAGTAAAAGACTCCGTCTTAGATACGTATTTATTTACATTTGGTAGGTAAGTTGCCATATTACAAAATTACTAAATTTTTATGATGTATAGGATTCATATTTATAAACTTTTAATATTTATTTGTATCCTAAAATCCATTTTCTTAATTCTCTCTTGCTTCTGAGTAAGTCTCTTTTACGTGAAGTTTCTTTTCCATACTTTGCTGTTTCTTCTGAATTGTTTCTGGTTATGTTAACTTCATCTGCAGGATTTTTCTTAGGTTTATATATTTTTTCAAAATACTTCTCAGCAAAGGCTGGATCTTTATCAGCTAAAGCTTTATACTCCTCATAGGCTAACATGCTATCAGTTGTAGGTTGTCCAGTTTTACCGTCAAAACCTTTTGGATTATAGTATTCAATGTTGTGTGCTTGAGGACTATACCAGAATTGTGGATTTTTTAAATTTTCCATGTACTGTTGATCTGCATTACTCATTTGATCATTAACAGCATTCACTAAATTGTCTTGCATTTCCATTGATGCAACTTGGAAATTTTCTTCAGCAGCATTACTTTCATCCATAAAACTTTTAAACTTTGCTGCATTAGATTCAGCAGCATCATTTATTAAAGGTACGTTTATTGCTTGTGCATTATTATATATCTTTGTGTTAAGATTTTCATGTTTATTAATTATACCTTCAGACGCATCCTGCATTTTACCCATAATAGCTGTAGCTTGATCTGGGTTTTGTCTAATAGCTTCTGCTGCAGTAGCCTCTATAACAGACAGCTGTTGTCTAGGATCTACATACATAGGATTCATTAATGTTGGATCAACACTAGGTTGTAGTACGGGATTTATTTGTTTTAATCCTGCTAACTGTGCTGACTTAGTAGCAACTAAAAGATCATCCTGTGGGAATGTTTCATACAGAGGAGTTTTAGGTGTTTCAAAATCTCCAGGCTTAGCTACACATACACAGTTTTCCTGGTCAAAATCTAATTTTAATCGTTTACATTCTTCCATGATCCTAGCCCTAGTTTCTGCATCACATTTATTAGTTGTTTCAGTAGTAGTAGTGCTAGTTTCATCTAGATTTTCTGCTCTATAAAATTGACCTCCTGTTGTATGACCTAGTGCACCATCTACATCAGATACATTTTCACCAAGAGCATTAGTCATTCCATCTTGTTTTTGTCCTATAGGTGTAGTATTAATTTGATCTAATAAACCTGTTTCATCTTCAATTTTTGCATTATCTAAAGATTTATACATACCTTGAAAAATTCTAATCTCTTCTTCTGTAGGTTTTGCATTACCATATCCATATTTGATAGCTAGTTCATCTGTATTACCTGCTGCATTCTTTCCAAAAACTTCACCTGGATTTTTACCTTCTCCAGCATTTACAGCAGAAAGGTATTGATTCATTCTATTAAATGTATGAAATAATTCAGCGTCAGTATATGATGTTCCATCTGGTTTTTTTAAAACCCATCTATTTTTTCCTGTAGTATTTTCAGCAGCTTGTTCTTTATATTTATCTAACCAAAGTTTTCTAACTGGATCAAAATCTTTACTAGACATAATATCAAATGCTTTTGCATGAGATTCATAACCAGTTTGCTCTGGGTTATATGTTTCTTGTACAGGTTCACTACTACCAATAATAGGATTACCATCTGCATCATCTCCACCATAGCCCCAAGCATCTGATCCAGTTAATTCTTTACCAAATTGAGCCATTTGTTGTTCCTGTTGTACACCTTGCATACCTTCAAAAGGATTTACTTGCAAGCTTTGCTGCATCATACTCTGTTGTATAGATTGTGTTTGTATATCTATTTCACGCAACTGAGTTTCCATTTGTCTAATAGAAGCTTCTAATTGTGATGACTTTTCAGGATCTGCTAATACATTAGGATTATCTTTTACGTATGCTGCAGTAGATTCATACTCATCCATAAGCTTTTCTCTATATATCATGATGTTTTGCAAAGCAATTTGACTATCAGATAACCTACCTTGTCTTGATGGCATTCCTAACATTTCTTCAGATGAACCACCTTCAGTAAATCTTTTAAGAGGATTTTCTTCAAAAGGTGAACCTCCCATTTTATAATTACATCCGCAATTAGTCTTTCCACATACAGGACATGGTTCACCTCCATATTTACCCATTGGTGGACTCATTGGTGACATACCTCCTTGTGATGGTCCTGTAAATTGCTGTAGTGCTCCTTGTTGGGGTCCCATTGCCATTTGTTGTTGCCCTTGTTGTTGTAGCTTTGCTTCAAACTCTTGTGGGTTTATTCCGTTTTCTATCATATAAGGATATGCAGCTAAAGGCACTCCGTCAGCAAATTTCTTTTTTTGTTCTTGTAAGAAAGCTATTTGTGATAATTTTACTTTGTTTTTATTTAACATATCTTCTGCAGTTTCTACAGCTATCTTATCTGAATCAGGATTTTCTAAAGTCTCAATGTATTTATTTAAAGGAAATCTTTTAGATACTTTTGCAGGAGTCATTTTCTTTTTAGAATCAATACCTAGTTGTTTTAATTCTTCTATTGTAAATTTCATTTTACGTGTGTCAGAAAACACAAAACTTTGTTCTGGTAGATTTAATGGAGTACCACCCTCATAATGTCTTTTACCTCCTATGTTATATAGTTCAAAAGAACCATCATTAGTAAGGTCTGTCAAAGCTGTTTCACCTTTTTCTGCTTCAAGGTTAGCATCTTCTCTGTTCATTGGTCCTAAAGTATTATTAACAGTACCACCTGCTTTCATTGTTCTAACAACTTTGCCATTAACAATTTTAAAACCTTCTGGTAAATTTCCTATTTTTACTTTCATAATTTTATCCTAAAATTTTAACATCAGCTCCCGCTTTCATTAACTCATAATATAAATCCATATCTATTTCAGCTTCTTGTTCTCCTCCAAATTTAGCAGCATTGTCTACTACACCAGTACCTTTTACAGCCATAGTTGGTTGAGAAGTCTTCATAGAGTCAGCTACTTGTGTAGTTATACTCTTGTTATCATCTATTGCACCAGAATAACCAGCCATATCTTTTGCTATACCTGATGCACCTGCTGCCCATCCTGCAGGCCCTGGTATCATTGATGTAGCGTTTAATGCCATATTTTCTGTATGCTTTTTAGCTGATTCATCATCTCCAATAAATTTATTATAACCAGCCCTAATTCCTGATATACCTGTATTAATAGCATCTGCACCTAAACCAACTGGACCAGGAGTAAGTCCTGCAGCTCCTAATGCTGTTTGTCCATAGTCTACTGCCTTACTAAACCAATTTCCTCCCTCATTCATTTTTGGTTTTTTTGGTACTCCTAAGAAAGAACCATAACCATATGCGTCAACAAATGGAAACTTACTAGATAATTCACCTTGAAAATTAGCACTTGATGAATGCATATAAGGTAAAAGGTTTGATGCATTAACATTTGTAGCAAGGTTATACATCCTTTGATCATTACCCATATCTCCCATATCCATAGAAGGATGATAACTTGATATAATTGTATCTGTTTCTAAGTTTGCTCCGTCTTGCATTAATGTATGTAAAATATTTTTAGTGTCTCTTTTATTTGTATTCCAAGTTTTAGAATAATTTTTAACTTCACTTCTAGATGGTCCTTGAAACTTAGGAAGAGTTCCACCATATTTCATACCAGGTCCTTTATAATTGTTTACAGTATCAGCAGCCCAAGCTTTTTCAGGATCTACAGGCTTATCATAAGCATCACATAAAACTGCTCCTTCAGCTGCTGTTCCTCCACCTCTCAAAAACTCAGGTATCTCAGCTCCGTATTTTAAATTAAATCTTTTGGCTGTTTCTGCAGAAACTTTACTCTTATCAGGAGATTCTCCTCTTGCTCTTTTTGCATGCACGTTTGCCCAAAATCCAGGTTGACCTCCTGCTTTATATAAATCACCTGAAGAATCTTTATAATAGTCGTATAGTTTAGAATCAGTTTTTATTATACGTGTAGTATCATTTATAGATTTTTTAAATTCTTCTACAGTCATTCCTTCTTCTTTAGCTCTCCTTTCTAAATATAATTCTTTTTCTTTTTCATTTAATTCTGAATCTAATCCGTCACCAGATAAAGTCAAATAACCTAGACCAGCACCTCCTAACACTAATGGCATTTTATTATAGTCTTTGGTTGTTTTACCATCACCAATAACTTTTTTAGTTCTAAAACCATTTAATATACTTCTACCAAGAGGTGAATGCATATCCCATTTAAATCCACCTACTTTTTGTGCTTGCATTTGGTAAATCATTTTATCTTCAGCACTTAGTTCATCAAAAAAACTTCTAAACTCACTTAATTTTGTTTCACCTTTTTTATTTAATCCTGTTAATCTTACTGGACTACCTGTATATTTTCCATCTACTATAAGAGAACTAAAATCAGTATCACCAGCATCTACAAATTTATTTTTTCCTTTAATCTTATCCATCCTAGTTCTATTAGGATTTGCCATTTCAATATTAAAATTCTTCCATATGTTTATTGTAGCTTCAGGGTTATCTAAAGTCTCACCACTTATAAGACCAGGATAACCAGCTTTATAAGATTCTTTTACTCCTCTATCATAAAGAGCAGTTGCAATAGTATGATTTCTCCACTTTTCAAGTACACTAACCATTTCAACACTAGGACCTAATTTGTTATCATGTTTTAAATTTAAAAAACCCATGTTGTCTTCTTTGCCTCTTGCAGTTTTTAACATATTTATTTTAGTGAAAGGTGTTGTTTTTGATCCAGCACTAAAAAGTATATTATCAAGAGGTTTAAATTTAAATGGGTTTAAGTAATTTATCAATCCACGACCGGATTGATATTTTGGTAAATCACCACCATTCTTCATTTGACCTAAGAAAGATTTTTGTTTATCTAAATGTTCTTTATTAAATCTTAACACATCCATGTTTGTTTTCATATAATCACTTATACTTGGTGGAGCAGGTTGTTCATTCATTAATTCTTTACCTTGTTGTGCTTGCCCATATATTTCTCCTGTACCATATAAGTCATCTCCATAACCTCCTTTGTTTACATCATAGAAACCTCTATTACCTGTACCTGCAGTTTCTTCCATCATAGGTGCAAAATCTTCTACACTTCTAGATCTAGATTTTAATTTTTCTTCATGTCTATCTTGTCCTTCTGCAAAACTTGATAGAAATGGTGCTAATTTATCTACAGCAAATTCTGATGCTCCACCAATTATATCTAAGCCAGCACCAATAACACCTGTCTTAGTAATTTCTTTTGCTTTATTAAATACTTTTTGACTTTTAGTATCACCATAGTTAACATCAATACCCATGTCTTTTTCTTCTTCAGTAGCTACACCCTGCATATCATTCTGACTAGTAGGGTCTAATACTCTTGGAGCATTTGGATCTACTTTTTCACCCATCTCATCTATAAACTTATCTGACTCAATATCAGTTATAGTAGGTGGTTTGTTTAAATCATTGTTACCTTGTAAAAAGTTTTTTATTCGTGTGCCAAAGTTTGGTTTTTCAAAATTGGTTATTTCTTCTGGCTGTTGTTGTAAATTAATAGGGTCTTGCCCAACGCCATTAGCAAATGCATAAGGATCACTAGTAGGAGGTGTAAAATTAGCTGCAGGATCAACCATGTCTCCAGGTAGCTGTACTTGATCAGGATAATTTGTTTCACCTTCTTCATGTGGTCCACCATGCTCGTAGAATGGTACTTCATATCTATCATGATCAAAGTATCCTGTATCATAACCATCAGCAGAATCACCACCGCCAACATCATATCTTGTAAGCATACCTCTAAGCTCTCTACCATATCTTAGAGTTTCATCATTACCCTTTTTTTCTTGTAATTCTCTATTTAATCTTGCTTGTTTTGATTCTACTGTTTCAGATTCTTCTGTGTAAGGTCCGTAAATTTTATCTGGATCATAAGGAGTTGTTCCACTTACTTTATTTTCTGTTGTAGTTACATTACCTTCAGGATCTGTTGTAGTAATTGTTTGATCTGTATTTTGTTCAAAGCTTACTAATTTATTATCTCCTTCTGCATCAAAATCAAAATTCATTATACCAGCATTGACATCAGCTAAACCTCCTGGGCCAGTGCTTTCTTCTATTCTGTCATATTGAGTTTGCCCTTCTTTATTATAGTTTACAGTACCATCTTCATTAAAATAAGTAAATGTACCGTCTTTGTTTTTTTGTTTTACACTGAACAAACTTTCATCTGTGTCAGGATTTTTAAACATTTCATTTCTTGCCTTAGCAACTCTGTAGTTACTACCATCCCATTTTGCTAAACCATCTTCATTTCTATCCATAAAGTTACGTTTACCAAAAGTCATATCATCAGTTGACCACCATAAATCAGAATTACGTCCACCACTTGCAACCCATTCTTCTTTTTCTTTCTTAGACATGTTCATATACTTTGCTAAGTTATCTCCATGTAGCATTGCATTTTCATTAGTAGTGTTTTTAAAACTGGATCTACCAAATCTTAAATTTCCTTGTAGATCAAATTTAGAATACTTTCCTCCTGGGTCATAACTTTCTTTTTTGAAAGCCCCACCTATAGTATTACCTAGTTCTCCTGCTCCTTGTATCATATTACCTAGCAAACCTGCTCTACCTAATCCTCCAAGATAATTGTATTTATTTCTATCACCAAATTGTTCTTTATACAACCTCTCCATTTTTTGTTGCTGAGTTTCTTCTGTTTCACCTTGTTCTTCAAATTTAGGTAAAGCTCCGCCATTCCTCATAAAGTGTTGATACCCACCTAGGTATGGGTAAACATTAAAAGTTTGTTGTTTTTTATTTTTTGATTTTCTTGCCATAGTTCTTACACAGTTATACTGTCACATTTATAATATACTAAAAATCAAGCACATTATCTAATTATTTAATGACTTCATGTAGTCTAACACAGTCATCTTACTAGCCTTTGCATCATTATAATATAGACTGTTTAGTCTATCATATACCCTTTTAACTTTTTTTAGTTTTTCATCTTTGTCAAAGATACCATTTATTAATTTAGAATATATAGATATTTGATGTTTTAGTGATATACCTTTATTGTTACCATCTGTTTTATTGTAAAGATCTTTTGAAGCATTAATATCTTCTAAAGGAATATCAACACCACTGTTAACAGGTTTAACAATTACTTCTTCTATTGTTTGTTGTTTTCTAGGTTGATTGTCTAACAATCCTAATTCTCTCATTGTCTCTAACTCAATAGGATTTAACTGTAACCCTTGATCATATTTATAAATTATACTTTTGATTCTATTGTGTCTTTTCTTTTGATCATTCTCTTGTGTATATACATCAATAATATTAAAGTTATCATAACCGGTATCATCTTTATCATAATAAATTCTATTGTTCTCTAAAGACTCAGAGTTTCTATTATATTCTATAAAAGGTAATTGTCTTTTATTATCATAAGACTTATTAATTTTATAGTTACCTAAAACACCTTCTATATTTTTTTCTGATCCTTGTTTAAACTTTGGTAAAAAAGCACCATTGTCTAGCATGTCAGCTATAATCTCATTTCTAATTTCTTGTTTATTTGTAGAACCTCCAAATTTATATTTAGGTTTGTTTTTAAAGAAATCGTGTGCAGGGTTATTTTTCATAAAGAAAGATGAGTTAGATATATTTAAATTAGGATCTAGATAGTTCATAATTCTTTTTGTATATCCTCCCATTGATATATCACCTACAATTGCCTGCTCTGAAAATTGACCTTCTGATAATTGTTTTTTAACATTACCTTGACCACCTTTATGTATAGCTGCTAATAATTCAAAATCTGAATACTGTGCAGAAGCTTCTGGATAACTGTGTCTTATTTGTACAAGTTCATCAGGATAGACTTGTGTAATTAAATGTTTCATTAATTTACGTTGATCTTCTTTACTTTTAAGATATTGACCTCTCCAATCTTCTCCTTCTTTATATTTTAATATGTCTTTAGCATACTTGTCTACAAGAATTTCTTTAATACCAAATCTACCTAGAGCATTAGCACTACTAACAAAACCGTATGCATCATCCATACCACTTTCATATGTCCCTGTAAATGGATGATTGTCTGCTAGGTATTGTGGGTCATCAGTTACGTTCTTATATTTTCTACCTTCTGGTCTTTTATATTTTACTTTACTACCTGTTTCAATATGTCCAATAGCACTCATTGCAGACCATAATTCTTCTTGTGATATGTTCTCAAAGGCATTAGCATATGATCCTCTATCTTCTGTATACTCTACATGTGGTTCAAATTCAGGACCTCCTACTAATACGTAATCACCTTCCCACATTCTATTAACCATTTTAGAATAATTAGGCTGATCTTTTATATCAGTAAATTTACTATTAATTGAATTTAAGACAGCTTCATTATTCCATATACCATACTTTGCACTTATTTCACCTTTACCTTGATTAGGTTTTACTTTATGTCTGTAATAAGTTTGTCCGTTAATAGTAACCTCTTCTGCGTCAGAATAATCTACACCACCTCCATCATTAAACTTAGATAATCTATATCCTCCTATTTCACCACCTTGTTTATAAGCTTTAATTTGTCCTTGTTTTGCTTTCCAATTAATAGGTAAATTAAACTCATACCAAATATTACCTTTCTCATCAAGAATTTCTGTATAGGTATGATCTTTACCAAAAGCACTTTTAAATTGTTTATTAAATTCTTTTTCTGAATATTTTTTTAATATTGTTTGATGTGAATTACTATATTCACTTATATTGAAAGGTTTTTTTGTATAAGGTTTTTCAATATGATTAATTTCTCTAACATCATTTATGTACTTTATAGTATTAGGATTATTAAGCTCTCCTACATATTTCCATGAACCATCTTCTTGTATATGATATGTACCAGATTGTAAATTCTTTGCAGTTTGTTCTGGTATTTCAACATATGGAGCAGCCCAACCTGGAGCAGTTATATCACTACCTGCATGTGCGCCTGTTGTTGCATTTCTTACAGTTATAGTATATTTACCCATTGCGCTAGAATCACCTCCATCATTATTATTTAAAGATATATGTTGATTTTTCCAGTGACCTATATTTCTGCTATAATCAACAATTTCTGCATCAGTCCATCCTTGATCATACAATGATTGTCTATAAGTTTTAGCATCAATGGGGTGGCCATCTTTTAAAAACCTACCTTTTTGTCTATCCCAATCTACTTTACCTTCATAAACATCTACTCTAGGCTTTGAAGCTTTTTTTGGAGCCCACCCCTTTTCTTCATGTGTTATTCTTGGACTGGAATCCATAGAGTATACTGAATTAACTTCTTTAGGTATATTTACAAAAGGACCATGTTTTTTGGCTACTGTAGTATGACCATAAGTATTACCAGTATCTAAACTTTTTATTACTCTACCAAATTCACCCTCATTTTCTAATGTCCATGGATTTTCAAATCTTTGGTCTAAGGTTAATTGTCCGCCACCAAATCCTTCAATAGTAGCTACAGTACTAGCATGTGGAAATCTTACAGTTTGAAATCCATTGTCTGCTGCATATCTAATAGTTTCTCCAAACAATCTATTAGTATGATTTTTTTCTAAAGCTGATATTTGAGCATTTTGATTAGTTGATCTACTTGACATTAAACCTCCAATTTGATCTCTATCAAATTCTGCATTTTTAATTTGATCATTAAGATATTTTATTTCTTCATTTGCTTGTGACTTATAATTTGCCCACTGTTGGTTTGGAGGCATTATGCTATTTTCATCTGCAGACCAATTATCTATTAAGTTTTGTTTGTCTTTTATATAGCCTTGAGTTCTAATAACACGTTCATCAGCTTTTTTAAATTTAGTTAGTAGAGGTCTTTGTAATTCATCTGATTGTATTTCTAATATGTTAAACGTTTTATTATCTGTAGTAAAAAATCTTGTATGTCCGTAAGTTGGACCATAATCTTTTGAAGGAAAATGAGAGTCACTAATAGGATTACCTATTTGATCATTTTGCCAAAGTATTGTTTTATTTTGAATATCTTTACTAGATATTCTTTGCTCATGTAACAAACCTAAATCAACCATCCCTACATTAGCATATCTGTTTGTTAATTTAGGTTGAAATTGTATTATGTTTTTATTAACTTCTGATTCAAATAATGAATAAGGTATCTTACTTTTATCTGTAAGACTTGGATTAGATATTTTTAAATCATCAATTGTGCTTTGTATTAATAATTTATCTGCTTCTACTTGTGCTCCACTAACTTTTCTATCTAAGTTATTTGCAAAATTTTGTAGTGTAGATAATTTTATATTACCTGCTTTATCTGTATTGTTAACTAAAGCATTACCTATAGAAAGACTTCTAGTTTGTACAGGACTATAAGGTAATGCGGGACTTTGTAAATTATTTACATCTGTTACGTAATTTTGCCAATCTTCAAAGTTATATTGTCTTACATTACCTGGATCTCCAAACTTACTAAAGCTCTTATTAGTTATCATAGGAGTCATAGGAGTTCTACTAAAATTAAAAATATTTCTAGGTTTAAAAAAGTTTGTTAATTTTTTACCAACTTCACCTAATCTTAAAGGACCTTGAAATTTATCTAATGGTATTTCTCTTACATTAGTTGTGCCCATATTATGTAAACCAGAATAAGGAGCAAGCTCTACACCGTTTGCTAATATTGGTCTTCCTGTGTTTGACATATCTATAAGTCCGTTAGGTGTGTTAATATCTATAAAAGGCTCACTGCTATAAGGAGAACCATCACTATATCCTAATATATCTTTATTATTCATTATCTTTGTGATGCGTTAAGTTTTGTATTTTCTAATCTAAGTAACATTTTCTTGTCACCAGATACTAATCTTCTTAACACTACATGATTATAATAGTGTCTAAATTTCTTTCTTTCAAAAGATGATTTTAAAAGATTGATATTAGCTATATTTAAATCTCTTATATAACCATTTAGTTTTGTTATATATATTGAGTTTTGTACACCAGAAAATTCTCCTCTGTCATTTGTAACATCCCAGAACTGATTAAATCTGTATTTTTGCTCTTCCTTACTATAAAGTATACTTATATCATTTGCATTAATGATAGGATAGGTTGTTATTAAAGGTACATTGTTTTTAGGTGAAAGATCTAATTTAAGTAATCCTGATGTTTGTTCAGAGTTATAAATTTCAGCTTCATCAAAGTTAAAATCTAAAACATGGAATCTATCTCTACCTTCATTTTTATATACATATGATTCTAACATGTACTCAACACTTCTAAGAGTAGTTACCTGTTGTCCAGATGTTTCAATAAGATCTATCTCCCAAGGATAATCTATACCATAGAAATTAGCAAACTTATCTGTTCTTGAGTTATGTCTCCACAATCCTCCTACATTATAGTTTGCTGCTACTGTGTCAGCATAATTCCAAGTACACATTAACGGATCTGTTGGTGATCCGCACGTTCCGGATTCAACAAGACTTGCTGTACCATATCCTGGAAAACCTGAACAGCTACATGTTGTCTGTGTGCAGTTAGGTGTAGTTACACCGTCACATGCTCCTACTAAAGTATAACCTGTTGGACATGTGCAAACTGGTGGTGGAGAACATACTTGACTAGTGATTGTAGTTGCTACAGTAGATAAAGATGCAACATTCCCAGCTGCTGTATAGTTGTAATCTCCCCCTGTTGTTGTAGTACTAGTTCCACAGCCAGGTTGTAAAGTAGTTCTATAACTTAGCTCATCTGCTCCACTTAGAGTACCTGATCCAGCAACTGTACGTATACCATATATATCTGTAGTTGGCCATGCTGCTTCAGCTGTTGTTAAAGCTGAACTAGACCATGAACCTCCTGCATCTGTAATAAATAATAATACTTTTTTATATCCAGATTGTCCTGTTCTATCACCTAAACTACAGTTTGCAGTATCTGACTGAGCTTTGCTTAATAAGTCTAAACCTCCATCTAATCCTTGCTCAAACGTTGTACCACCTCCACAACAAGCAAATATGTTATCAGTTGCAGCAGTTGCATCAGCAGGAATGTTTGTCATCCATTTACCACCAGATTGAATAAGCTCATAAGTTGAAGACCATTTACTTATACCAAACTGTAATTCACCTGCGTTCATAGATGGTGTAAAGTTTGTTATTAAATCTGCAACAAATTGATTTTGTGCTAAACCTAATGCACTGTGATTAGAATTTACACTACTACCATATCCAACACTACCTGATACATCTACAGCTACAACTACATCAAGTTTACAATTACTTCCTGAAGATGTTACTGTTGCAAGTATGTTATCTACAAGAACTGCTGCAGCTTGACTACCAGTTGATGCTATTTCACATTGATTGTTTGTTGCACTGTATGTATATCCAGGAGGACATATAGGTGTAGCAGAAATACCTTTCTTAGTTGTTAAGAAATGATTAATACTATTAAACGCTAATTCAGGATGCCAGTCATGGAATGAAATCCAAGCTTTAGATTTAGGATCATAACTAACTGTCCAGGATATGTCTTCAAAATAATCTGTATCTGTAAGATGAACTTCAACACTTTGTTGTGTACTAGCGTCTGAATACATAAATCTTCCATCAGGTAAATAAGATAAATCAGCAATCTTATTTGCAAGAGGTTTATAATCTCTTTTTGCAAAGTATACAATGTCATTCATTGGATCATATATAGATTGTACACCTGCAGCTACTACAGGATTATCTACTGCTCTAGGTGAATCTTCTATACCAGGAAACGCTTTTAATAATTGAGATGGTAAATATTTGTTAAACCACCATTTCATTCCCATGTCAGATATAGATTGTAAACCTTTACCTGCATATTGGAATATCTTACCTTGAGCTTGTGATACATAAAATAAACCAGCTGGTGTTTGTACAGCACTTCTAGCACTTTCACATGATCCATATTCATGAGAAACATTAGAATTTGTTATGCTTTGGAATGCCTGACTAAACAAACCACCGTCTCCTATTGTTAATTTATTACCAGAACTTTCCATTTTTAATTGGTCTACTCCTTGGAATAATTGTGGAGATAATGTAGGAAATAATATTATTGCTCCTGTTTTACCTGTTGGTACAATTGTATTTACTCTAGATTTAAAGTCTCTAAAATTCTCTGGTAAGAATGTTCTCCAATGATCTGCTTTTTCATCTCTTTTAAATTGTTGTAATTCTTTTGTGTGTGCTCCAACAGAAGGTAAAGAGTATAATAATCTTTTTGGATATTTAGTAAAACATGTTTCAGATACATAAGGATCATAATATCTTTCTTGTATGTTACCAAAAGATGCAGTCCAAAATCTTCTTGTATTAAGGGATTTATCATACTTATAATAGTTATCACCCTTAATATGATCTACGTGAAATAATTCGTGTATGTCTGTATATTCTAAATAATCATAATGTTTTTTTCTTGGTTGATCTTCCCAATCTCTAAATGAAAGGTTCATATCAGATTCAACAAAGAAATCTTGTATACCACTAACATGTGTATACATGTAACCCGTGCTTTCAACAAAAAGTCCTCCTGTTTTCTTAACAGGATTATTACTATTGTCATTCATTGTTGCACTATAGTTATCTTGATCATCACCAATATCTGAAGTCTTAGGAGGCGCTCCACCTTTAGTAACTAACGTATGAACATTTCTATGACAATTTTGCGGATCTAATCCTGCAAGTCTATTCTCATCACCAGGTCTGCAAAATTTTGCACCAGCTCCATCACAGTCTGTCCAACTACTACTAGTTGAACCACCAGCATCTGTACCATTACCATTAATATTAAATGATCCTGTATCAAGTACAATAGTTCCTGAGAACCATCCTTTTTCTTTTTTCTTTTGTTTTCTACTATAAAATATAAAATCACGTGGGTCATCTTCAGGAATACAGCTGTCTGTCCATGCACCTCCAGCTAAGTTACAATCTCTAAGTGTTTTTGCTGATTCACTAATAAATGAACCACCTGACCATGTATTAGCTGTCCATGTTTCACCTGCAGCTGTACAAAGTGCTTGAGCAGTAGTCCATACACCACCTGCGTTAGTACAACCTGATGAGGTAGTATAACCTGAAACACTACAAGATCCAAGATTATATACTGGATTACTACATGTTCCATTAGCTGTACAAGTTGCTGCTGTAGCAAAAGAAGTAAGATCACCGTTTGCAGCAGTACAAGTTCCACCTATTGTGCAATATCCATTATGATGACATGTAGCATTATAAGCAGGATTACCTATAATACCGCTATGTCCATAACTATTATCTTGTAAACTATTACTTACAGGATACATAAATTTACCTTCATTCCAATTGTATAAAGCTTTAAACGTTCTTACTTGACCATCTATATCTGTAGTTCTTGGTGGTGAAACATCATTTCCAGGATTAGCAAAGTCATACCAATCATCTTTACCGGATGATATACAGCTACCTCCACCCCAATCAATTAATGGTGTAGAATGGTTATGACTTCTATGTCTACCTTGAATACCTATTGCTACTTCTCTTCTTCTTGGTGGTTCAACTGGTTGTTGTGGTACTTGATTAGAAGGGCAGTCTACACCAGCAGCAAGATACCAAGAACATTGTTCACCTGGATGATTAATAAATTGTGATTTACCAACCCCAGCTATTTCCCAAGTAGGTGCTTTTATTCTATTACTTAAAGTAGCAATTATGTTATCTGATGTTGGAACTTTTATTATTTGTAAGTGGAAGTTGGCAGGTTCATAATAATTTGCAACTGTACCTCCACTTGCATCTTGTGTACCAATTAGTCCAGCATCACAATCAATTTCAGTAGGTTGATCTAAGTGGTACATGTCAGATGGAAAAGCTTCATCAAAATTAAATGTAAGATTTGTTAGAGGTCTTACAAATTCATCCATACGGTATTTTTCCGTATTCATCCAATATCTTGGAAAAGGTACATTAGAATAATATCTATAATCAAAAGGACTTCCGTCAGGCAAGTCTTTCATAAAGTCATACCAAAAAGGCATTGTAACTTTTTCTGTATATCTTGATATGTATGTATCACCACCAAACAAAGGTCCTGTGCTGAATCTAGTATTAACATCTATATCAGCCGCTGAGTCAGAAAATTTAAACGGTTGTGACATTGGTGTAAATAGAATGCTGTCTAATTGACCATACTGTGAATCATTGTCTACTTTTAATCCAACGTAATGTGCGGAAATATTAGATGTTGCTAAACCTGTAGGTGTCCACCAACTTAATGAGTGATTACCATCTCCTGCACATTGACCACCACCAATAACAAATTTTGAATCATCTTGTAATCCATAATGACCAGGTGAATCAACTTTAGTGTTAGTATTTAAAACAACTGTAGAAGGTCTGTGAAGATTGTTTATTGCAGTTCCTCCCATAAATTGAAGACCTGGTTTTATGTATCTTGCAGATTTCATTTGATGTCTATACACAGATGTACATGTTGACCCTGTCCAAGCGTTGTTACAATTACCTTCTGCAAAAGGTACATAAGTACTATAAAAACCATGACTATTATATTTATAAGCATAGTCTTGATAGTTTACCATTTTAAGAATAAGATCTATAATCTTATCTCCTCCTATAGCTACATAGTTAAGGAATGTTAGTACACCTGTGATCATTGAGAATAATGTAGGTACACTTGTAAAATCACTACCTACATATTCAATAGTTTTATTAGGACCAATATGACCTGCCATAAGTCCTGTTGTACCCGTTTCAATCATCTGGTATATAGGAGTACCAATTTGTCTTGCTAATTTACCAGCACCAAATACAGAAGCTACATCTACAACAGTATTAAATGCCATATCTGCTACAGCACCAACAACAACTCCTGGTAAATTTAATAATACGTTAACTGCTGCTGCAGCTGTACCAGTACCCGGCATAGGTGTCATACCTGACCCTACTGCCATTGTTTCCCCTGTTGATTGTGATCTAGCTGTATTTATTTTAACATTTCTTTTACCTCTCATGTGGTTAAGTGCATAACCAACTCCAATAATTGCTGCTATTAATACAGCTTTGTTTTTTAATAGTTTTGCTCCTGGATGTTTTTCAGATTTTCTAAAGTTACCTTCTGCTTTTCCAATTAAAGTTTTATATACTACCATCTCAGATGGAGCAAGATACATGTGTGTAAAGTTAAGATCTGGAGAATGGAATGTGTGATAATCAAAAGTAAACTCAGCCATACCTCTGTTATCTTGAGTCATGTGTATGCTGTTATCTTGTGTAGGCTTTAATAAAGATCCTGTTCCTGTTATCCAGTTACTTTCTATAGGTTCTGTTCCAAATATACCGCTTAACCACGGAGCTTCTTCTACACGCACGTCACCATTACCTCTGTATATCAGATAAGGGTCAATACCCATATCATTATACGGGTAGTTTGCCATTAACCCAAATTGTATATCTGTTTCACCTAAAGCATTAGGAGTAGCTGCAGCAATATCTGCATTTGCAGCAGCAATTGGTCCACCACCATTAAATGATGTTGGACTATTTTGTATATCACCAAGAGGATTGTAATAGTTTGTACCAGCTCCTGCTTGTAAACTTCTTTTATGCTCATACCTTTCGTATGACATCATGTTCCTTATAATACCTTTTGCAATAATAGATTTGTTACCGTCTCTATTACCAACTAATACTTCATATCCTACAATATTAGGTATTACATTTCCACTATTATCTAACGGTGCAGCAATGTTAGAAAACTGCGCACCTATTATTTGTATGTGTGTAGAACCAGTATTTCCTGCACCATTTGTTGATAGTCTAGTTGTAACATGTGTATTTTCATCAGGCATCTTGTGATGTCTAATAGGCATACCACATAAATCCATGCTTCCATTATTGTACCTTATAGGATCAGTAGCTGGATATTTTTCACCAGATTCCCAATATGCCATATCACCGTAGGATTGTATAATTCCTCCGTCAGGTAATACTACATTAGTTGTTGCAGTAAATGTTGCAGTGTTTTGTGTTTTGTATTGAAGAGCTACACCATCCCATGAGTTAGCTGTTAAATCTAAAGACACTTCATTTCCTGTTGCAGATCTACCTGGTATATGGTATGCTTTTGATTTTTCTCCTGTGTTGTATATAAATCTTATAAAAAATGTGTATACTTCATCTCTTAGGAATGTAGGTTTGTTCCCTCCTTCTCTGTAGTATTCTGCTGGGTAAGTAGCAGAAACCCATTCTGTTTTTATATTATTTGCAAGAGGTTGATAATTAAAATCAAATTGTTCTGTAGGTTGTGCTCTAATTAAATAATCATTTACTTCAAACATTCCTGATGATTTTTCATATGCAGGATTTCTTAAAAGTAATCTTGATGACTTGACTTTTGTAAGATCAGGGTCTAAATAATCAATGTTAAGATTTGTAGTTTCAGTACTATAATAACCTAAAACATATGATACAAAGCCATTGTGTACTCTTGTTCTAACTACAACTTGCATCCATTCAAACTCTTTATCTACTCCAGATATTTTTAGATTTAAAGAACCTTGATTATTTTCGTGAGACCATAATGATTGCATGTTGGATACACCTAAGTAATCACCTATTATTTGATCATTAATTGAGTATGCAATAAAAACTTGATACATACCGTTAGGTAGTTGTCCTCCTTCACTAGCTTTTGTTAGTTCTAAATTTGGTGTATCTAATAATGGAGCTAATCTAATTTTTTCACAGTCAAGCTGTAATGGTGTAATATTTTGATATACAGTACATGCAGGCGTACTTGATGGAGCTATTTCTTTTTTAAAAGGTATGTCATCTAAATTAATAGTTCTTGAAGGATTATTACCGTCATCCCAATACACTTGCCAAGAACAATCAAAATTTTCTTTTGCAACACCTATAATTAAATGGTCTTTATGAAAGTTTAAACAAGAATCATTTATTAATGTAGTGTATGTACATGTGCTGTCATCAAACTCTCCTATCTCAGAAGACTTATCATTTAATACACCTTCATTATCTGTAGAGTAAATTATCCATTTATCACCATAAAGATGTATTCCACCTATAACAGTATAAGGTATGTTAGCACATAGTATATTTGCAGGTTCATTACCTATAACTCCTGTATCACCATCAACAGAATTATTTATAGCATTTCTAGCATGTGACCAATTATCTTTATTAAGGTAGCCATCATGTGTGTCTTTAATCATACCCTTCATAGGAGTATTTGTAAAAACACTAGAAGTACTTTTAGTTTTTGGTTGTTGCTGCTTTTGTTTTTTCTTCTTTGCCATTTTCTATCCGTTTGTAGCTACACTCTTAAACATGTTATAGTAATTATGGTATTGAGCTTTTCTGTTCTTTTCCCATAATTTCTTTAATTGTGCAAAGTCTGGAGTGTTTACAAACGTCAAAGCATTGTTTCTAGCAGCTCTAAGTTTTTGTTGCATAAATGATAATTGATTCACTACATTCTCTCCAGCAAACATCATGTTTTCTAATATCCTTTCTTTTAATGCATATTCATAATACTCATTACAATAAGGATGATCTAAAACTAGAAGTTCTCCATTGTCATCTTCCATTGCCCCTTGATAACTTATATATATTTTACCAGATTTAAAATTAGTTATAAAAAAACCATCTCTAATTTCAACATCATCTGCTCCTTTATATATAGGACATTCATTACAACTATCTCCTTGATTATCTACAATATTTATAGGTATCATATAACTATATTCTCTATAACTATCTGGACTAATCTTTTGTACTAACATTAGTTCATTGTCATTGCAATCTTTTTTAACTACACAAACGTTAGTACAATTAGCAGCAGGATCATCACAAGGACCACTGTATCCTGGTTCTGGTTTGTATGTTCCTTTTATAACTTCTTCAGTGTTTGTACCGCTAGGTTGTGTTGTCTTTACTTGATATGTGCCACAAAGTGATCCATAATTTAACACATTAAAATCAGAAGGTAGTTTACCTTTACTGTTTTCTATATCAATTATTGCATTTTTTGTTCTTTGTATTCTAAGACCTAAATCATAATTAACTCTTACAGCAACTTTAATTAACTGTTGAGGTTCTATCATACCTTCTAATGCGTAAGTTCTAAAATCAACAGTAACATCTTCTAGCAACTGATTAAAGGTTCTATATTTATGTGATACTGCCATTATTGTCTATTTATATTTATTTTATTATGAGAGTCTTCTGGTGTAACTTTTAATGTATTAAACTGTATATTTAAAATTTGATTTTCTATTTCTGCAAATAAAAATTCTGGTATGTACATATTTTGTAAATACCTTGGAGTACAGTCATCTTCTGTATCACATGTCCAAGAAGATATGTCTGCTTCAAATACACCTTCTAATTTAACAGCATCCCATTCTATATTTGGAAAATATAAATAACCATCTAAAAACCAATAGTACTTAGTGTTATTATATTTAAACGTAGTTGTTTTAGACATAGAAACGTATGAGCCAGGAGTTGTTGGTTGTATTTCAGTAGAACCATCTAATGATGATACAGTTCTAACTAAAGGTCCCCAATAACCTTGCATAAATGTTGGTAGCTTATGCTTGCTCTTTTTTATAGTTTGTCCTGAAGAAATACCTACACAACCTGCTTCTAGCTTATCTACTTCTACTAATTCTACATGAGGTAATGTTTGCCATACTGCACTAAACTTCATAAGTTTGTTAGAGTGATCTTGCCTTCTCATTAATAGTTGAGAGTATTTCAATATAAGACTATAAAGGTATCTATCTGTAACAAACGCATCTTGTGAGGTTGCTTTAAGAGCTCCTCTGAGTCTTGATATTGCTTCACCTATTGTTGTCATATTACTTCTTTTTGTTTTTATACATATCAGTAACCCTGATCTTTGTTTTCATAGTAACAAACTTTTTCCAATTTTTTGGATAGAACTTTGCTACTGCTCTTTTAAATTGTCTTACTGCTGTAAACTGCCATAACTCTCTAGTCTTAAACTTATACTTAGGAGAGTAGTTTGTGTAGAATATTTTTCCTACATTACCATCTGTATCCCAGTTTTTGTTTTGTATTAACTTTCCATATTGTTTAGATAGGGCATAGTCAACATTTATTTTCTTTGCAGCAGGACAACTTCCTATAAATAAGTAACCTAAAGATTCAGGTAATTCAACTCCGTTTCTGTTGTTTATAACAGTTTCCCAAATTTTAGAGTTAAACTTTTGTATAACTTTTTTTAGTTTAACATTATCTACACTTGAATACATTGGGTTTTTATCTTTAAATCTTGTTAATGTATCTGTGTTTAATAGATTCAAAACCTTCTCTTTATATCTAGGTTTATTTAAATCTGGTCCTTTAAAGTTACTTATCATATTACATACATTATAATTTACAAAAAAAAGAGGAGTTATTCAAGTTAATTGGGTGAATATGTTAGTTCACAAATTTCACCTTTGTTTGGATCATGTATAGACAATACACCAGATCTTCTTGATCCTACAAATTTATTATGGTAATGGTAATAATCTGTACGTGATAAACTTGGTAATATCTTTAGCATAAAGCCAGTACGCTCATGCTCAGTAATATATTCTATTTTTTTCTTGTGATGGTAATGTCCTGTATATAATGTTCTATATAAAGTTTTACCCCATTGTTTTGGATATTCCATAGAATACAATAACAATGAGTTTTTGGTATTTACATCCCCATGCTCAAATGCAAAGAAATTATCTTTATAAGTATATACTTTTCTTTCTAGATATACTACATCCCATATAATCTTTTTATCTTTAAAGCACTTAGATAAAGCATGTGCTAAATGAAAGGAAGATAATCTGTCATGATTACCTGGTATATATACAATTTGCAATTCATCACAAAATTGCTTTAAATAATTTATACTCCATTGTATAGCATCAAAAGCTTGCATATAAGCTTCTGTAGCTGTTGAGCAGTTGTCTAAAGGTGTCCCACTAGTGGTACTACCATTCCAGGTATCCATGTTAATTAGATCTCCTCCTATAACGTAATATAGCTTTTCAAGATGATGAGCTCTTGTAGCCCTATTTGCTAAATCAATTATTGTTTCTTCAAAATCTTGGTCTATAGTTTCATTACCTTCTTTACCAAAGTGTATGTCTTGTAATGACAAAACTCCAGCTGTTTTTACTTTACCTGGAGTTTTTATTCTTTTAACTAGATTATGTTTCTTTGGTTTAAAACCTTTTAATAACTCAGCTACATTATCTACCTCATTATCTTTTAACCTTGTAACCATTGCAGAAACTCTCCAATGATCTCCCATTTGTTTATTCCAATAACTAGATAGTTTCCATTGTGTTGTATCAATGTTTAATATATCAATTATCTCTTCTGGTGATTTAGGTTCTGAAGCACTTATTGTTTCCATTTTTGCTTCACCTTTTTCTAAATTATACTCATATGATGTTGATGAGTTTTCTAGGAGGTCTTGTCCTTTTACTATGTCTTTTAGTTTGTCATAGTCTTCTATTGTTAAATCTAATTTTTCTGCACAATAGTCTGATGTTTTTTTCCATTTGAATGATGCCTTAATCTTGTCAAATAATGAATCCATTTATAATTTTATTTAGTTAATATGAAGCAAAGATACAAAAAAATTTATTCACAAAAAAGAAAGAGGCCCGGTGTTAACCCCAGGCCTCATACAATTAAGTGTTGGAAAACCAATAAACCTTCACTTTCTTGTCTCTTTATAATGTTGATGCATAAATAGTCACAGAAGGACAATTTGCATCTGATGCTATTATTCTTAATTCATATGCAGTTGCTGCAGTTAAACAAGCTATGTTATAACTAAATGTTGTTGCAGATAAACCTGTAACAGCATCTGTCCATGTTGCAGTACCTGCTACTCTATACTGAACAGTATAAGTAGGAGCTGCTGGTGTTTGCGGTGCAGTCCATGTAACAAATATACTTGTAGCAGTTATACCAGAAGTTCTTACCCCAACTGCTGCTTTTGTAAAACAATCTCCACCTGCAGTTGATATAATCATTCTTTGTAGTGTTGATAATAATCTTTCTCCATTTTCTACTATAATATCATTAGCACCATTAACGGTATAGCTAAATTTATCATAACAATGAGAAACACAATTTGAGCATAACAGTTCTTCACATCTTTCAATAGGTGTGTTACAATTTGATAACTCACACGTATGCGTGTAAGCTGTTTGATCACACCCGCAAGGTAATTTATCACATGGATTGTCTGTACAATTGCTCATTTTTTTTATTTTTTTATACTTCTAAACTACTTGGGTCACTGTATGTTTTCTTAGGTGCTGGACAAACTGAACCAATATTTTTCCAAAATGGAGCAGTCCTGCTATATTGAGCTAAAGTGTTTCCACCTTTACTTCCCGTTACACAATACCAAGCTCCGTTTAAACATTCAGATGAAACTGAAGGTACGTTACTTGTAAATGCAGGTACACTAGGATCATATAAAGCTCCTGTTTCATTCCATAAATCTCTTGCGTTTCCTCCTGCACCATCTATTGACTGTGCATTTGCTATTAAATTATCACATGTATTTCTACTCAAGAAGAAAGTGTATATATCTCCCATTCTTCCAACTTTAAGTGTGTTACCTGTTTCTTCTAATAATATAGTAACTGTGTTTCTAAGGTCACCAATAACTGTCCACATGTTTTTTATAGTGTCTGCTAAATTGTTTGCACCATGAACTACAGGTCCTGCATATTCTGTTAATGGTTTATGTAAATCTGTTATTTGTGCGCTAATACTTTTTGCTATATCTGTAGTTGTTCCTACTAATTTTTCAGTACTTACAACTTTTGCTTCTGTAGCTTGAACTATTTTTTCTATAGGATGTAGTTTATTTTGCTCTACTGTACCACTAGAATATATTCTTGGATTAGCTTCACCAACAGCTTTTTTCTTTTGCTCTAATAATTGTGCTTCTAAACCTTGTGATATTTTTTTCTGTATACTTAAATCTGTATGCAAAACAGCTATACCTTTAGTAAGAGAATCTATTAAGTTAGGTAATGTAATTTTATCAGATTGTGTTTTTGCATATCTTTTGTAAGCTTCTGAAACACTGAATATCAAATCATTAACATCAATTTTACCATCATTATTTAAGTCTTGTGTTCCTGCTGGCACTTGTGCTCCTGCAAGATTATCAATAATCAATTGCAATAACTGTTCATCAGTAGCAGCTCTTTCACCTTTAAGACCACCTTGGTTAATATTGCTAATATCTAAACGTGCTGTACGCCCGTTATTTAAACCTGATTTATCTGAACTTTCAAAAGCCATAGTTAATTTTCTTTACTAGTATATAATAATATACAAATTATTCATCTTATAAGCAAACATTTACCTAGCAATTACAACTACCACTACAGCTTGTACTTATCTGTACTTTTGATATACCCATGTATGATCCGTGTTTAGTAGATCCAGAGTGTGCAGTACAAGAAGTACATTGGTTAAAGTCAGTAATTACATACATATGTATTCTGTGTTGTGATGCAGTAGCTGTAAACGTAATACATTTTTCAACCCAATTAGAGTGACTACCATTTGGAGCACCTGGTGAGTTAACTCCATTAGCATTTCCAACATCGTTTGTTTGACATGTAGCGTTATGAATTAAAGCATTAGCTGTACTCAAAGTACCAAGAGCTACAGGATCATATAAATTAGTTGCACTATTAAGATCAGATGTATTAGGAGTACCTGTACCTTGATCTATTCTAACACCCCAACCTCCCATTAAACAATCAGAACATTGACCACTAGATCTTAAAGCCATTACAATTTCAGCCCATGTTATGCAATATTGATTACCTATAGTTAATGGAGGATTACCATTTGCAGCATCAGTACCTAATTCAAAGAAATAAGATTCTGTCCATACATTTCCTACATGATTACCTGTACCACCTAAAACAAAGCTTCCGCTAATATTTTTTGTAACGTGTCCACCATAGAAGGCCTCGCCTACTTCATAAGGGTACGCTTGCATATAGTAAGTTGCACAACCAAGACCACTAACACCACTACCATCTTGTTGTAATAAGTTAGGGCTGTTAATACCAAAGTTTGTAGAACCAAGATCCATTGTAGGAACTGTTAAACAAGAGCCGTCATCTTGTGTTGCAAGAGGATCATAATTACAAGCACTAGCGTCAGTACATCCTTGAATTGGGAAAGTACAGCTTCCATCACTACAAGTTGCTAGAGGGTTATAATTAGATGCTGTAGCATCCGTACATCCATACACACAGTAAGTACATGAACCATCATCTACGTTTGCAGCTGCATTATAGTTTAAAGCAGTTGAATCCATACAACCATACACAGGTAATATACATGATCCGTCATCTACATTAGCATTTGGATCATAGTTTAACGCTGTTGCATTTGTACAACCAGGGTATGTACAACAACTACTACATGCTACGTTTGCACTAGAGTTGTAATTACTAGCAGCAGGATCCATACATCCTGTGTATTCACAAGAACCATCATCTAAACAAGCTGAAGCATTATAATTATCAGCTGTTGCATCCATACATCCTGCTACTGAACAACAGCAGCTACTACATGCAACATTAGCACAAGGATTATAATTTAAAGAAGTAGAGTCCATACATCCTACTATTGTTTCTATACAGCTTCCATCGTCACAATTTGCAAGAGCATTGTAATTAGTAGCAGTAGAATCAGTACAACCTAATACTTCTAAAGCTATGTCTCCAGCTGCTGTTTCTGTAGGTATACATGTACATGCTACTGATTCTAAACCGCAAGTATTACATTCAGTTATACCTTCTACTGTTATTTTTATTCTTTGTGAGTTACAACCTCCTGTTGTAGTAAAACAATGACAGAAATTAACTTTATGTTCTGTATCTTCTGCTGCATTTGGTATAGAGTGTCTTAACTCACCATTCTCATCTGTTTTACCTATAACTATACCATCTAATACTATTTCATAGTCTTCAACAGCTTTATCGTTTTTATCTTTTACATAAAAGTATACACATTCTGATCCATCACAAGATGAGCCTCCACATGCAGAATCTACCCAAAGTGGTTTTGGTGTTGCTCCTTTAGTGTGTAATGTCTTAGTATATGATTCAGTTCCAAAGTCTGGTAATAATTTATCATCCCAATCCATTGAATATTTTTTACTAATATGTCCATCAAAGTTATATAAGCATCCTTTATCTAAACCATATCTTTCATACTTGTATAAGTTAAATACATCAGTTGCAAATTGACATTCTGTATCTAATTTTACTTTTTCACATCTTGAAAGTTCTTCTTCTTCTGTTAAAGGATACATGCAAGAACCGTTATCTATACCTGCAAGAGGATTATAATTCCAAGATAAAGGGTCTGTACAACCTGTAATACAATTTAAATTAGAAGTATAGCTTGCGCTTATTGTGTTTATTGTAATTAAAGATTGTAAACAATTACCTGTAGCATTAAATGTATAACAACCATTTATAACTACTGAGCCAGCTGCAGTAATAGTTGTTGTAATTTGTCCAGCAGCATCCGTTGAGCCAATGCTTGTACCGTTTACTGTTATTGGGTAACTTGAAACAGGAGTACCATTTTCATCTAATACTTGTATGACTGTGCATTGTGATCCATCACAAGTTTGTGCATTTAAACCAAGAAATACTTCTAAGTCAGTTTGAAAAGTAGCTGCATCAAAAGAGGCACCTGCTACATTAATACCCCAGCCAGATTGATCTAAAGCACCATAAGTTGGTGATAAACCTGTCCAATAAGGATTTTCAGTTTCTATTATATCTATAGTACTATATTCATTAGTAGGAGAAGTACCTGCTTGCCACATACCATCTGCAGGAATATTATTACCACTATGAATTGACGCTAAAGCGTGTAATGGGAATATTTTATGTCCACCAGATGTAGATGCACCAGTAGTAGGTTTAGAAGGGTATAAGAAAGCTCTGTATGATCCTCCGTGTCCTGCATAAAGTGTTTTAAATTTATTATAATCAGCTTGAAATTGAGGAGTAGGTTGTTGAGGGTTAATGTTTGAAAAAGTATTACCACCAGAACTGTGTGTATAAGGATTAGTAGAATTTGTAAATTCATTTTGTCCATTTAAATGGTAAGACCACATTGACTCATCTGCAAAAACTACTACTAATATATCATCTGTGTTTGATGCTTGTGGTGGATAACCATTCCATGTTTGTGAACCGTTGTTATTAGATGTATTATAATCAAACATTGGTTGACCTATTAAAGACCCTTCAGCAGTATCATAAAATTCATCTACATTCCACGTATATCCATTAGCGCTTTCAGTAGCTGTATCATATGCCCAGTTAGCTATTGCTATTGCTTTAGAACCACTAACAGGAGAAGCAAAAGGAGCAGGAATAAAAGCAGTACCTCCTGTTGTAGAGTCTCTTACTACTGCACAATCTGAACCTGCCGTACAGTGAGTAACTGATGTTCCTGGATTACCATTAAGACCGATTTGCTCAGGGGGAGTTAATTGTGAATTATTAAATTTACCTGTTAATACTGATGATCCCCAATCTAACCATCTTTCTCCTGCTACAGAAGTATGAAATACATTTTGTGTAGGAGAGCCATGTACTGTATCTACAGTAAAATTTGCAACACCCTTTAACCATCCCATTAATGCTTTATAAGCATTCTTAGCTGGAGTTGCACCTAAAGATGTACCATCATAAAATGCATATACTTTTGTGTTAGAGCTTACTGTAACTTGACCACACTCTGTAGCAGCCCATCCTGGTTGCGGTGCTAAACTACCTGAATCATAATCTTCTTTGTCATATGAACATTCTCCAGTTACACTTATTGTTTGATTTTCAGTTACTCCTGTAACAGTAACATTAGTAGCAGGACTACAACTTTGACCATCAACAACAGATCCTTGTAGTTTTGTAGTTATATTATTTATACCAGCTCCTGCGGATAGATCTACTGTTACTGTAGAAGTTCCGTCTGCTGCACAAAGTTCTGAAAAAGATATATCACATGTGCCTTTTCCACCTCCTACAGTATATCTACAAGTTGAATCATCACATGTAGCAGAAGCATCATAATTATTAGCACTTTGGTCCATACAACCATATACACAATAATAACAACTACCATCGTCTAGAGTAGCTGTAGGATTATAATTAGTAGCTGTTGGATCCGTACAACCTGAAGAATATAAACATGAACCATCATCAAAAGTGGCTAAAGGATTATAGTTTGTTGCTGTAATGTCAGTACAACCTCCTGTACCTGGGTTTAAACATGTTGTGCAATCAGCATATGATGCTGGTGATACTACAGCAATATTTTGCATTCCAAGTGCTGGTAAAGTATTTGTTCCCATATACTCCCAACAATTACCAGATCTATTTGTACTAGCAGGGTTAAAATTAACAATATCTCCTACATCAGGTGATAATGTACTAATATAAAAAGTTTCATTATTAATAGCACTGTTAGCATCACCTACGCCTAATATATTTATGACTTCAGTGCTACCACACATTTTCCACTCATGAAATGAAGATCCACCTGTACCTTGACATGCAGCACAATTTTCATTATGTACATGAGGTGTTAAATAAGGTGTTGTGTTTACATTAAATATAAAAGGAGTGCTTGTTAGTGTAGCATCTCCTATTGCATACATTCCTTTATATAGAATGCATATTCCGTTATAGGTAGCTGTTCCGTTTATTGCTGGATAACCTAATCCTGCATAAACATTAGCATTTGATTGTACAGTTACTGTATTGTTATTTTCTAATCCTATACCTACAGCACCTAAATTGTTGCACATTTCAAAAGCATGATATGTTTGTTGTGCTGCACATCCAGAAAAACATCCTACACAATTAGCAAAATGGTTTGATGAAGTTAAAGAAGGTGAAGGTTTTTGTGCTAAGTATTCTACTCCCCCTGCAGCAGGATCTTGAGTAGTACCCATATATTCATAACATATATTGTTATAACATACAAATGTACCTATAGAAGGTTGACCCATTGCATCATAAAAATGCCAAGAACCTAATCTTTTATTATAAAGAGTTGCACCAGAAGATTGATCTGTAATAGAAAGTGTTGTAGGACTAGTATTACATCCTGTAACATGTTTTTTCCAGTTATAATAAAGAGTATTATTTAAGGTCATCTTTTAATTTTCTATGCGTTTTGATTAGCATTTTGTGTTCTTATTATTGCATTTGCTTGGTTTACGCATCCTTTGTGAACTGTATTTCCGTTGTCATCTGTTGTTTTTTGACATCCACAACTAAATGGTTTGTGACAATGATTGCAATTGACTCCGTTTACTACTCCTGGCATTACTTATTGGTTTTGGTTATTATCTATTTACTTTACTTAGTCCTTCACATTGTTTGCAGACTATTCTTTCTAATTTTTTCTTTGCGTAGTTAAATAGCTCCATACCTGCATCAGGTTGTGAACAATATTCAACTTTTGATTTAGCTCCATCTATTAACATTCTTATAACATTCATTTCTGACATTAATTTCTTTCTAGTAGAGTCAGGCTCACATGCAGCTAATTCTAATTTACATAATTTTTCATAATACATTTTCATTAAACCTGTGGTTCTCAGGTAGTTATATTCTACATAAGTTTTATCATGAGGTGATAATTGGTATTTAATAACATAAACTCCATCAGGTATATCTGTTCTAATTTCATTACAACTCATAAGTTGTAAATTCATAGCACATGCAGTTATGTTTAAATCAAATCCAGGCTTAACTTCTATTATGGATGTTTTTTTATTTGTTGTACCTGTAGCAGGTGGCGGAGTTATTAGTAGTTCTGCACAGTCAGTACCAAGACCTTTTGCGTACTTACTAGTATCTCTAATAGATAAATATTTAGTATTTGAGACATCAAGAACTTCTAAACTTAGTATGTGTTTGGCAGCCATTTATGTATAGTTAATTAAAATGCATTTAGTATCTATTAATAATATACAAAAAAACACTCAATTATAAAACAAAAAAGGGTGAGAACTTAATCCCACCCTTCTAAGAATATTAACTAACTCTATAGTATTATACTACAGGGTACGTATCAACACCAACACTAGTTTTAGCATTAGCAGCAATTGCAGTCCACATATTACCTAATGCAGTAACCGCAGCAGCATTGTTAACTTTGTCAGCAGCAACTTGAATTACATACTGATCATTGTCAAATACACCTGTTGGGTTATTGAAACGTGGCACACTGTGTTGTAAATAGAATACATCAAATCTACTGTTTCTATCAATTGCACCTATAACAGCTTTTCCAGACTTTTCAATTTCTCTGAAACGTGCAGAATCTCTGTTACCTTGATTAAATCCACCATCATTTCTGTATCTTCCATCCATGATAAGATCTCTAAGGATTGTTTCACCACTTGTTGCATCAGCTAAATCAAGAATGTTTAAACCTTCAACTGGCATATCAGCTCCTGCATTGTCTTTAATACATCCTGAAGAACATGCGTCACCTTCATCATCAATCTCAGATAAGATTAATTTTAATGGCTCAGTATTGTACCAGTCTCTTGTATCAAAAGAACAGTCATCAAATTTAGTCATACGGTCAGCTTTTAACGTAAGTGTTATAGTTGAGTATGTTTGACCACCTGGATCAGCAGTTGCAGCAGAAACAAATTCTGATAACATTTCATCTTCATTAATTGCTTCAGCCCAAGCGTCAACAATGTTTTTAGAAGTAAGAGATGCAGTTGAACCATCCATTGTACAACATCCTTCAGAAGATACTACAGTATAGTAATTTCTGTTAAATGCTCTTTGTACTTCTTCACCTTTAAGGTCAATACGTAATTGAGCATGTTTTGTACAAGTATAACAGTCATCAGTAACTCTTAATACAATTGTTTGCTCTGTATTATCTACAGAAGCTTCTTTCCACAATTTGTTAATGTATTTAGTCTTGATTACTTTAGACTTGATTGAGTGTGCGTAACCACCGTGATGCTTGTTTCCACCTAAAGTGTCATTAGCAACAGTAGCAGCAGTACCTGCAGCCGTAGTCTTGTTTAAGTTTCCTTGCACTAAAAGGAATTCATCTGGTGTAGTAGCGTAATTAATTACACCATACGTGCTTGATGAACACATTGCAACAGCAGCAGGCGCAAGTGTATGCGCTTTGTGTGCAGTTGTAGTGCTCACTGTGTTTGCTAACAAAGTTTTTTTGTAAGCGTGATTGAAATAACTCATTTTTAAAATGCCTGTTTTAGCAGGTCTTTATTTATAATAAAAAGAACGGCTTTATATCACCATAATAAAGGTAGCCGAATCTTAACCTTTACTATTGTATACTATAATATACTAATTTTTTCTCATACCACCACAACCTCCTGGTAAAGATTTAGGAGTTCCAGAAACAGAACCACCTTTTTTATACATTTTTATTTTACTTCCTCCAGTTTTGTAATATTCACCACCACCTTTATAAGTTGTTGTATTCTTTGTTTTTCCTAAACTTGCTTGTTTCTTTTTTGCTGGCATAACTTTAATTGTTTCTTTCTGATGATTGTGTTCCTCTCATTTGCTGTTGTACATAATCTATGTCTCCTGCAATGATTGCTACAGCCTCATCTATTAATAATTCTACAACGTCATCTTTAAATTCACAAGTAACATCCGCTGCTGATGCTGCTTGAGTATATGGATCTGTACAACCCATTATTTCTATCATTCTAGGTCTTCTGTAGTAAGTTAATACAGGACTAACAACATTAAAATCTCTATGATATATCCTTACTGTATTTTGTTGCATTGTGCAAAAAGTTTCACCCCACTCAAAATCTGGTCTTTTTAAAGGGTCTCTCATTATAAGATCAACATTAGCTTCTTCAGCTAAATATACAGTCATAGATCTTTCTGTTGTACAACAATCATTAGTAGCATTGATACTAACTCTTTTATATTCTAGATAATCTCCAGGAAAGTTATTGCCTTCAAAATGATCAGCATTGTTAACTCCTGTTAAAACTAGTCTATTTAAAAGAGGTTGGAGGTCATCTATCCTACGTTTAGATGCCTCATCCCCTTCCTTAAACATATTATTACCATGTAGGTTTCTTCTACACCACTCTATTTGTGCTTTATTAAAAGCTTCTACAATCTGCCAACACTCTATATTATCATAGTCATTACTAGCTAGCTTGTTAAGTCTTTGTTTAAACTTTATTTGTAATGTAGTGTTGTTAATTGCCATGTTCTAGTTTTCGTTATCCCACAACTCTTCTACTTCATCTAAGAAACGTTGTAGTACATCATCATTTTTTGGGTTCTTAAGAAACTCAAGTACTTCTGAAGGTCTTGCACCTAACTTAGAACCAGAATACTTATCATAAATATGACCGTCTGACTTACTAGTCATTAAGTTATATGTTATTGCATCTTTTATGACAGCTCTAATTTTAAGATCTTCCATATTAGAATTAGCTGTTTTAACAAAATTTTCAGCTGCTTCTTTTGTACGTCTTTCAGCTCCTTGTCCATTTATGTATGCATCCATATTCTCATATAATACATCAATAGGAGTTCCTTTTATATACTGTGTACTGTTTGAGTCAACAACTTTTGCTACATATAGTAACTTTGTTGTGTCAGTATCATATAAATTTTGCAATGCTGCTAGGGCTCTGTTTTTAGTTTTAGATACAGATGTTCTAGTGCTAGCTGAATCTTTTGTTCTATTTAAATAAAACCTAGTTCCGTCTATTTTTGCTTGACGTAAGTTAGGAGATACTATAGAAAAACCTCCAGCTTCTATTGCATATATTTTTATTAAATCATAAGGATCAACAGAAGGATCAAGAAATAACGGTTCATTACCTACCTTTAATTCAATTTTATCCCAAAACTTATGATTATCAGGTCTCAAAACTTGAACTTTGTTCCAAAAGTCTTTATCTTCTGGATCAATAACATTTGCTGCTAGTTCTTTTTCTAATTGTGAAACCACTTCTCTAATTTCTTTTATTTTAGCCTTTTTTTCTGCAGGTGGTAATGTTTTAACACTAGGTGCAAATTCATTTAAACCTGTTACATATCTTGCTATTCCATTTCTTTCTAAACATGCCAAACTTTCGTGGTGCCATACACCATCAAATAATGTTTGGTTATATTTTTCTAATCCCATATTAGATATATCAGGATTAAAATAAGGTTTTATTGCAACTTGTTTGTTTTTAGTTGCTTGATACTTTTCAGTAATTGTTACATCATTTACTTTCATAATAGTTTTTTATTGGTTAATTATTAATTATTGGTTTAAGAAATAAGGAGGGGCATAACACCCCTCCGTCTTTCAGTTGTTATTAGAATGATCCTCCAGTAATTGGATTCTTCATTACAATTTTAAGAACCTTAGTTGGATCTTCTACCCATATAGCAGGCATTGTTTGAGTCATCATAACTCTATACCCGTTAAAGTGTCCTGTAGAAGCAAACCCTTGAGTTCTTCCCATATAATCCATAGTACCATTTTGGTAGAACCATTTTAATTGGTTATCCCAAGATAGTTTTAATAAGTGAATGTTATCACTTCCTGAATCAGTAACATCAAAGATGATGTAGCTGTAAGAAGATAATGGACGTCCATCTACTAAAGGATTTTCAATGTCATTAGTATGTAAGTTATCAAACGCTGGGTTTAATACAAACTTAACATTAGCTAAGAAAGGAATAATAAAGCTAGTGTACGCAAATCCGTATCCTAAGTCCATTCCTTTACCAGTGATTGCACCAATGTCAGTTAATGACGTTTGTACACCTGCACCTGTAGCACCACCTGCCTCAGCAGCAATAGCAGTGTTAATTAGTTGCATACCACCAATACCAGTTTGAACAACTAGTTGACGTTTTGGATCTGGACCATCAAACTCAACTTTACCAGCATAGAAGTTATATAGTTCATTTTTGAACATATCTAAATCAAATCCTGATTTGTTGTATACTCTTTTGAAAGAGTTGTCTAATTGCTTCCAAAGACCTACAGATAATCTTAAGTCATCCGGACCGTCTTGCTTAACTCTACCACCATGACCCCACATTAAGTAAGTTTCAATGTCATTAGCAATTTTAGATAAGTGAGCACCTTCCATAGAAGTTAAGAAAGTTCTAGAAAGAGATCCGTTATCAAATGCTTTTTTAACATAGTCTTTACCCATTGCAGAAGCAATATCTTCAATAGAGTTTAATGATGGATCTACAGACTTATCAAAGTTTCTCCAGATCTCAGTTACTGGTACAGAACCATCAGCATTCATACCGCCTTTGATCATAAGATCAGCACGGCTAGAAATAGAATAGTGTACGTGTGCTTCAGCACCTCCAACAAAGTTGTAGTACTCTCTGAAGCCAGCTCCTGTAGTGATGTCAGAGAATCTTTCTCCATACTCACCTCTTGCAGAACCTTTTCTAAAGAATTTAGTTCCAGCTACAAGATATTTGTCAGCTAGACCTGTAGTTGAGTTACTGTTAACTAACTCACAAGTATAAATCCAACCATCACCTACTTGCAAAATATCATCTGCAGTAATGTAAAGTTCAAGTCCATTATACTTATCATAAGTAATGATGTCACCGTGACCAAACTCTCTTTTAGATAGTTTAATTTTGAATGATTGTCCATCAATACCTCTTGTTCCGGCAGACATAGTGTCAATTTTCCCTAAAGAAACAGGTAATTCTTGAGCTACTGGTGTTTGCCATTTGTACTCCCCACGAGCGTTGTCAACCATGATTGTATTCTTTCCACCAAAAGAAGCCATTTGGTATAAAGGCATTTCTACCTTCTGCGTCATAGCCCATAAGTCCACAGGACCCATGTCAGTTGGCTCAGCATTACCTAACATGTTCGTTAAGTGATAAGAATCAATATGGGAACTAGCTTTGTAATTAGTGTCTCTGAGGAAGAGACCGTTGTTTAAAACTGGTGTTGCCATTTTTTGAAATTGTTTTTAATTAATAATTATTGTTGTTGTCTATTTTTAAAATCTTTTAAATATGTTGTTGTTTCTAGGTAAAGTTCTTTTTGATCCTCTACTACTAGATTTTTCTCCTCCTGTTTTGCTAGAAGATGCATTTTTACTTGCTTGTGCTGTTTTCAGTTTTCTTACTGTTTGTTCTACAGCTGCATTAGTACCTTGTGTTTTTAGTTGACTTTTATATCCTTCTGGGTCAGCTAATAACCATAGTGCTTCTGATACTAAATTGTAATTTGGCTCAACAAATTGATATTTTTCTAATAAGTGTCCTAGCAAATTAGTATTCTCACCAGAGATAGAAGGATAAGAAGGAGAAACTAAACCATTATATAACATTGATTGTGTCTTCTTATTTACTTTCATGTCTCCTAATTTACCATCTTTTAATGTGTGATATACATTAGCCATATAGTTTTCTGAAGCTTTTTGTTGTTGTGCACGTTTCATTTCTTGCTCTTCTAATTTTTTAGCAACAACTGCTTCTGACATCTTATCTAATTTTGGTTTAAATTTAGTTGCTTGTTTTTCAAGCTTTCCTAAATCTTTCCAAATTTCTATTTCTTCATTAACTTCTTCTACATTACCATACCCTGTAGCAGTTAAGTATTCTCTTACAATATGCTCTTGTCCTTTTTCAGTAGACATGTCTAAAGATCTTGTTTCTTCAACTTGAGATAGAGTTGCAAATAAACCTTTTAGATCTTGACCACCATCTGCAACATATTTTGCTGCAACTTGTAATTCTTGTGGTAAACTGTCAAAAAACTGTTTTGGAGTTTCTCTTCTAACTTTGTTAGCTCTTTCATCCATGTTAGCTTTAATAAGCTCTTTCCAGTCTTTAGCTGTGTATTCTTCTAGATCTTTATCATCATCAAAAGGAATAATCTCATCATTTTCAATCATCTTCTTGAAAACGTCAGCCATATCATTAATTCTCTTTCTACCTTTAGCAGTAGATTTTTCATCTTCATCTTCTGCTACTTCTAAACCTTCATTTAAAATTTCATCTATTTCTGACTCAGAAACTTTATCTCCTTCTTCAGTTTTTGTATCTGCTGGTTTAGTCTCCACTCCTTTATCTGCAACTTCTGCAGTTCCCTCTTCAGTTTTAGCTTCTGTGCTAGCTTCTTCAGAGGATTCATCTTTTGTATTTTCATTTTCTTTTGGCTCTAAGAAACCTAAATCTACTTCTGCGTTTCTAGAAAATACATTTGGTTTTGGTTTTTCACTAGTTTCTTCAGTTGATGGTAACGTAACAGATGACGCTCCTGGAGCACCATTAAAGATTTCATCTAAATCTACATCTACTTGCTGTACGTTTGTTGTTTCCATGTTGGATTCTTCCATAATATATATTGGTTTGGTTAATGTTTTGGTTTATTACATATACAATATACTAAAGTTTTTTTTATAAACCTTAGAAATTTCTTAAGTCTAGTAAAGTTTTTTGTAGTATATAGCTATGATTATTTTTTCTTATCCTTTTTCTTAGGTTTTACATCATATTTGTTTTTATTTTCACGTGCAATTTCTAAATTTTTAGCAGCTATTTCACGTTGAGTAGCAAGTTTTTCTCTATCAATGTCCATTTTTGCTCTTTTATTTGAATTGTCATTGGTAGCTTGTTCTCTTTTGAAGTTCATTTGCTCTCTGTATTGATCTCTTTCACGTATGTCTTTCATAGCATCTTGGAAGTCACTTTGTTTATTTTCATCAATATCCTGCATTGCACCATAACCTGCAGATCTTATTTCAGCAACAGTAATGTCTTTTTGCCTTTCAGCATCAGCTTGTTCAGCTTCAAACTGTTGTTGAGCTTGTTGCTGTTGCTGTTGAGCTTGTAATTGTTGCTCTTGCATTTTTTGTTGCTGTTGCATTTCTGCTTGTTTCTGTTGCTGTGTTTTAGTTTCAGCATCTTTAAGTATGTCTGATACTTCAGCAATAGAGTTAGACTTAAGTACATTACCAAGGTCATAAATAGATGCACCTGTTGTATTGTTCTGTAAAGCCATTTCTTTTAATTGTTGTAAAGTTTCTCTATGATTTGTTTTAGTTGTAGCAAATACATTAAAATCTCTTAACAATAATTTTTGACCATTAATAGTAAAGTTTACTTTTTCTGCTTCTGATGTCATATAACTTAATCTAACAGATGGTTTAGTACTATGGTAAAACTGTGATAAGTCAGTTCTCATTTGATGTACTCTTGGCATTAAATGATCAGAGTGTTGTGTAAAGTATTGTTCTGTTTGTGAAAATGATTGATTCATTGCTTGTGTAACTCCTGTTGCTGTTTGTTGTGCAATAGGTGTACCCATACGTTGTTGATTTATACCTATAGATTCAAATGCTTGTTGTTTAAAATGATTAGCTAATTGTATTCTAGACATTAATCTATTAGTTTGTTCTAAGTTTAATGTTTGGTAATGATTAAAGTTTACAGCATTTTCAGTATTAGTAATAGATGTATCTAAAGGCATCATACCAAAATCTTTCATTGCTACATAAGCTTTTTCTAAATTATTCTTACCCCAGTCTTCTCCCATTGAGTGACGTGGTAAAGCATTTTGATCAAACATAATAACAGTACCTAGCTCATCTACTAATATATCTGCTATTTGATTGTTTACCATATTATATCCAATTTGATATGGTTTCATTAAATCAACTAAAGAAGTTGATCTTGTATTTCTGTCTGAGAATACTCTACCCTCTACAGGTAGTTTACAATTGTATAAAGTATCTTCACCTTTAAACTGGTATTTTACTTTACCTGGTTTTTTAGCATTAATACCTAAATACATTGGATCTACGTCATTATCTTCTGATCTCCAATGCTGAGGTCCATTTGGTCCTATTTTAACGCCTCCCCACACCTCATTGATCCAGAACCAATCTATATGTTCTCCTTCAATTAAATTATCTCTTGTTTTATCTTTAAATAATCTTGTGTTATATACAGGCTTATCATTTACTTTATAATCTTCATCAATTATTTTTTGTACAAGTTCACCGGTAGTATCTATTCTTGTAACATGACCTATTTTTCTTTGAGTTTTCCAATACACTGTAGTAACACGCATCATATCTGCTTGTCCCCATTGACTTATGTCATTACCTTCTTGCAATATCCAATTTACAATGTCTCCTTCAACACCAGGATTACTTCCATAGTTACTCATCAATTTTCTGTAATCTAAACTAGGTGATTCAGTATTCCATTTGTGTGATCTACTTGCATCATAATATGAACCATCATTTTGCATACCATTTAACAAATATTGTGAGTTTCTAGCAGGATGTATATTTTGCATAGATCTTAATTGTTCTTCATCCATTAAGTATCCATACTTGTCAATAACATCTGCAACTGTCATCATATCACATTTACCAGCAAAATTAGATTCTGATATATATCTTGACTCAGGGGACTTTTGATAGAATGTTAAAACAGGATTCCATAATTCTACATCATAATCATCCTCATTCATTTTAAAATGCCAAAACTCTCTATCACAAATAAGCATATCTTTAAATGCTCTTTCTTCAAGTTCTTGCATTTTAAATCTTTCTTCATCTACATTTAATTGATGTGATGCCCATTCTTCTATTAAACTTCTATAGCTTTTACTAAAAAAATCTTCTATCTCAGGTAATGTTTTTAAATTTTCTGTAGATAATTGTTGTTGTACTTCTTCTGAATTAGGATCAGCTCCTTGCTGGATCATGTTTATCATAAGCTTGTTGTAAGCATCTGTTAAAAGATTCTCCTCAATCATAGCTCTTTTTTGTTCTAACATCTCATTATAAGATGTATCATCTACAGCTCTAAACTGTACTTTTGTGTATCTCTTACTAAATTCTCCTGTTAATACATTTACAACGTTTGGAATTATAGGATAAAATTTAAGCTCTAATGCTGACTCATCCTCTTTTGTTAAAACATCCATTAAGTCTGCATAGTCATTTTCTTCTTCAACTATGTAGTCTGTTTTATCAATTATACCTTTAGCTAGTTTATAATTCTTTAAAAGTCTTCTAGAGTTTTTCTTAAGCTGATCCATACCTCTAGTTTCTAGCCAATCTAAATTCCAAGCAGCCCAATCATCATCTTTTTCTTTAGATGGTATAAATTGTAAAGGTTGATTCAGGTTTGCAAATTTGAGGTCCTTCTTAACCTTAGCTCCTTTTTTTAATTGTAGTGCATTATATACTTTCATATTTTAGTTGTCTTTTTCAACATAATCAATATACTCTGTTATGTAAACATACACAAAAGATAAATAAGGATCTGTACAGGTTGTTACGTATTCATACATTATTTTATATTTTTAAAAGGGTTTTTCTTCATTTTTTTTGCAGAGGTCTTTTTATTCCTACCAATGTTCCTAAACGGACTCATAGATAATTTACCAAATTTCTTTGACTTATCCAAGATTTCTAGTGACTTATCTCTCTCTTTACGTTTAACATAACCTCTATTTGCTTGTTGCATTTTAGCAAAAGCTACTAAGGCAGAAAAAGAAACTAATCTATCCACGTTTAGTCCTTCATGGTATTGTAACATTTCAGTTATTAGCATTTTGTCAGGAATACGTTCAACACCATATTTACTTTTATAAACTTTGCCTTCTTCATCTGTGTCTTCGTCTATTACCTCTCTAATAAATTCAATAGCATAAGATACTAAATGACTTTTAAATAAACTACCAGTATTTTTCCAACCATATTCTTGGTATACTGTCTTGTTAGATCCTAAATCTTTTAGAAATACAATTTGTGATTTAGGTACTAAATATTTTTGTTTTCTTTTAGCAATCATGTATTGTATAAACAAAGATATATTATTCTCTACAAGTGTCCAAGCATTGTACCATTCTATAATTTTTAATAACTGCTCATGTGTTTGATTAATATCATCATATCTACCACACCAAGATGCTACAATTTTATCTCCCTCAACAAATGTTTCTAAACCTTCTGGTGTTTCTTTTGTAACTTCTACAGGATTTTTATATACAAAAATACTACAAAGTGAATCTGTTGTAGTAGTTTTACCTTCTGACACAGGGTCAATAGATGCATAGTATGTACCAAAAGGAGGATCATTAATAGGTCTTTCCCAAACTACTATAGCTCCTGTTTTATCTTCTCTTTTCTTATTTACTGGAAATTCATTAATGGGTAATTTTTTAGTTTTTTTAGGTAATATTTTATTACCATCAAATTCTAAAGCAAGTAATTCATATGAATATTCTTTATCTTCTATTCTTTTCATTTGCCTAGATAAAAAACCTTGTGGAAAAATTGATTCTTTTCTATAAGCAAATGCTTCAGCAATATCAATAGGTTTCTGAGATACCCTTAATTGAAAAGCTTCTGCTTCAAGATCTTTTTTCCATTGTTCTCTTTCACTTTTAATTGATATAAGAGCACCTTCAATATTAGAATTACCATACTGATCTATAAAAGGAGGCATTGACCATTGTTCTGGTATAAATAAACCTGCTACACCAATTGTACCTTTATTATCCATTAGGTTTGTTTCTACACCTAATATACCATTAGCTTCTGGATTAAGTATAAACATTTTTAATGGTTTACAATGATCTAAATCACCTACAGATCCTGCAGCAATAAATTGACCTGTTGTCATCATACCTGAAGACATTGCAGGACGTAAGTATTCATATGTTTTATCCATTTTTGGAGCAATGCCTGCTTCTTCATGAAAGAAGTATGTACATGGACCCCCTACCCCTGCAGTAGCATTTTTTTCAAAAGAAGCTCCTTGTATTTTTGATCTTAAACCTTTTTGTGTTTTTCTTGTGTTAATTGTTACTTCAATTTTTTGTTCCCATAACAATACTTTACCAGGATTAGACGGTCTGTACCAAGCAGTGTGTTCATTCAGAAAAGTTTTATATTCATCTAAAAACTTCCATGAACCTTTATCATTTATATAATCTTTTAATGCTGCTCCAATTTTTAATGTAGCACCTTCTTCAAACCAATACATATTGATTAGTTTACCCATATGAAAATAAGAAGATGCTATCTGTCTTTTTTTAAGAATAGCAACATGTTTATAGTTTATCTCAGCCATTATTTCATATAGAGCCATATGATACTGAGCATCTCTTACTTTAGCAAATCCGTATGCTTTTTCTTCTTTATCAAAAATAGGTAAAAAATTTAACCACATGTAGTAATCTCTAGTGAGATACCATGTCTTACCATTATTTTTGTATATTACACCCTCTCTACATTTATTTTTTTGATCTTCCCAGTACTTCATGAAATCTTTTGATCTCATTGGTTTATCACAATAGAACCCTAGTTTATTAAATCTAGTTGCTTCTTCATTAAATACAAAGGCTGTTTCATCAAATTTATATAGACCAGGTTCTTTAAATATATCTTCTATGAATTGTCTAAAGTCATCTATCTGCTCAAATACAGTTTCTTCCCAAACTCCCTCATTCCAAGTAGGAATTGTTTTATAGTTGATCATAAGCTAGTCCTTGACCTCCACGCACGGAAGTTGATTGTTCTTCCTTCATGTCTTTATATGCTCCTTTAAATGATTGTCTAATAGCGTCAAAGTTTTTAGCTGCACTTACTAGTGAATTTATATTACCATCTCTTCCGTGTTCAATTTGTGTGCTTTCCATGTATTTAGCTAATTTATCTATCATAGACTTAATACCTTTGTATGCTCTAAAAGTAGGTGTTTCATATAGCTCAGCACATTTATCTAGAGCATATCTTATTTTAGAACACTCTAAGGATTCTTCCATATTAATTTCATCTAATATAATTTCTTCTTTGTCTACTTCTGGTACATTAAAAAAAGGATTTAGATCTGGGTCAGGACATGTCATATAAAATAAATACATGTACACATCTAAATGTGTGTCAGGATATTTATCCATAATTGCTTTTAAAAAATTCAAAGTATAACAGTGCTCTGAAGGTACTACTTTTCCGTTTGATATGTCAAATAATTTTACTAGCATATTAAACAGCTGTTGCCATTAACTTCATAAAGTTTTCTAATGTTTCATTAATCACATATGTTTGATTTGATTCCATTACTATTTCAGTTTTAGTAACATCATCATTACCAGTATCAGGATTTAAAAAAGCATAAAAACTTACTATTTTTTCTAAATCTATAGTTGTAGCTCTAGAATCGTTTAAGTCAACAGCTTGAACTCCTTCCCATTGGTAACCAGAATTAGTACAATAACCCATTGCACTTGCAGGATCAGTAGTACCTGCTGGAACTGCTGTATTAGAACCAATATTTACTAGTTCTCCATCATAGTTAAAACATTGACCATTATCCGGATCTTCATTATCTGCTAATTTTAGAACGTCTAATTGTTTAAATCTTGCCATATTATTTTTTGTCTTTTAACCACATTATTAATGATCTAACTTCTTCTTTCATGTAAGGTAGATCATATATTTTAATTTCATTTATTATAGGTTCTCCTTGATCATCATACTTAGTAATAGGGTAACCATGAGCATTCTCTCCTTCTTTCTTAAATGATACATGCTGTATTACTAACTTACCAGGTTTAAGTTTAGGGTTATGCTTTAATATAATATACATATAAATACTCAATTGTAAGTTATAATGATTAATATTACAGTCATCTAAGTGTGATACAGGTTTGTACATTTTTGATGTTATACCTTCCCAATTAGTAAATCCTTTTTCTTTAATTTCTTTGTTAGTTTTATAGTCTGTAATATTTACTTTACCATTTACAATAGTTACTAAATCAGCTTGACCGCATATAGCTGCAGACTTTAAATAAGCAAAATGTTCAGGATAAACCCCGTCTTTTAATTTTTGTTCTGGTGCTATCTTAATACCATTAGCATCAATAATTGGTTTTATTATAGGTACTTCTATACCTTCTCTTTCTATTGTACTAAATTCTAATAAACCATCTTCTCTTTGGTTATGATACCAATTACCTAATTTAATAGCTCTTTGTGTTTCTGCATCCCAAGCATCTAATATTTCTTTAGGGGTCATACCATACCACTTAGATCTTTTATTTTTACTAGATTTTTTTGCTTGCTTTTTAGCATCAAACTTAGGTTTAAACTGACCTATAAAAGATGTAACACTAGTCCAGGTTATATTATCCTTTTCTAAGTTTTCATCTATGCTCTCATAAATATGGTTTTCTTCTTTAAATATAATTGCCATTACAGATTTTTATTTCTTTGTTTATTTTCATTTTCTACCAACTGCTCAAACAAAGCTTTTTCTTCAGCTTCAGTCATTAATTCTTTCCATTTGTTCTTAGGACATGATGCTGCAAGAGATCTTGTTTTAAATGCTAAGCTACAACCACAATCAGCACAACAAGGTTGTGTACCAGGTGCAGCACATTCGTTACCTTTAAGATCTAAATGTTCACAATCTCTACATATTTGCCATCTATGATCTGCTATTTGTTCAACATAATCTCTTTTAAAGATTTTATTTTTAACACCTTCATATACTTGAGAAATATTTTTTACTCCATTTAATAATTTACCTATGTTCATCTTTCCAATTTTTCTTATTTATAATTTCTTGACTAATTCTATCTGCAGCCTTTTCCATTAATTCTAATTTTTCTTTAATAGGTACATGCTTATTGTAACCTTTAAATGTTCTTTTTTCTAAATTACCTAACATATCTTTATGCCTTTTAATTGCTCTATCTAACCTTCCTTTTCTAGTTATAAAAGTACCAAGATTAGGTAACCTTATTCTTGTGTGATCTAGACTTTCAATATTCTTTCTGACTTCATTATAAAAAAACCTAACTAACTCATCTACTAAATCTGGATGTACTTCACATTCTTCCGCAATCTCTTTAAAGAATTCTCTGTAATTCTTAGGACTCAATTGCATATCCTTAGTTTCAATATTCATTAATCTACACCTAATATTTTAAAATCTAAAAATATGTCTCCTGTTGTTTGAATTTTCATTGTTGGATTTAACATAACTTTCTTACCATCTTTTATTACAAGATCTTTTCTTTTAGCTTTTTGTATAGCATTTCTACAAGACTGTGGGCTTTTAAATATAAGTTGTCCTGATATATTTTCACAAAAGTTTGTTAAATCAATAGATTTTTCTTTAGCAAGTTCAGTAAGACAATTTAAATCAGAAGCACTTATTTGAATATCATTCATAAAACAATATGTAATAATTTGAAATTTAATTACATTGTCTCTATTGATTTTTACTCTTTTTTCTACTTTATTTACTATTGCCATAATAATACTATTATAGAGATCCCCCCTGGTGCTATAAGACATCAACTAATTAGGATTCAACACCAGGGGTTCACTGCTATTTATTAAGTGGTTTTCAACTTTCTTGCAGCGTCTGCAAAAGCAGGATCTACAGCTGGAGGTGCTTTATCACTAGAAGCTTCCCAGTCTGTACCAGCTACAGCATTACCAGACCCAGCATCTGCTACAGGAGCAGGGTTAGGTGCAGGAGCTTGTTGTGCTGCTTGTTGTTGAGCCATTGCATTAGCTATAAATGTTTGAGCTTGAATTCTTTCTGCTCTTGAAGTTTCTATGTCTTTCAATAGAGCTTCATATTCTTGTTGAACTTTAAGATGTTTGATACTGTCTTTGTAATATGCAGTAATTTCATCTCTTTTTGCTTGCATCTCAAGTTTTGATGCTTCAGCTGCTAATTCTTCAGCAGACTTTTCAGATTTTTTTGCCATTTTACTTTGGTTTTATTAATTAATATAATACAAAGATAATAAAATAAGTTTAAATATAAAAGGTTTAAACTAAATATTTATTAATAACCAGTTAGTAACTTTAAAACGTCACCTATAGCTTTATGTCTATGATTATCTTGCAATACACACTTATATACGTAGTCAGAATCTTTTATTTTAGCAACTTCATGTATAGCTGAATAATTTTCATCTTTAATATCTATTTGTTGATAATCTCCACAAAATATCATCATTGATCCTTTACCTAACCTACCTAAAGCCATGCTAAATTGAGATTTAGTAAGGTTTTGGAACTCATCTATGATTATTATGCTGTCATCAAACGTACGGCCTCTAAAATGAGCTAGAGATACTAATTCTATTTCTTCCTGATCTTCCATTTTTTCAAGTTTCTCAGGTTTGTTATATACTTTTCTCATGTTAGACTTAATAGGGACTAACCACGGTTCTAATTTTTCTTTTTCTGAACCGGGTAAAAAACCATTATCTTCCGTAGAGACAGTAGGTCTAGTTATTATAATTTTATTGTATTGACGCTTAAAAAATTGATCAAGAGCAACTTGTACAGCCAGTAATGTTTTACCACTACCTGCTTTTCCAACTAAAAAATTAAATGGGTGACTAAGAATTTCTTTTTTTGCGGCTTTTTGCTCCTCTGATAATGTTATTGAGAACTTCACTGAGTTCTTTGGTGGAGTCTTCTTTCTGTTTTCTAGCATGTTTACGCTTTAAATCATTAATATAATCTCTAACTTCTGCACATTTTTCATAATCTTCCTCTTCTATAAAGAAATCTAACATATTTATTAAGTCATCAGGAATTAAATCTGAAAAAGGGTCATGTGATAAAAGTAATCCACCTGACTCATTAACTATATCATTCATTTTTTTTCTTTTAGTTATTAGGTTAAAAGAGTTAGTAAAAGCTTTGCTCAGTAACTCTTGTTCTAAGATGTACTGTTCACTTTCATTTAAATCATCATAACCGTCTAGAGGATCAGTATTGTCCATGTATTACTTTTTAGTTGCAAAGTTATAAACTTTTTTTAATAAGTTCCAAATTATTGGACTCTTAATTTATTCATTGTAGATTGACTAGGGTAATAAGCACCACTTTTTAACTTGTGATCATATCTTTTAGCTTTTCTTAATAAATCATTTTGAGATGGACCAAACATATTAAATCTTGGTGAATTACTTATAGTAGGTCCTAATATTTCATCATATGTAGCAGTAAACTGTGGATTATTTGAAAGGTTGTGTACTTTAGACGTATTAGGGAATGCAGTTTGAAAACCTTTTGCTGTAGTTGGAAAACGGTTATATTGTTTAAAACCAAGATCAAGCTGTCTGTTGAAATTTTTAAATGAACCAGGAACACCTACGTATGATAAACCTAGACCAAGAGTATTACCTATAGCACCTGTTGTATTACCTTCTTTAACATCTTCAATAATTCTAGGAGTATATCCTACAGTTCCTACTGTTGCATAAGCCATATTAGTAGCATCACCATATGTAAGAGGTCTTCCAGCAATCCTGCTTACATTATTTAATTTAGATAAAGCTTTAACATCTTTAAAATATTTACCTATTTTCATTGGCACGTTATATGGAGCAGCAGCACCATACCCTAACAGACCAAACTGAACTGCACCATTAAGACTTGGCATAGTATTATTCATATGAGTCCTAAATTCATCATAAGTTAGACCAGAATTTGCAAGTTTGTCAATCATAGCATGATTTTGATCACTTCTAGAAAGACCCATGCTATAATTAGTATTATACTTTATTAAATCAGCATATTTTTTAATTTTTTCTCTATCATCCCAAGTTTGTTGTTTACGTTTTCTTTCTCTAGGAGTACTTTTATCTTCACTTAATACTTGTGTTCCTTTTGGATACCATTTACCATTTACAACAAAACCTTGTTCTTCTTTATCTTCAGTGGCAATATTCATATTTGGCATTGATACATAAGTATTATCTACTTTTGCATTAAAGTCAGGCTCATAACTTACTTTTTCTTTTTTGTTAGTTTTAGGTGCTGTAAAATTAAAATCTACAGATTGGGGGTTTTTGAGCTCATCATAAAAAGAAAATAATTTATCATAAAATCCTACACCCGTTTGATCTTTATGCGTCTTCATGAAGTCTTGCATATCTTTACTATTAATAGTAGTTGAATAACCATTATTATCTATATGAGTATAGTTTTCTTTTAGAGCATTGTCAACATAAGTTTTTAAATTACCTTTTTCTCTAAAACTATTATTTTCAAAAGATTCAACAATATTATCGTATAAATCTACTGCTCTTAGTAATGCTACATTATTTTTCCAATCATTTTCTTCTTTTTGTACTTCTTCTTTAGTCTGCGTTAGTACAGGCTCACCGTCATAAAAAAACACATTTAAACCTATATCTTTTGCCATACCGAAAGCTTCACTTTGAGAACTAGGATACCAAGAAGCGTTAGGATCATTTGCGTTTTTTCTATCTAACAAATGGTTATGATCATTTTCATTATACGCTTTAAAGTATGGGCGTCCATTTGGCTTTCTAAGTAATATATCATCATTTGGATTATCATTTGTTTGTATTACGTCAAATTCTCTTATATTACCAAAGTTTTTATTTTCCCATTGAGATCTATCTTCAGGATCAACACCCTCTGCATTCAATTGAGTAAACATGTACCAATTTAATAATTCATTACCTGAGTAACCACGATCTTTACTTCTCCATTTTTTATATTCTGGATCATCAGCAAAAGAGATACCTTCACTATTCTTCTTATAGTCCATTGTATTCCAATCCCAAAAGTTGTCTAATGTCATATCCTTATAAGGACCATTGTAAAGCTCACGTCCATTTACTCCTTTACCTTTCTTTTCTCCTTTAGAAGAATACACGTCTAAAACCTGACCGCCTTTTTTAAATCTTCTATAACTCTGTGCCTTTTTAGAATAACGATTTTTATTATATACTGAAGATAGCCCATAATTAGCTGCCTCATGATGATTACCCCCGTGCATGTATTTCTTTATATCCATATTATAAATATACGGAAAAAACAAAACTTAGCCAAGTAATCTTTAACAAACCAGCCCCCACCGGGGTACACCTGAGTCAACTACCCCCATGTCCGTAGGGGTAAATGTTGTAAGCATGGCGTTCTGTAAGGGTCCTACACTTAGACTCCCCAACAAAATCTTGGACTGGGGGCACCCCCCAAAGAAATGAATTATTAATTAAAATTTAAGAAAATGGCAGGAAAAATGTTTTTTATGGAGACTTATAACTCTCCTAACTCAGGTAAGACTATGTTAGTCTTCTCTGATAAGAAAGTTGACCAAGATGAGTTAACAGATGTACAACAACACAACGAGGTTGTGAGAAGTGGTAGTATCACCACTAAGTTTGCAGGTATGGCCGTGCAAACGTATGGTTCCTTCAAGCAAGTTGATTCAGGAGACCAAGTCATTGTTCCATTGAACGGCAAGTATGAGTTCACTGATGAACAACTTGATAAGATGAGAGACAAGAAGCACTCTATCATCAAGGGTGACGCTGTTGAGTACAAATCAGGTAACAAGTCAACGTTCCGTTACCTTGGTAAGCTTGATGTGTAAGAATGTGAGTGAAGATTGGCACTAATGTGCCTTTCTTCCTTTCAAGTTCACTATCATCAGCGTATACTTACGTAAATAATAGTTAATTGTGTGATTAGTTGGTAAAAATGCAGTGGTGTGTGTGTTAAACTCTTTGTGAGTGGCATACATACCCACTTTTTACCATTATTTCCCACATCTGACTACAAGTGCAATATATAAAGGATATAGCTATAGTAAGAGATAGGAGTAGTGGATGGAAGAGGTTTGGCACTGATCAGCCTGTAATAGCTTTCCTCAAGGTGTATGAGACATACTACTCTATTCTCTTATCTATTGTTAGTATACTCTCTCTATGTAGAATGAGAGTATTAGTAACCGTAATCTTAAAAATAATAATCATGTTAACATTTATAAACACAGGTATAAACAAAACACCATTCACTACAGTTGATGATACAGATGTATATTGTCAAGAATGTGATAATGGTGTATCTTGGACATTGGACTTCATGCTCAATGATAAACGTATTGATCTAATCAATCTTGAGTATGTTACACTTTACACTAAAATGGATTACTGGGTTCTCAGGATGCAAGTTCGTGATTCAGAAGGTAAGTTAACAGGCAAGAATGTACGAGAAAGAATGTTGGAAGTAGAGGCCTATGAACTAGATATATGTCAAAGTCAAAAAGATATATAATAAAAAGAAATTAATCAAGTAATAATAAAGAATAAAGTTATGCCAAAC
>WLWI01000260.1_pt1 | contig 61607 bp, 72 predicted proteins | sample 6701501 | NCBI WGS metagenome assembly WLWI01 (sample SAMN12718690, study PRJNA515312) | sponge metagenome | isolation source: marine sponge | host: Mycale hentscheli | place: New Zealand: South Island, Marlborough, Capsize Point | collected 2014-11-01 | reverse complement strand
GTACAGTTAGTGTACTTGATATGTAGTCTTCCTTGCTCTGCCCATTTAATCATGTCAGAGTTTGAAGGCATCTCTGCCCCTACCATTCTAAGGAATGATGATAGTGTTCGGTTTCCATAACGCTCGAACTCTTTCTCGTAAGTATCAGGAAGATACTGATTCAAGAAATTGAAATCGGTTATGTAATTGGTTGAAACTGCAACCCGTTCTGCTGAAGGGATGAGATCAAATCCTGGTGTATTTAAAGCCATTGTTTCTTTTTACCTCCTACTTTGCTCGGAGGATTTTCTTTATTTATTTTTAATACTTCTAATCCTAAGCCCCCTTCCACTGCTCGTATCTCCTACCGCTCGGACGGTGTTACCCCCCTTGCTAGTCACTTGCGGAGTCTGGCGAATATCCATATTGATGTTCTTTGATTTTCTAGTAACATCGTCTACAGCATTTACCCTACCCTGCTCATAAAAATACTTGGCAAATTTCTCTGGCTGCATAGCCAACGCTAAAGCGCGATGGTATCCCGAAGCGTCTGACATCATCCCGTCCTTGTCTGTAAATTTCTTAACGAAATTGTTGACATCAGACTGAACATTTTTCAGCTCTTCGCTTGTTCCAGGTTTGTAAGTAATATCGCGGTCTCCAACATTGAACTCAAAACCTTTGAACTCGTCAGAAAAAACCTCGTTAGTCTTTTGTAAAAACCAATCATACTTCTTTTGATTTGCCTCTCCTATGGAAGCGGACTCTTTTATATAACTTTTATATGCCTCGAGTGATTCTTGATCTTGCGATGACAACCCACCCCCACTTGACTCAAGGGGAGTTTTATATTGTTCGCGCTGCTCTTCGAAAAACTTCTTAGCTTTTGTAAGTTCACGTTTTTTTGCTATTTTTATTTTCTTTATTTCTTTCTCGTCATCAAAGTCTTCGTCAAACGAAAACTTAGACTCTATTATATCATCTATATCTGATGCGTCTAACCCTTCCTCTGTAGCGGTGTAGTAGCTCTTAAGCATCTCATCGCTATCCATAGTATCAAAGTCTTGCTGAAGCTTCATAAAGTCTTGCATTCCCCTGCCCGTATCCTTCTTGTATTTAAAATACGCGGACACATCTTCAGGCAGCTCTTCGTTACTTTCTCTTGCAGCTAACACTTCTTCTACAGAAGAAAAGTCTTTGTCATATCTTTCTTTAATATAAGATAATACCGAAGAGTCATCTATTCCTGAGTCTTCTTTAGGAGCCTCCTCTTGTATAGGCGAGGCTTCTTCTTTGCTTTGTGATTCTGCTTCGAGTTTCTCTTCATGTTTTTCTAGAAGTATTTCTTCTACCTGTGCTGTGGACTTCTCTTGTCCATCTTCTAAAGCTTTTACTTTAATTTCCATATTATTTAATTTTATCGTGGATTAAATTCTGCGAAGTCAAACCCATCTAGGCTGTCTTCATTTGATTCGAAATCTATTGGAGGGAGATCGTTTTTCTTTTGTTGGATCATCTTAGACTGTTGCGTATTCATCTGACTGATACGCCCTGCCTTAGCCTCTTCTCTTTGGGCCTCTCTGCTTTTAAGGCCTTCTACCTCTACACCCTTGAGCTGCATCTGTAGATTGAACTCTACCTGCATAAGCTCCTGCTTGAGCATCGCCTCGTTCTTCATTCTCTCTATATCAAAAGAAACCTCTGCCTGCTTTATTTGCATCTTAGACTGAGTCTCCGCCTGTATTTTCTGCTGTGCGGCTTGAGCTGCTGCCTGTTGCGACTGCATATTCACCTGCGCTTGCATCTGCTGCTGCTGCGCTGCGGCCTGCTGCTCCTGCGCCTGCTTCTGCTTCCTCTTTAATTTTAACAGCTGATTAGCCATCTTAAGGTTTCTGACCTCTCTTATATCTAAAGCATCCTCTAGACTAATGTCTTGGCGAGACAGAGCCATCTGTATGTTCTGCTCTAATAAAGCCTTATCCTCCTCGTCTGGTGATATCTCTATAAATATTCCAAAGTCATAGATATACAGGTTTTTTATTTCCTCTAGAATACCTACACTATACTTACCTATCTGCATAGCAAACTCATCCTTAAAGTTAGAGTACTCTAAGATGTCTGCAATACGTAACGACAAAGCCTCGGCAAGTGTTCTCGTAAGGAATAAGCTCCCGTCTAATATATGTCGTGTAGCAGTGTTTGAGTTTAAGGCCGCTAACTTTTGAACCCCAACTAAAGAATTAGGATCAGGCGTACTACCGTCTCTCGCTTCATTTAAGCCCGTTACAGCCCTTATCATGTCCAGATAATGGTTATATGTACTAACAAGCATTTGGAGCTTGCTAGACCCTGAGCTGGACGTTAGCTGCTGAATAGGAACCCGAGCATTATTGTACTCACCTTCCTGGGTAAAGCTTCGACCTACCACACTACCAGTCTGAAAGTATAAACGTAAAGCATCAGAAGGGTCATAAGAGTTTCCCGTCCCTAGGTCTACCTCGTTAAGTCCATCAGCGTCAATAAAGACTCCGTCTGGTACTACCCGAGAAATAACTTGTTGCATTTTTAAATGCGTAACCTGAATTAAATCAGCAAAAGGAATCATACGCCTAACCAAAGACTCTATAGTACCCTTATACATACGAGGAGCTACAGCCACATAGTTAGACATAGCAAACTGATTAGCAGAATTAGGTCGTACCATATTCTCCATCATCTCCCACTTAAGCAGGAAGTTCGTACCCATAACCATAACCCCCTCGTACCACACATCGATACGCTTCTCCACTCTCTCAAAATCGTTTTCATCCATCATATCCTGAGGGGGATTAAACTGATCATCCTTCTCTACAACCTTATAAGAACCCTCGTCTATCTTCTTTTTCTTATACACAAAACTATTAGTAGTCTTATAATTGAAATATAAAAGAGTACACGTGTCCCTATGAAACATGCTATTCTCATAAAACACCGCGCCATTATAATAGTTGTACCACGCCTGACTATACTTAGCAATCTCAGACAAGTCGTCCTGAGTAAGGTCAGGGTTTATTTTCAACACCTCTGTTATCCCTACATTCTTTATCTCTCCCCAATAAAAACAGTCTTTAAAATAAGGGTCCTCTGTATAGCTATGAACTACATTGGCAGGGTCTACGTAGTCTATCTTAACTCCGTCACCCGCCTGGAAAGTATGCTTACAGATACCTATGCCTAAAGTAGCGATATCTAAATCACATCTCCTACGAGTATCATCATAATGATTCTCCGCAAACATAGTGTTGATTGCAGTCTCCTCCGCTATCTCTATGGACGGCTTATAGTTCATTTGCATATACAACTCTAACTCCTGATCATTTGCAGGAATACTCTCCTCTGCTATCTGAAACGTTTCAATATTAAAGTCCTTTTGTATTTGCTTTAATAAGTCTTTTGAGACCATAGTCTTCTCGACCATGTTCTGAAATTCATTTCTTTTTTCTGCTGACATAGCATCTTCAGCATAAGCCTTAACAGTAAACAATCTGTCTGACATACCATTCACTACGATGTCCACAAACTTTGGGATAACGGGGACAGGCGTCCAGTCTAGGTTCAAGTAAGAAAGGTCTCCGTCAACTGCTAATTCATTCTTATACTTAGCCACAGACTGCTCTCCACGAGCATATAAACGCAGTCTATTATAGTCATTACCCTGATCAAAAAACCTGCCGTTACCATTGCTAGAGGTCTTTCTAAACCACTCATACTGAATAGCTTGACCTACCTGCAACCCAAACTCCTCAGTCTTTTTTTGTGCGTCAGGAGCGAACTGATCAGGGAACGCAGCAGACTTTAGGTTTACCTTAACTTCTTTCATTTAGTAATCAATTCGCTATAACGAGACTTGTTATTATACCTTGCAAAGTTAACACTTATTTTTGTTTGCGTTTGAACGGGTAAATATACGTGCTTTTGGTTTGCCATAATCGCTAACCCCGAACTTATTGAGGCATCATATTTAGTCCTATTGTTTATCTCAAACTTCGCCCAGTCTTCTAACGTCCTTATAAATGGCATAGTCCCCATATCGTCTTTATCTCTATAGTCTCCCATAAGGTCTAACCCAATGTACTTTTCTACATAAGACTCTATTGCTGAAGCGTGGGCCTGCTTAATATCTTCCGAGCTATTAGGTATACCTCCTAACTCTTTTTCTGTTTTAGATAATTTATTAAACCGCTTATCAGGCCTGTTCATACAGAACCCTCGGTACCCTCTGTTTTTAAAGTGATACAATAAACGCGGCTTATTATTCTCACATAAGATAGGCATACCATAGAACACACAGGCCATGAGGACCTCCTCAAAAAATATCTCCGCCGTCTGTGGCCGAGCTATATACTCTAAGAAGAAAGCATTTGAAGGAGCGTCATCCATACTAAACTTTGTTAGACCATGCAACGCCCCGTTAGAACCCTTGCCTACCACTACCCCAGATATGTCATAAGAGTCACAACCAAAAGACCCTATATGTTCATTGCCAGGATAAAACTTCCCGTTCTTATTTATTTTACAGTTCTGTAATTCTTTCTTGGGGACCCAAGAGACACGGAAGCGCCCTCTCTTATCTGGAGACCAGACTACCTTGGTATCCTTCTGGCCGTTTAGCCAATGAAAGGACCCCTGAGTAACATGATGAGCCTCTATTAAAGAGTCGTTGTAATCTATCTGTTGATATATTTTAGTAAGATTAAACAAAGACTGCTTGCTCTCATCCCTAAAAGCGTGTGACTCGGTACGAGGAAACTGACGATAGAACTCATTAAGCGCGTCTGGGTCAGAGGATAAAGACTCTACCTCATTCTTCCAGTAGTCTATAGCCCCCGTATATATCTTTTCCCCATCAATCCCTTCTACTGGAAAAGCCTCCGTATGAAAAACAGGCATACCATACCTGTCGATGTACCCCTCAAAGTTCCACTCCATAGGGACGAATAAACTATACAGTCCGCTCTTCGTCTGTCCGTTGGCATTTCTCTTACCAGGACTAGAGTCTTCAAACAAAGACTTAAAATTTCTACCACCTTTATCTAAGGCGTTGGATGTAGAACCCATCATGCACTTCCCAATAATTTTACTTCCTAAGCGTAAACACGTCTTTGTAACACGCCAGTTGTTCAATATACTTTCAGGCTTCTCCCACTTACCGCTCTCATCATGAAGAAGCAACCTTAACTTCTCTCCATCATAACTGTTATCAGAAGTGTTCTTCCAGTCTATAGTTGTATCCAACCCCTCTAAGCCTGAGTCCTCAAGAGTGTACATATTCTTTTTGGTTATCTTAGAAGCGGGGACCCTGTAAGCCAACTCTGTCTTTGGCTTATCCATACCATCCTGTATAGGCTTAAAAAAGAAGGGGTAATTGTTAGATATAGGAACCACCTTATCCGTAAACATTTTCTTTGCATCACTACCAGTCTTGGAAAGTATACCTATCCTTGCGTCACGACTAATAGTAGCCTGATTAACCCCCTCACAAGAACTCATAAAAGAAAACCCTGAACGACGAATCTTAAGATAACACATCCCAAAACTTCTTTTATCAGCCTTGCATGCCTCCCAAAAAATATAAAAGATTCGGTTAGCCTCCCTAAAGTCTGGTCGACCCACGTCAATCTTTGTCCACTGAAGGTACATATAGTGCGTGCCAGTTAGGTACACAGGAGAACCGTTATTCATAAACCAGTGTCCATGCTCTCTTTTATCAAACTCCCCCTCTATATAGTCTACCCACTCAGCCTTAAACGCCGCAGGCGCATCGTGCCATTGAAAAATAGAAGACAGACGAGACAGAGCTTTAGGGAGGTCTGTTGCCTCCCAGTATTGATTCTCTCGTTTTTTGTCACGAGTCTTTACTTTAGCAGGGGCCTTAGGTAGCCCTACGAAAAGACCGTTGATATTATATACTTCTCCTAGGGTACCATCGCGTGAGATAATAACTAAGTCATACTTCTCGTTATACCCATATACCCAAGTGTGTGCCCTGTTTTTATTGGACACTATATTCTTAGGAACGTAGCCTTCAACTACAGTATATAAGCTATTTAGATCTTGACTCTGCAAATCCCTTAGGGGTGTTTGTTTTCTTTTCTAGTACGTTTCCTTCCAGCAGCTCCCTCTCCTCCTCTATTCTTTTTAATATCTCAAAAGCATCAAAGATAGCTAGCTTCTTAGTTGCAGCTGCATTCTTTAACTTATCCGCAGCCAAAGGATCTTCTGCCTCTAGCTTAATAATCTCTTCTTTAGCAACCTTTACTAATTGCTTTACAGCCTTCTCACCAGCTTCTATAATACTTAACTTAAGGTCTTTAACGTTCATCTTTTTCTTTAGATCTTTCCTCTAGCTTTTCTATTGCCTTGCTATATCCTGGCATAAGTTTTAAAACCTCTAAGCTACCTAGAACCAACTCTCTTGTTTTCTGCTCCTCTAGTATGAGCTTCTTTAAGTTATCTGTTACCGCATCATTTTTAAGTTTGAGCAGCGCAATGTTTTTTTGTACTCCCATAATTTAATTTTTAATTTTATATATCATAAGATAAGGGTTATGTTTTTAGTAAACATTCGGTATAACTTTTCTCCATCTACCTCAAACGGATATTCGCTTTCAGGCTGAAAAGAAACCCTATCACCTTCCTTTACCCCTAAGTCTAATAACTCTTGGTTTATATATTTTACCACACCAACTAACGGTTCCTCTTCTAAAGGTTTTAAAATTATAGACTCCTCGGGGGGCACGGGTTTTATAAAGCAATACTTCCCATGTGAGCGCCACTTACCTCCTCTTTTGTATAAGAAGAACTGATCATCATCTATAAAAAACAAGTCATCCTTAAAAAAGCTTTGTCCACTCTTTTCTCTGCCGCGCATATCATAATAGAACTTAAACACATTGTGATGTACCAGTAAGGTGTCTCCTATTTTAACTTCTCCAGAATATGAAAGAGGTAACGAAACCACTATTCCAAACCTATTTGACACAGTATGATCCTCAGTAGAAGAGCTTGTTATAAAATCTACATCCCCTATAGTCTTTAGGTTGTCGTATCTCCTAGAGTTTTTTGGCCGAACTAAAAAGAAATATGGTGACCTCATTAGAAGTTTATATTGTACTCTAAAGATATAGGCATCGAGGACCTAAACTCTTTCCATAAAAGAATCTCGTTTTCTCGCTCTACCCAAACCTTAAAAGATTCGGACTCTAAATCCTGTTGGATAAGATGAATACTATAAGAACCCCCCAACACTTCTTGCCCTACTAAGTAGTGCATAGCATTAGACTTATAATCGCCCCCAATAGAAATTTTACGGATAAGCATTACTTAGCCTTTACTTCTCCCGTCTGTATATCTATTACGGAATCTTCACCGTACTTTTTTATAAAGCCTCCCTCTAATCCTGTAAAGGCGTCTTTTATAGCATCCACCTTTAGGCACATAGCATGCTTCTGTATTTCCAACTCTCCGATCTTACTCTTTAGTTCGTGAAACTCTGCGTTAAGTTTCTGAAGAGTCTCTAACTCTTCTTTGTTTAATTGCTTAGACATAGTAGATAAATTTAATTTCTACAAATATAAACCTTTTACTTTATCTCACGCACCTCAAACATAGATAAGCATAATGGCAATATGCCTAAGGCACATAGAACTAATCCCTCCCATGTTATATCACCATCCATTGACGCTAACGCATACGTAATAAGAACCCCTCCTACTGTCCGCTTTGCTGACCACCGTCTTCCGTCACCAAACTTTTTATCTTTGAAAATAGCCGTAAAGTTTAAACTTTCAAGCAAAGAAAGAAACTTATTCATAGCACTGGGTTAGACGCTACGTAAGTATAAGCCGTATCCCCCTCCGCATCTTTATATGCCTCTAAAACATTTCTTCTGTTCCCTTCTTCTTTTAAGGAGATATGTATCCAGGAGAAATCAAACTCATTTATCATCTGATCAAACTCCATATTGTTAGCTAGAACATAATCATATATACGGCTGTTATTCATAACGCCTTTTTTATATATCTGTATATCCGCCGCCTGCCCTTTGCAGTGCTGAGACTTAGTACTCCCCCCTATCGCTCTGTTTAACGCAGGGGATCGATACCCCGAGGTAATACGGATCGGACCTAAAGCGTTACGCATAGGCTGTAAAACTTTAGAGACTAAGTACTGTAGGTTCTCTATATGCTTCGCGGAAGGAGTGTTATCTATCCCCTTGCGGGACGCCGTTGCACTCCTAGTAAACTCACTTAAGGTAAAGTTTTTGCTTAGACGCATTACTCTTTTATTTTATTAGCTGCCAAAAGAATTTCTATATGATGCAATCGAGTCGATATATCGGCCAGTATAAGCTTAAGCTCCGCATCCGAGTCCTCAAGATGATACATCCGAGCCTTTATTCTTGTTACTTCATTATTAAGGTTGACCCAAAAACTAAACATGGTGGCTAACAAAACAGCCACCGTTAAAATCAACTCTACTATTCCGATATCCATCTTACATATATATATTCAAAGCATAGCTTTGGGTCTGAACAATTACAATTCCACATAGTACAAAGATAAGGAAAGGTTATGTAAAAAAAATCTTAGTCCAGCTCTAATGGAATTGCTTGACTACCAAAGAGCTATAATATCTAAATAGGTAGAACCCGCCCATAAGCGCGTTACCTGAATAGGGAGAAAGGCTCCCGCTGGGACTAACTTAAATACGCTCTTGCTCCCACCTGCCATCGTTACCGTAATATTAGCTGCCGCAGAATGACCTGCATATAGTACCGCGCCCTTCGTTGCTTCGTTATATATAGTATAAGCCTCCGTTGACCCCATTATATCTTTACTCAATACAAGCGTGTCGTTAGGAGTTGCAGTGGTCTCAAACGCAGTGACATACGCAGCGTCCTCACTGCCCGATGCTGTGTTATATACAATAGCTCCTGATAAAACCCCCAAAGCCACAAAGTCCTTAGTTGTATCTACTAACTTATCTGTAACAGCAGAAGTAGTCGTGCCGTTAGTAACTAACGTAGTAGGGTTAGGGATGTCTACCGTATCGGAAGGGATAGGGGCGAAAGATGAGCTTGCTTGTAATTTTTGATATGCCATGTTATTTATTTTTTTGCTACCACAGAGCTATTATATCCGTTGGAGCAGAACTCGTTCCCCACACACGCTTTACCTGAAGTGGCAAATAAGCTCCTGTAGGAACACCTTTAAATGTATCTACAGTATTTGAAGCCATTGTTAATTTAATATTTTGAGCGGCTCCGCCTGAGTATAGCACGGCAGCATCTGTAGCTTCGTTATATATCTGAAAGGCGTCTGCCGCGCCCGCTGGAGTGGCGGGAGAAATGGCGAGCTCCGTATCAGAAACTACCGATGTAATAGTGTACGCTATAGATCCGCCAGTATTATATACTATAGCTCCAGGAAGGATCCCTACCTCACTAGCTAAGGCTCCAGGCACTAAAGTTAAAACCCCCGACACAGAAAAGTCTCCTGCGGCTATATTGGCTATAGGGGCCACCTGTAAAATATCATAGTTTTGTGCTGGACCTGCAGTGCCAGGCATAATAGAAGCATCGAGCGTAAGTAAAGAATCGTTATCTACACTCACTACAGAGGCGGCAAGCCCCGTATCTATATTTATTACCCTATCGCCTACAGATACAGTTGTTACAAAAGCCTTCCCAGCGGTGTTATCGTAAAGAGTAAACTCCGAGGTTATGTGTTGAACGGCATCCCCAAAATCTACTCGCACCTTATTATCTGGGCGAGTAATTTTATACGCCTCTCCTGAAGCTGGAGGAACAGGGAAGGGGCAGGAGGGAGAAAGGGTAAGCGCAAAGTAACTTATTGTAGGCGTCTCTGTTACCGTGGCCGAGACTCCCGTATCGGTATTCGTTACTATATCCCCAGCCTGTATACCTAAGGGTGTTCCAGGTCCGCCTGCATAGAAAAAATTTGAAGAAAGATCAAACATTGTAACACCATCAGTAAGGCACTGAGCGGTTCCAGTATGGAGAAGCTGATGCTGCTGGATTGATACTGCCGAAGTAGGGTTAGGGATATCCACGGTATTCGAAGGGATAACGTCTAAAGCACTGCTGACCTGTAGTTTTTGATATGCCATCTTTATTTATTATAAGGAACCGCCTTGTTTAAAGCCTCACGTCTTTTACCACACCCGCAAGGTTTCTTCGTTACCTCAGAGATTTTTTCCACCACAGCCTTAATACCTGTAGCAGTAGTTATCTTATCTATAGTATCTCCAAGTCCCTTCGAAATCATTTCTTTCTACGGTCTGTAATTATAGCATTAATTAAAACATCTATCCAGCCAAATACTTTATTGTCAGCATTTGAAGGAGTGAGATTCACGACTACTTTGGCTAGCGCCATTACAGCGATAAGTAGACTAGCCCAATTTTCTAATATAAAATCTATCATGTTATTTAGTTTTTATTTCTACAAAGATACTTATAATTCACTTAACGCTAACCACTGCAAGATTCGCACCCTTCAGGGCTCTCCATATTGCACACCGTCTCTCCTGATTTAATCTTATCCTCGCGCTCTTTAAGCTTGATGGGATCTAAAAAAGATGTATCTAAACAGCAGCACTCTCCTCCACCCCCACACATGCAGAAGTCTTTATTTGTATCTTTCATATGAGTTTAATTTATAACGAGAGAAGGGTCCCTGTTTGTTTAAGAATTTTTTTTAGCTTTACGCGCAGCTTTACGTGCAAGCTTTGTATCTATTCTACCAGCTCTATCAGAGATCTTTTCTCCTTTACGCTTTTTTTTGGTTGCTCTGTACCTTTTATTATCGCCCCGATTTTCCATCGCTCTTGCGGCTGCTCTGGTCACAAGTCCCGCAACTCCACCAGCTTTTTTTCCTGCTTTTTTAAGGGAAGCAGCACGAGCTTGAATTGCTGCAGCTTTTTGATCTTTCTTTAAAGCCTTTGCAGACTTACGTTCTCCTCTCGTCGCTAAACGATTGGACTTATTTTCAAGGCGAACTACGTTTCTAGTTTTAGTATTTGTAGTTGGCGCTAATGGGTTTGCTAAATCTCTTTTCATTTTACAAATATAAGTATTATTTACAAGAGCTATGTCTGCGTCTGTTTCTCTGACGACCACGTTTATTCTCAAATGAACACGCAGCTTTCTCTGCCTTACTCTTCTTATTCTTTCCTATCCCTCCCTTCTTAACTTTCAAAGCGTTTTTTATTCGGCCTATAACATTTTGCTTAGGCTTCTTAGGCGGCTTAGGCGGCTTGTTGTTTATCCTGTCTATCTTTTCGAGGATTTTTTTCTCCCTCTTATATACAGGAACAGTAGAAGTACCCCCACCTAAATCACGCGGGTTAGAGTAGTTGAGAACCCTTCGAGTTCCCACCTGAGTCTTCCCTTGTTTTACGGCTCTGTCATGAGCTTTTTTAGCTCTCCTTGCAAGTCTTGTTTTTTTATTTGGCATTGTTGTTTTTTTTTACCATGTACCTGTTACAGCAGATCTTCTCCATTTATCAGTATCGTAACACACATATATATAATTTGCGTCAGTCCTTATCTCTCCCTTAGCGCCAGGATCAGTGTAGGCTGCAGGGGGTGTCGCTCTAGAGAACACCATTATAGGAGCTCGGTTTGCAGCTGGAGTTCCTGTACCCTCTACAGCAGGGAGGGTATAGTAATATTTCCCCGTAACATTGGGGTTGAAAATCTGTATAAAGTTATCTCTGTATATCGGAGACTGCTTTTTTTCAGCAGCAGAATCTCCCACTTGGACATTGTCGTTGGTAAAAAATAAGTTTGAACTTGTATCCAAAGCTAAAGGTATTCTTCCCAAGATATTTAAAGATCTCTGGAAGCCGCCAATACTACTACTCCCCATTAGGTAGGACCCAGAATATCCTACTGCTCCCTCATAAGCATGCTCACTGGAGATAGTGTAAGGTTGAGCAGGTGACGCAGGCATTATATTAGAACTTAAAGTAAGCTCCGTAGTACTTACTACGGTAAGGACATATGCAAAAGCACCCGTCTGTTTGTTAACAACCCTATCGCCTACTGATACATTGTCCGAAGCGCCGCTCCCAGGTGCACCTATAAAAGTTGCAGTGGCGTCGTATAAGGTGGATGGAGTGGAGGACTGCTGCGTAGCGTCTCCAGTGAAATAGTCATCATACACTCCATCGTTAAAGGTATTAAAACTATATCCAGAGGTACCTACTCGGGTAGCCGACCCATTCCCTATACTTGTCCCACTTGCGAGCCCATAGTTTATATATGCCGTATCTGGCTCCCCTATGGACCCCGTCCATATTATCCCATAGTCAGGGATTTTTTTATTTAAAAGGGCGTCAGGGAAATAAATGGTTCCGCCGTTATTTTCAAACTTAACCTCCCCAAAACTACCATACCACTGAGCAGAAAAATTACATGACGAGCCATCTTCTAGCTGAACCATAGTACGACCTATCCCGCTACCCGTGGCGACGGAAGGATAAGACTGATATATATTTAAGCATTGGAACTCCTCCATTGCCCTTAGCCTAAGGAACACATTCTCTCCGCTCGTCGCATTGTCCTGAGACTCTACGTGACAACCATATATCCCCCCTCCTACCGCCGTAGAGGAAATCCCATCAAAAGAGACGTCTGCTAATGTAGGGTGAGCCCCTTCAAAAACGGAGTCGTGAACAGTTACCCCAGAGCAGTTATATACCCACAATCCGTAGTCGCCTGCTGCGGGAGAGTTCCACCTACAACTTCGGAAAGAGGTGCTATTGCTTTGCCCATTATCGCTGGGTCCTCCCGCAGTGTTTCGAACAGTAGCCCCCCGTAAACAGCTTGTCCACCTGGTAGAAGTTACATTTGTCATAAGGGCAAACTCAAGATGTAGCCCTACCGCTAAATTGGTAAAGTGACACCCTTGTACTATAGAGGCATATGACCCGTGTATAAACAAACCTTCACACCCCGTTGTTCCCAAACCTGAGACAGTAAGATCGTATATGTTTACCGTTCCACTTTCAGCGGCGGTAGCGTAAGATCTCTTTATTATTACAATGTCATTTACCGTAGACTTTAAAACAGCCCCGTTAAAGTATATAGGAAAAATACTTTTTTCGTTTTTTGGCAACTCTATTGTGGCGTCTACATAATAATCTCCACCTAAAAAAGTTACAGCCGACCCAGAAAAATCAACCCCTGAATTTGCCACGTCCTGCATATGAGCAAACATAGCATTAAGTCCTGCCACATTAGCAGAAGCTGCTGAGGCACTATTGTCGCCTGAGACGACACCCCACTGCTGAGGGACAAAAAGCTCAGAGAATTGAGACACAGCATAGTTGCCGTTAGCCAAAAGTAAGGAGTGGTTGGTACCCCCTGGGTCTGTTGCCTCGATATGATACAAAGCTGCCCCTCCATCTCCTGGAGTAGTGTATCCCAAAGTGGTAGCGTACTTGCCTACATCGGGAGAGGCCGCCTGCATAACAGCAACAGTATTATACTGTAAATTTGTAGGAGCCCCTATAGAGCCCACCGCCGTAGCGGAGATATCCGCCATAGTATAGATCTTACGAAGGGCCTGGGCCTGCTTAGACCCGCGGTCTTTAGTAGGAGTGTCTTTGTCTAGGGTGTGGAACTTCTGTTCCGAGGGAATCAATGCCATGAGACAAAGATAGGGAAATTATTTTACCACCCAGTCGTATTTAAAAAACGAACCCAGCCGTCCGTAGCAACACATATATATGTATGCGTAGCGTCTGACCTTATCTCTCCCTGGACACCAGGAGAGGTGTCTGTGACAGGAACGGCAGTTGTACTGTAAGAAGTTAAAGTTCCATCAACTAAGGGAAGTATAGAATCTGTTTGAGTAGTTAAAGCTACACCCCCTATACCTAAAGAATGATTAAAGACCGAGCCTGGAGAGTTTGATGATCCAGAAGGAGAATCTGTTGAGTAGCCTTGATCTGTAAAATATAAATCGGCACTGTCTATTGTTAGAGCTGCTCCTATATTAAAATGTGAGTCGTTGTTTTGTCCAGACTTTATCCCTTTTAAAAAAGAACTCCCCCACGCAGATAAAGTAAGTTGTACAGCGGAAGTTGCGGGCTGAGCAGGAGAACTTGCAACCTGATTAATCAACTCATCTTCATCACCATAGGACCTCCACGAATAGCCTCTGTAACCATTATCTTGAGATGTAGAGTTAGAATTAATATTCAATCCTGGGACTATTCGCGTAGGAGAGATATCTATAAACAGAGGTAAACCCCCTCCATTAGGAACGGTAAGGTCAAATTTAGATGCGCCACCCATATAAAAATTAGACGCCTCATCAGGGAAGACCCAGGAGCCTACTCCGCCAACAGCTAACAGACCCATCCCTGCGTTATCGGCTGGATAACCAGAGTCCCCCCACCAAGTGCTCGATAAACTTATCCAATTTCCCTGGTTCATCTTTACTAAATACCTATTATTCCGAGGGTTTTCTTCAGATATAGGGACAGTAATATTTTGAGGATATAACCGAGAGATTTTTATAAGACACGTTCCAAAAAAACCCCCTTCTGGATTAGGGCCTTGCTCAAAAAATATCTGCTTTAAAGATCCTGGAGTAGTATTCGGGCCGCTCTCTATATGACAATTTCTAATTTCAAAATCACGTAAGGTGTTAGATCCCATACCCAGATATACTTCCGACCCGAGAGGGTGGGTCCCCTCGAAGATAGACTCCGATATAAGCACCCCTCCAGAGCGGTCTACATAAACACAGTGGGTTCCTAAAGCAGAGCTATACCATCGGCAGTTTTGGAAGACCGTTCGGTTGCTTTGTTTAAGACCATCATAGACTCCAGGGGGATCCTGCAATACTCCCGCATAGCACGAGATGTTTCTATTGCTTCCAAATACACACGCCTCGACCATCGTTTGTAATGCAAACTGCAAATCTATATCGAACTCAAGGTTTTCAAAAGAACAACCGCTTATAATCGTTTGAAATGATTTTTGTATCTGAATACCTGTACACCCTGTAGTGGTATAAGTGCTATCGTATGCCGCTATATGTAAGTTAAGTATGTGTACTGGCGAGCTCTCAGAGCCTTTGTTTACCCCACTCCTATTTACAGGAGGGCGGTGAAGGACGATCATGTCGTCTAAAGTAGGATATAAAGTACTACCTTGGAAGTCTATAATATGTAATAGGTTTTCAGAAACAGGAAGAAGCAAAGGCGAGTCTATATAGTATGACCCTGAAATAAATTCCACCTTAATACCATCAGAGGCATAGAACTCTTGGTAAGCAAACATTGCATTTATAGCAGTTGCGTTTACAGTAGCCTGAGTCTTATCATCGAGGATAGCTCCCCACTGTGTAGGGTTTATAACCCCATCGAATTGTGATACAGCATAGTTGCCGTTAGCTAAAAGTAAGGAGTGGTTGGTGCCTCCTGGATCTGCTGCCTCGATTTTATACATAGAGGCGCCTCCGTCTCCTACCGTAGTATATCCTAAAGTAGTAGCATACTTCCCTACATCAGGAGAGGCCGCCTGCATAACAGCCACCGTCTCGTACTGTATATCTGTAGGCACACCTATAGAGCCAGCCGCCGTAGCGGAGATATCCGCCATAGTATAGATCTTACGAAGGGCCTGGGCCTGCTTAGACCCGCGGTCTTTAGTAGGAGTGTCTTTATCTAAGGTGTGGAACTTCTGCGCTCCTGGGATTATCTCTGCCATAAGGCAAAGATAGGAAAATCATTTTACCTTTACTTTTCTAGGTGTTGCTGTATTTAATGAGATTTAGATTGAACGATAATCCATTCTGTACCACTTGACCACATAGATATACCCTCATACCTTTTTGATATTTCAAACGATGTTGCCCCATCAATTGTTTCAATCCCATCAGGTGTAATATTTATTTTATCTGCAGCACCAACAGCTAATGTACCATCAGTAATAACACGTACAGTTCTGTTTATCATTGATGCGGCTGTAGGAAGATTTAAAGTATACGTTCCAGAACCTAATCCATCCCATGATAACTTAATTAAATTACTATCGCTTGGCATTGTTGAACTACCAGCAGCACCAGCAGTTATAGGAGAAGGAATTAACTTCATCTCTTGATCTGCTAAGTCAACTCCATTACCATTACTAATTAAAAGCTCAGAACCAACTATAGATAAGTCTTGAACTGCTGCACCTCCCGCCGTAGCGGAGATATCTGCCATAGTATATATCTTACGAAGGGCCTGAGCCTGCTTAGACCCACGGTCCTTTGTAGGAGTGTCTTTGTCTAGGGTGTGGAACTTTTGTTCCGAAGGGATTATCTCTGCCATAAGGCAAAGATAAGTAAACTAATACAAGACAGTTACCGTTCCATTAAACTCAAACACGCCAGCGTTAATAGAGCTGTGAGCCGTTATAGTATATACGTACACTCCTGCCGCAACGTTTGCGTTCCACTCGTCTAAGTTAGAGGCACTAATCCAAATAACCTCTCCCCATCTATTGTATATACGGGTTTCCCATTGATCCCAACAAGCGCCGTCTGCAAACACGCCCCACGTATCATTCCACCCATCATCGTTTGGAGTTACAACATTAGGGGCAAAGATGGAAGTCTCACTACAAGGGAAGTTTTGATTACAAGCCTCTCCCGTTTCACAATCTATATATATAGACTCAGCCACAAACTCTGTTATCGTGTCTGTATTGTAAACGTATATATTCTCATATACTACAGTTTCGATGTACATAGTGTCTATTGAATAAATATATTCCACAACCTCTACAGTGTCTAATAAAACAACGGTGTCCGCAGGTAGATACAAAGTGTCAGTAGTTACCAAATCTACATTTACGTACTCTATAACAGTATCCGCAAGATACTCAATAACCTCTACATATACAGTGTCACATGCAGGAGGAGCACAGTATATAGAATTATTATTAGAAATATCTACGTCAGGATAGTTCTGCGTTTGGTTAAACCCTGAATTTGCCGCCCAACCACCATCATCTACCGAAGCAGTTCTAGATAGATTAATCTGCCATACAACAACCTCAGTGCATAACGTATCGTTAGATAACATCTCAGACCAGCAGTCGTTAGTAGAGCCATTATAATCATAGACATTAGCGCTCCACATATCTCCGCTCTCAAGAACTTGATTCCCGTAAAGAGTAAACACTTTAAATGTCCAGCCTGGGTGATTGACTCCAGTCAAACAATCCAGCCAATTATAATCCAACCCGTCTACATGCAACCCTAACACTATATGAGATACCGTGGTGTTGTTATGTACGTGAGAGCTTCCGCTATTCTCACACGTGTTACCTTCAGTTGTAAATTCATTGCACCCACAGTTCTCACTATCAATAGCCTCAATAGTAATGTCTCCAGACGCAGCATCCCAACTACTTATAGAGACATCGCACTGAGAAAAAAGCGCGGAAGAAAAAAGAGAAAAGAAAAGAAATAGTTTTATCCTCATCACGTAGCATCATTTATAGTCCATCCTCTACTTATCATAGCGTCCCTGTTAGTAATCCCTGCTCTTGTCGCTACCGCCAAAGCAAAGTCCGCAGTCATATTAGACGTGTTAGCTGCGTTCCAAGTAGCAAGGATCTGATTGTATTCACCAAAAGTAAGGGTGTTCACCGTGTTAGTTAAAATTCCACTTAGAGCGCCTGTTCCCGTAGCCTGAGTGATATCCCAGTGCCTCATGCTAGCATATGCCCTAGACGGTAAAGCGGTAGTAAAGCAGAAGAACCCTCGTAAGTCCGTTGCACTAGATGTATCTAACGACCCAGAAGAAGGCCACGTTATACTCGTTAGAAGAGTGCACTCATCGAAAAGCTGTCTCATCTCTGTAACGTTACTCGTATTCCAATTAGATACGTCTATAGAGGTTATGTCCGACCTAAAGAACATGCCCTCCATATCTGTGACATCATCCACGTCCCAGTTTGTAACATCGAGAGTAGAGACATTTAATCCATAGAACATCCATGGACACCTTAGCAAAGAAGAAGTGTTCCAGCTAGAGACATCTAAAGCCGTAAGTGCATTAGCATCCTGGAACATATAATCCATCCTTGTAGCCGAGCTTGTGTTCCAACTCGAAACATCTAGCGCGGAGACAACACTACAACCACTAAATAATCGTTGCATACCAGTACAGACTCCCGTGTTCCAACTCGAAACATCCAAGGTAGTAACTGATGAACAACTCATAAAGGCTTCGTTCATATTGGTTACGTCCGCAACATCCCATCCTGAGACATCTATAGTAGCTAAAGAGGAACACCCAGAGAAAGCCTGATACATAGAGGTGCTTCCTTGCGTTAAGGTGTCCGTAGCAGTACACTCCATATTAGCGCACCCATAGAACCAATGAGCAGAGGCTCCCGTGGTAAAGCTCCCCCAGTTAGAAACGTTTAGTATCTTTAACTTATCCCCTGTATTATTAAAGGACCAGTCTACGATATCTCCAAAGACGGTTATATCGTACTGGCCAGGAGAAGCATAAGTATGAGTGGCCTGAGCAGCAGATGTAATAGTTTCTGAATTGCCATCCCCCCAAGTTATAACGAAGTCGTATGTCCCGCTTGCCGTTAGGGGAAGAGTAATAGTATCCGCCGCCGAGCTGCCAGTAGAAATATTAGAAGTCTCCCAGGTAGAACGAAACCCTTGAGGGCCGTCTCCTCCACCTCCACGGTCACCGCCGCCACCACTAGTTGTTCCTGAGTCTATTGCTATACATGTTGCTATTCCGAGCATGGTCCGTAGTTTGATAAAAAAGTTAATAAGTCATTTACATCTACAGCCCCGTCCTCATTAAAGTCGCCTACACAAGACGGGAGAAGACACGAAGGATAGTTAGGATGTTCTGTAAGTAAAGGATATACAAAGCCGTCCCCGTTTAGAACAAAGGCTGTCCCTATATCTGCACAGTAGATTGTAGTGTACCCTCCTGCAGGCAACCCAAAAAAATGAGCACCCCCATCGCAGTCTTGGTACTGGAAGCTTGTCCACTTCTCAGCCCCTACAGAAGTAAAAACATGTTGGTTACATTGAGATAAGAGAGAGGAAGAAAACAGAAGGGATAGTATAAGTAAGAATATAGATCGCATTTGAGATATCTTTGCAACAAAGATAAACTATTATTTATGAGAAAAGAAAGAGAGGGAACGGTCCGTCAAAACTATAATCGGACAGAGCCCAATAACGACTACCTAAAGTTCTACCGAGTAGTGAGGGGATGGGCGAAAGCAAAGTACGGACTCGGGACCGCAGACCTAGAGATGCTATACTTCCTACACAGCGAGCAAGTATTTAAAAAAGAAAACTTTAAAGAGTATGAGCAGATGATGAGCTGGGATAAGAATAGATTCCAAAGGCTGCTAAGGGAAGGGTGGATACAGACGTGGAGAGAAGGGAGAAGGGGGCAAGCCGCACTGTACGACATCTCACATAAGGGGAGGGGGGTAGTAAATACTATATATAGAAAACTTAACGGACAAGAAATAGCGGAAACCCAGGTAGGGAATCCGCTATTCAAAACAGACGTAACCTATATGAGAAAAATATATAGGAACGCAGTACGGGAGATGAATAAATTTATAAGACAACGACGACGTCGCGCTCTGTAATTATAGTATATGACTCGTTATGAATAAGCATAGAGTGTCCCGCATGTCTGTCATAGTATATGCTGTCCTTGGATTTTATTTCCTGGACCCCATCGCCTGTCTGGACTACCTCTCCTTTTTTATACCTAAAAGAATTAGCGTCCTCATTAGAAAGGATAAGTCCTGACTTAGTCTTTATCTCCTCCTCGATAGCTCGTATCAATATATATTTTCCTACTGGCTTCATGCTCGTGCGTGTGTTACAATTGCGTTAGTACTTAAGATCGTAGTCGCTACACTTACCGCGTTGCGCAGTGCATGCTTAGTTACTTTCAAAGGATCTATAATCCCCATCTTGTACATATCCCCCGAACACTCGTTCTTAACATCGTACCCCCAGCTATCGTTCTCCGTGCTATCAGAAGTATTTACGAGTAGAGACGAAGGCTTGCCCGCGTTTTCTAAGATCTGTTCCGCAGGAGCCCTGAGCGCAGCCTCTAAGATATCTATCGCAGCCTCACCATTTTTACCACCAAACTCTCCATCCTCATCAGTCTCATTAGAGAACAGCCACACCCCCTCACGATATAACGCGAGGCCCCCGCCTGGAAGGATACCCTCCTGAAGGGCCGAGCGCACCGCACAGACCGCATCGTCCACTCTGTCGTGCTTCTCCTTCTGCTCTATGTCTGAGACCCCCCCAACATATATACACCCTATACCGCCAGCTAAACTCGCTATACGGGAGTTGATAAAGTCACGCTCCCCCTTGTTCTTAGTAGTAGACTGCTGCTCCTTGAGCTGCTCGATACGAGTAGAGATCTCATCCGTAACCTGGTTACTCTTAATAAGTACCGCACTCTCCTTACCTACGATTACCTTGTCCGCGTGACCGAGGTCACCAAGATGTATAAGAGAAAGATCGTCACCCGTCTTCTCACTGAAATATTTCGCACCTACCGCAAGAGCGATGTCTTGCATGAGCTCATGCTGGCGGAACCCAAAACTTGGAGGAGGAACAGCACAGAGCTGTAACCCGTTACGCGCAACGTTGGCCGCTAAAGTGTTCACTACGTTTCCACTGCACGGAGCAATAAGCAAGAGCTTTAGCCCGCCCTTGATAATAGGCTCGAGCACCGTCTGTATCTGAAGCACGTTATTAATCTCGTGGTCGCACACCAGAACACGTACATCCTCTAAGATGCACTCATCCTTCTTGTGGTTATTAATGAAAAGATTAGACGAGTACCCACGGTCCATGCGGATACCCGCCGTCACCTCAGCATAAGTCTTGTCCGTTTGAGAACGCTCGACAGTAACAACACCGTCTGGCCCGACCTCGTTATATGCAGAAGCTATAATCTTTCCTAACTCCTTATCGTTGTTAGCAGATATAGTAGCAACGTCTAGTAGACGAGACTTAGTAATCTTCTTAGACTTCTTCTCTAGACGAGCAATGACCTTCTCACTAAGGTCCTGAATGAATCGGATGACCTCCGTCTTGTTGTGATCAGGAGAGATGTGCTCCATCCCTGCCTTCACAAGCGCCTCCGTTAATACAATCGCCGTAGTAGTCCCGTCTCCCGCTACACTAGCAGTCTTCTCTGAGGCCTGCTTCATCATACGTACCGCTAAGTTCTCTACCGCGTCGTTGAGATCTATACTCCTAGCTACAGTAACGCCGTCCTTCGTGACAGTCATACCCTGTAAATGGTCCGTAGACTCTATAAGAACAGTCTGGCCACGAGGACCTAACGTACTCTTGACTGCCTTGGATAGCTTAGTAATGCCGTTAATAAGTTTTGTGCGGGCCTCGTCGTCGAAGCATAGTTCTTTTGGAATGTATCCTAACTCACTCATGTAGATTTAATTTAATTTTCCCCAAAGGTACAACACTAAACCTAAAAACTACTATGACAGAATGTCGAAAATAACTTCCCCTATATATATATATATAAAACTATTATGGAGAGTGTAAAAAAAATCCTACAAAAGTGGGAACAAATCGACATATCGACATAATTTCCCTTAACTATCTTATTACTATATCTTTAGTCTAAAAAAAATCGACATAAAAACGACATAGAAATGACAGTTATCGACATAATAAACTAATATCCTGCCCTTCTACCCTTTCTTGTTACCCTTAACTTAGTCCTAGTCTTCCCCCTTCTGTTTGTTTTGTCCTTCTGTTTGACCAATAAGTTTCCGTTAGAATCAAAAACCTTAAAGACATTCTTAGACTTAGACTTATTGCCCTTGTCAGTTTGAGTAGACGTGTTAGAAGAACTCTCCCCAGTAGTTGTGTTAGTAACAGTATTCGTTTGAGTAGACCTCTTCTTCCTCCCCTTGATTGATCGAGAAGAATTAGAGTTTACATTGTATGTATTCCCACTCATGCCTCAGTAGCGCTTCATGCTATTACGCATCTCAGCTAGCTCAATCCCGTCAGCAATACACTCAGCCTTATACTGGTGAGCTCGGTTCTTACGTATGCGAGCCGCCATAGCAATGCCAGTCTCTCCGTCAGGTCTGTGATTTATAAGGCGACCGTCTTGGACAGTCAACCCTGGTGTGTAGTTCTTTTTCATCATGCAACAAAGATAGTGAAAATTTTTTTACGAGATATATAGAAGTTGAGGGTTCTAGGTGATCTGACAGGTTGTGTGCCTCATATGAAAGCCGATATTGTTTTTGAGGGGGGGCTTCGGTTTCAAATTTTTTTGTGGAATGTTTCAGGATTCCTAATCGCCCCGCGCCCCGCGTCAATGGTCTCTGTCTGTACGCCCTATGTACGCTACGTCTCACGCATCCCCGATGCATCGAGCGGTAATGGTTTGGTATGGGTCTCCCGTCCCCCATTCACCCACCTGAAGAGAGTAAACAAGGGGAGAAGGTATACATAACCTTCCCTTAATCCCTCCGCGACTACTCACCACACAAAATAATTTCAGGTAAAGCATCGCTCTGTATGCCCTATCTATACTCATTTTTTGAACATTAAGTAAACTATTTCAAAAAGTTTTTTGCATTCCTTGTCGAAATACACAAAGTGTGAACTATCTTTGCCCCAACATTAAACATTTAATACACACACAATGAACGATTTCAAAGTAGTAAACTGCGGACAGAGAGACGTAGACAACATCAGCATAGAAGTATACTATACTCCGTCTGATGAGATGGTTGCATCAGGGCAGTACAACGTCCGCACAAATTGGGCACACGTCACGCTCGAGGAGGCATACGAGAACGTGCTTAATTCAGATTGGCAAGACGAGATGCAAGAGGCTATAGAAGAGAGGACGATAGAGATTCAGTAACACTGACGAGACCTTAATGGTCGAAACGTCGTGAGACGTCTGTTACATTTATTCACTAATCTAATACACTATGACATTACAAGACAGAATTGAACACACGAATGCTATAGCTGACGCTATCCAAAGGAACGAGAAAAGCTACGATTTCGAGGCAGTCTCGGGAAGCGGTTTGGCTTGGGGCGCAGACACAATCAGCATCGAACTACCTACGCCACAGATTGTAGGCACGATGGTTCAGCGCAGAAGCTATGCGATGAGCAAAGCAATGGACATCCTTAACACCTTATCACTATGATGACTACACAAGACAAGTTAAATAGACTAAGAGAACGCTACGTCAAATGGTACGTAGGAAACGTCTCAGAGTGCGAAGAAGACGCAAGGCAGTCTTGGTTTGAACGTACACGTGAGATGGAAACGTGGAGCACATCTAGGGGGCGATTTGTTCCAATGAGCGACACTCAAACGCTCACTACACTTCGTAAGTGGTTCAAAGAGAAAAGCGGAGACCTTAATGAACTTAGGTCAAAGCTATATGCTAACACCATCACAAGCGAAGAGAGAGAGACATACTTCAGGAAAGTATACGGCAACCAATACTTAGCATAACCAACAAGCGGAGGCAGCGCGCGCCTCGAGACGATTCGCCTCGTCTCTCCGCTCTAATTATTAACTAATCTAATATACTATGAATGCACTACACGAAAAACAGAATCAGGAATGGCACGACCTTGCAATCCAACGTTCGTTCGATTTAGAGAGAGCCGTTGAGAAGATTGAGAGACAAGAAGCCTTAATCGAAGACCTAAGAGAAACCATCCTTGCATATTCATCAAGAGTAAATATGTATGAAACAAAGGTAGGTAAGCTACGCAAAAACTTAGGAACAGAGATGGACACTATATCTAAAATTAAAAACCTATTAAAATGAAATACGTATACGCAGTACACCAAGCATCCACACTATGTGGAGAGAACGAAACGGAAGCCTTTTCTAACCCAATTGACGCGGGAGTTCGTTACACCGAACTACTTACGCAGTATTTATCACACGGAGATGACCTTAACATCTTCGAGCATACAGAGACAGAGTTCTATGCAGAAAACGAGAGTGCGGGTACGTACAACAGAATAGCAATAGAAACAATCAAGATCCAATAACATTATGACTAAAGGAATACTAACAAGAATAAAAATAACAAGCACATTGTTCGGTGTATTGAAACTGCCTTCACTTATAGGTGTGAACGACATAGAACACCCCTTAGATGTGTGGACAAACATTGGAGAACATATGGATGTCAACGTATTCGATGTAGGAGATGGCACAATACAAGCCACCATATACCCCGTAAAGGACGGAAATATAAACACCTTACATATCATTGAGAGTTTACAGGGTGATAACATAGAACTTATATATCATGAACATTAAACAAGAACTAATAGACAACATCGTAAGCCTAGACCTTACACGAGAAGAACTAGCGAAGCAGTTACTAACACACAGGTATGAATTGCTTAGGAGCAGAGCAGAGGCAGAATGGCTTGACAAGTTAGCGGACATGCTACGAGATGGCGAGCCAATCGTAAATCAGAAAAGAATATACGATAAGTATCAGGATGAAATTACTGACCTAATGGACACATACAGAGATAGAAGCAAGGAATCATGAACTACACTAACACACAAATAGAAGCCATGTACCTTGATTGGTTCAACAACTTCCTTTCATGTGATGCATGGAGGCAACACTACAACCTATGTATAGCTGAGGGTGAGAACATCCTCGACATAGGCAGACAACTAAACCATATAAAAAAACATCAATGAAAGTTTACAAGGAGATAACATAGAATTAATAACATCATAAAACCCAATTAAAATGAATCAAAATACCCGATCTTTTAGGTACTGCTTAACGACTCTAATTATATGGAGCGTAGCCTTCTACCTTATCCTTTGCCTAGTCTCTTGCACGGCAACCAAGTCAGCCAACGTTTACGGCAATCCTAGCACACACGCTTGTGAGGCATACTACTAAATAAACATACACGTAATCTGTGGTGGTTCGCAGATGGATTGTTACTCTTTACGCATAGAGACTAACAATGGGGTTCGACTCCCCTACGTGTACCAATTTATATTCACCAATACATAATACAATGACAGAAAATTTAGGACAATACACGCTCCACGAAGTGGAGAAGTTATTTAAGAAGCTAGACCGTATGAATATCGCGGTTCAGAAGAACTACGGGTACGACTTCGTACACGGGGACAGACCCGCGCTATGGATATGGACAGAGGGCATTACGGAGGAGACAGAGACGCATATTGACTACTACGTCAACCACGGATGCCCGAGTGAGGAACTTTCTCAGGTTTTATATGAGGCTAAGTCTTATGCTGAGTGGGACAACCCAGCAGTATGTTGCATTTATAAAGTTTAATCAGTATGGAAGAGAAATTTAGCGACTGCTGTGGGGCCTCATCTAACGAGGAGGATATCCTACGCGACATCTGTCCTGACTGCAAGGAACATTGCGAGTTTAACGACGTAGCGCACACGTGCGTCAATTGTGGAGACACAGAAGTAGAGGTTGAGGGTCAACCTTGCTCAATAGAATGCCACCAAGAATATTGGGGCGAAATGAACAGAGATGAAAGATAACAATATGGAGTTAATGGATAGAATAATTGCCTATGAAGAGGGCAACATCAACGAGGCTGAAATCCTTCAGCTATTTGCAGAACTAATCAAGTCAGGAATGGCTTGGTCTCTTCAGGGTCACTACGGCAGAACTGCGAAGGCCTTAATAGACGCAGAATACATAAGCGAGGATGGACAAACCATCTTCTACCAAGACATAGCACAATGAATCAAGACCCCCGATCTTTTTTATATTCGATAACGACTCTAGCTATTTGGCTAGTTGAGGCAAATTACTAACCCAACAAGCAGTGGTAGTGCGTACCGAGAAGAAATTCGCCCCTCTTCACTGCTCAATTGTTAATAACTTGTTAATAACTTTAGAGATATAATTAGGAATTACACAAACTATGCTATATATTTGCACTATCTATAAACATTTAATCTAATACATTATGAAGAAAGTTAAGAATTTATCAGAAGAAATAAAGCGCGAGTGGAGCATTCGTGAGTGGGGCAGTTGGGAGGATAGCGGAGGGACTGACGCAAACCATATCGTTAGCATCCTAAAGAATAGTCCGAAGGGAAAGATTAAGGTGACTAACGAAGAGCAATTAAAGAACGTGCGTGTATCGGCTTGGTGCGTAGAAGACTTCGATAGCGATGAAGACACGCTAAAAATGGGTAGAGCGATTGCAAAATTTATAAATTGGTAAAAGATGAAAGACCACAAACTAATACATAGAATGAAGATGATAATTGACGACGCTCAAGTCATCATCGACCACCTCGAACAAGGTAACGCAATGACCGATAAAACCAAGTGTGCTGACGATGGATGGACACACGTCTCCAACATCGAGATAGCGGTAGACCTTACAAGTGAGGAGAGTTTAACATGGAAAAAGTTTACATTATGATAAAGAATACTAAGATGAACGAGATTGACAACCACGAAGACCTACCTGAATATGCAGTAGCTAAGAAGGTATGGGAGGACATCTTCAACAACGACACATTGATATACGACAAGTTCGACGACTACTTCTTCCACGAATTTTATAACACTCAAATACTATGAACTACAACAAGAGATACACGACGGAAAAGAACGGGGTAACATACGACTGCGAGGTAAACGTCAACACAGAAGAAAGCTACGGAAGTTTTGAGGTGTACGACGTAGACGAGTCAGATGGCTACCACGCTGAAGGAGGCTTATGGTTTGAGGGCAACGTGCTAAGAGACTATGATGGAGTATACGAACTACCTGAGTGCGTAAAGGCTACGCTCACACAATGGAACTTTAATTTAGAAGAGATATAAAGATGAAGTATATGTTTAATTTTATCGGAGGCGGTTGGAACACAATGGATGCCCCGACCAAGAGAGAGGCTATTAAGTTAGCGAAGAAGAAGTACAACGGCCCTAAGAGTCAAGTCAATGAAAAGACTTTTAGGAAGTGGACACAAAAAGACTACGACAACCATATGAGTCTCTTTTGGTAACAACATACACGTAGCATTGTAGGTTTGCAAAAACTTCAGGATACAATGTAGGCGTTCCCTCAATAGGTTTTCTGAATTTCCTATACGGGTGCGAGGTTCGACTCCTCTGCGTGTACTCATTAATTAAACTTAAATAAAATGAAAGAAGAATTTACTTTTGAAGCGGTTCTCAAGGACGCAAAGGAAAACACTAAGTACTATCAAGATCGATTGAGACAGAACGAAGACGAAAAGATGGATAGATACTATCAGTCTAAGTATATGGAGGCTCTGTATTATCAGAAAGGATTAACCGTAGGTCAAAAACTATTAAACAAAGAGTCATGAAGGATAAAGAGAACAAACTAATAGCCCTGTTTATGGGGTTGGAGGAAGACGGCGTAGATGGCTACCTAGTAGACATGGACAAAGACTACGGCTACCAAATAGTGCACGAGTCGTGCTTTCTATATCACTCATCATGGGATTGGTTGATGCCCGTAGTGTTCAAGATAGAGAATGGTGGACTCGATCCACACGAACTTATCGATAAAGCCTTATGCAATAGAGAAATTGAGGACTTGCATGATGCATGTGTAACATTAATAAAAGCATATAACAATGAATAGCACAAGAGAATGGGACTGGATGGATCAAGTAGCGCAAAAGGCCCTCAACAAATACGCCAATCAGCAAGTTATAAAGGAGTTACAATCTTTACAAAGGCAACAAGCGTTAATGACGACTGTTAAAGCAATAAAGTTTTCTATATCCTACCGAATTAAACAATTAAAAAACGAAGCAAAGAAAGATAAATAAACGACCATAGTAAGGCACGACTTGGAGGATGCTGAGCATATCGATTGTTGGTTCAGGAGGTACGCACATGGGTTCGACTCCCACTTACTATCTAGAAATAAATTAAACATTTTGTCGAAACTTATTAAGGGTTTTGTATCTTTGTTTTAAAATTAAATTAAATGAAAAAGAAAATATTTATGCAGTACGCAGACGCAGTAGCCGAGCAGTTTCATCTAAGTTTAGATCAAATGTTTGAGAAGTCTAAGCGGAGAGAGTGTGTTGATGCTAGGCAGATGTTATACTACCTATGCATGGAGAGACCTATACGGGTTAGCTACATACAAAGATTTATGGAGGAAGAGGGCCTTGCTCTATGTCACTCAACTATTATTCATGGATACAAACGAGCAAAGAAAATTATAGAAAGTGACAAAGACTTCATTCATATAGCAAAAAACATAGAAGAAGGGATATGTACACCTTAGAGGATGTGTTTGAACAAGCAGAAAACGACAACTACTCCACCTCCTTACCACTACAAAACGGGAAGTCTTACATACGACCCTCTGTTATAATAAAAAAATTTCCCACACACATAGACATACTTAACGTCGGAAAAGGGGGAGCATACTACAAGGCTATAACAGAGTCAGAGTTAGAGTACTTCCTCCAGCATGGGTGGGTAAAAGGATCGGTTAACGTTAGCCTAAACAACTGCACACACAAGCTACGACTAGTAGAACTTGGTATCAAGAAGGAGGTAAACACTAGGAAGAATGATAAATACATTAAAGGATTAAAGAATAAGAGAGATAACATACTAAAGAAGTACGCAGTTTTAAAAATTAAATTAAATAAAATTACATGAAAGATATTTTCAAGGACTTGTCATCCATTAACATCAACGACAAAGTAGAGAAGAAAGGTCAGCACAAGTACCTATCATGGGCACACGCATGGACGCTAGCCAAGCAGAAGTTCCCTGAAATTCAGAGGGTAGTATACGAGTGTGAGAGCACGGGATTAAACTACTTTACCGATGGTAACTCAGCCTATGTAAAGGTGGGCATTACAATCAAAGGGTTAGAACATATAGACTACCTACCCGTTATGGACTTTAGAAACAACGCTCTGCCCTTAGACAAGGTCACGTCTATGGAGGTAAACAAAACTATTCAGAGGTCTACAACGAAAGCTATTGCTATGCATGGTCTAGGATTAAGCCTATGGAGTGGAGAGGATATAGTGCAGACCACTAACGAGGTAACCCCTAAGAAGGAGGAGAAGGTAGAGCTTATTATCAACACAGATAACTGGGCGAAGGTCTTAAAGTATATCGCCTCTAATAAGGAGTTAGGTCTACCTAAAATTATTAAGAACCTAGAGACTAAGTACAATCTAAAGGCTACTATTAAGAAGGAACTCTCTAAGCATGTTTGATGTAGAGAAACTAAAGGACGATGCTCATTACTATGGAGAGTACGGGAGGAAGTACCTCTCCAACTCAGACATAGGCGCACTCCTTACACGACCTACTGAGTATGGAAAACCTAGTGAGCAGACTAAGCCTATGCTTATAGGTAGCTACTTACACACCCATATCCTAGAGCCTGAGAAGGTAAAGAACTTTGAGGTTGTAGACGTAGCTAGTCGCAACACTAAGGCATATAAGGAGGCTTTAGCAAACACCACAGAGAAAATGATCTTACTTAAGAGTGAGGCAGAGGAGGTTAAGTCCTTAGTAAAAGTTATCAAGGGCAACCTACCTTTCTATGAGGCTATATACAACGAGTCGAATCAGTTTGAAGTACCAGCCGTACAGAATATACATGGCGAACTTTGGAAGGGTAAGGCGGACGTAGTGTGTGAGGATATGCTCATAGATATTAAGACTACCTCTAACATGAAAGACTTTAAGTGGTCCGCAAATAAGTACAACTACGATAGTCAGTGCTATATATACCAGCGCTTGTTTGGAAAACCTTTAGTGTTCTACGTAATAGATAAGGTAAGCCATCAGCTAGGGATCTTCCACGCCTCGCAAGACTTCCTCATGAGGGGGAAGGCTAAAGTAGAGGAGGCAGTAGAGGTTTACCAAAAGTTTTTCAAGGAGGGTAGCCCAGAAGATATAGAAACATATCTCCACACAGAAATTTTATAGGATAGTGTATGGTCCAAACACTATTTGTTTTTAACGGACAAAATAATTAATCATGTCAAACGACACAAAAGAAAAGGTATTCCTCGATGGACTTATCTTCAAACCACCTCACTCCGAGGCTCCAGAGTGGGTACTAAGCAAGGTATCTATGAAGGTAGACGAGATGATCTCATCATTAAAGAACCATGAGTCTAATGGGTGGGTAAACCTCGAGCTAAAAAAAGCACAGAACGGAAACTACTACATGGAAGTAGACACGTGGAAGCCTGATCCATCTAAGAGGTCGCAACCTAAAGAAGAGAAGGCGGACTTCTAAGAACCAACCCTAGAGCAAGGGGGTGGGGGGAACCCTACCCCTTTCTTATGCTCTACACTATGTCGAATGACAGAAATACCTCCTCATATATATATATATATAAAATATATTTACAGAGATAGAAGTTTTTTACTAGAAACATGACTACTTTTCGACATATCGACATAAAAGAATATAAAGAATAGAGTATCAGCTCTTTAACTAAAATTAAATCGACATAAAATCGACATAACCCTGACATATAAATGCAAATAACTATATTTAAAGACATTAAGTCTACATCCCAGCCCTTCTACCGAGAGGTAGATCTTATTTTAAAGCGAATAAAAGATGGTGCGTCACAGGATCTGGTAAAGAAGATACGCACCGAGAAGGATAAGACTAAAAGAAACCTTCTCAAACAATCTCTTCCCGCAATATGTTTCAGTGGTACGTTTTCTAAACGTAACGATGCGTCTGCCTCGGAGCATAGCGGGTTGATATGTTTAGACTTCGATGACTACTCCAACACCAAGGAGTTGCTTCAGGAAAAGGAGAGGCTATCTAAAGATAAGCACGTCTACTCAGTGTTCATATCCCCCAGCGGAAAAGGTTTAAAGGCTCTCGTTAAGATACCTAAGGATGTGGACCAGCATAAAAATTATTTTAACTCGTTAGAGAAGCATTTCAATAGCCCTCACTTTGATAAGACATGTAAGAACCTATCTCGTGTATGCTATGAGTCATTCGATCCGTTGATATATATCAATGAGCAGTCTAGTCTATGGGATCAGATAGCGGAGCAAGAGTACACTGAGGTAACTAAGTATCGTGACGCGCCTACCTTCCCAATCACAGATGAGAAGAAAATTATAGACTACCTCATGAGGTGGTGGGTAAAGAAGTATGGGATGATAGATGGAGAAAGAAACAACAACGTATACGTTCTTGCCTCTGCCTTTAATGACTTCGGGGTGAACCAGAACATCGCTGAGTTTGTGATGCAAGAGTTTGCAACAAAAGACTTCCCCCTTTCTGAGATAAATAGAACCATTAAGTCTGCTTATTCTAACAAGCAGAACTTCGGGACGAAGTACTACGAGGATGAGGACAGAGTCAATCAAGTAAGACAGAAGATAAGGAGAGGTATATCAAAAAAAGAAATCCGTTCACAATTAGAGGAGTCGAATATTGAGGACGGAGTAATACAGAATGTAATAACTCGACTAGAGGATGAGCAGTCTTCAAATAAATTTTGGAGCAAGAGTGATAAGGGTGTGATAAAGATCATACATATCCTATTCAAAAACTTTTTAGAGGACAACGGGTTCTATAAGTTCTGTCCAGAGGGGGGTAAGAACTATGTGTTTGTAAAGGTGACGAACAATCTAATAGACCACACGTCAGAGAAAGAGATCAAGGATTTCATATTGAACCACTTACTTGAGCTGGATGATGTGAGTATATATAATTACTTTGCAGAGCACACCAGATACTTTAAGGAGGAGTTCCTTACCCTTCTCGCCTCTATAGATGTATACTTTATTGAGGATAGCAAGGATGTGGCGTACCTATACTACCTAAATGCAGCCGTTAAAATAACTAAGAACACGGTCACGCCTATAGATTACCTCGACCTCGGTGGGTACGTATGGAAGGACCATGTTATAAATAGAAACTATATTACCTGTGAGGTAAAGGAGTCTGACTACGGAACATTTGTAAATAACATAAGCGGAAACTCTACCACTAGGATACAGTCTATGCGGTCTACGATAGGGTACATGCTACACGCATGGAAGAATCTATCCTACTGCCCCGCTATTATCCTTAACGATGAGGTTATCTCTGACAATCCAGAGGGTGGCACGGGTAAGGGATTATTTATGAACGGGATATCATGCATGAAGAAGCTGGTAGTAATTGACGGGAAGTCTTTCAACTTTGAGAAGTCCTTTGCATATCAGCTCGTGTCCGCAGACACACAGATACTATGCTTCGATGACGTGCGTAGGCACTTTGATTTCGAGAGGTTGTTTAGTGTGGTAACAGAGGGACTTACCCTAGAGAAGAAGAATAAGGACGCTATTAAAATACCTTTCTCTAAGTCTCCTAAGGTAGCCATCACTACGAACTATGCTATAAAAGGAAAGGGGTCCTCGTTTGAGAGGCGTAAGTGGGAGCTTGAGTTAACCCAGCACTACAACAAGGAGTTTACTCCACTCATAGAGTTCGGTAAGCTTATGTTTGGTGAATGGGATGACGAGGAGTGGTGTCTCTTTGATAACTACATGATCTCCAACCTTCAGCTATACCTTGAGAACGGACTCATGAAGAGCACGTTTGTGAATCTAAAAATAAGGAAGCTATCCGCAGACACATGCCATGAGTTTATCGAATGGTGTGGGTTAATAGCGGGGCATCAAGAGCACGTAGACTTAGCGCCTAACCATAGGATATATAAGCAGAAGCTATACTTAGATTTCGTAGATGAGTATCCAGACTACGGGCCTAAAGCTAAGATGACAATCTCTCGCACTAAGTTTTACAAGTGGCTCACCTCATACGGAGAGTATAAGTACAAGTCCACTCCAGAGGAAGGCAGAGATATGTCAGGTAGATGGCTAATGTTTCACCAGGAGTTGCCTCCAGAAGATATAATTTAGTATGGAATTTAGAGACTATCAAGTAGACATTATAAACAGAGGCCTTAAGATCTTAATACAAAAAGGATTGCTTTACTTATCCATGGAGGTGAGGACTGGTAAGACTTTGACTAGCTTAGGTATAGCAGACAAGCTAGGACTAAAGAACGTTCTCTTTATCACCAAGAAGAAGGCTATGTCCTCTATAGGTGATGACTACAACTTACTCCGCCCAAGCTTCTTTATGTACGTAATAAACTACGAGAGCCTACATAAGATACCTGACGAGAAGTGGGACCTAATTGTATGTGATGAGGCCCATAGTATGGGTGCGTTTCCTAAGCCTAGCAAAAGAGCGAAGCAGGTAAGGGCTTTATTAAGTAAGCTATCCCCGTATGTTATCCTGATGTCAGGAACCCCTACGCCTGAGTCCTATAGTCAGATGTACCACCAGGTATATGGGGCAGAGAACAATCCCTTCAGTAGATATAAAAACTTCTATGGTTTTTGTAAGGACTACGTTAACGTGATTCAAAAAAAGATAAACGGTTTTAATATAAAGGACTACTCAGGGGGTAGAGATAATATATTAGATATGATGAGGCCTTATAGTATTAGTTATACTCAGAAGTTAGCTGGGTTTAAGACCGAGATAAATGAAAACATCCTCGAGGTAGAGATAGAAGACAAGACTCTAGACCTCATTGCTAAACTTAAAAAGGATTTAGTTGTTGAGGGCAGGGAGGAAACCATCCTTGCGGACACTGCCGTAAAGCTAATGACTAAGGTGCATCAGCTATGTTCTGGAACTGTAAAGTTTGAGAGCGGGAACTCTATGGTCCTAGACTATAGTAAGGCTAATTTTATACGTGATAAATTTTCAGGTAAGAAGATAGGGATCTTCTATAAGTTTAAGGAAGAACTTAATGCGCTCAAGGAAGTGTATGGTGACAACCTTGTTACTGAGCTAGAAGATTTCAATGGAAGCGACAAGACTATTGCCCTTCAGATTGTTAGTGGGAGAGAAGGGATATCTTTGAGGGAAGCTGAGTGCTTGGTGTATTACAATATAGACTTCAGCGCCACCTCCTACTGGCAGAGTCGAGACCGCATGACTACCAAGGATAGATTAAAGAACTCTATCTACTGGGTGTTCTCAAAGGGAGGGATCGAGAAGGATATATATAAGGCTGTCGTAAAGAAAAAGGACTATACCTTGACACACTTCCGTAAGGATTTTATATCTTAGTATAATGACAGAGCAGCAGATACAATCTAAGAGGATAAAACAATTAGAGGAGGAGGGGTACTACGTACTTAAGTTACTTAAAACTAATAAGAATGGTATCCCAGATCTAGTAGCTATCCCCCCTGACTCGGGAGTGTTATTCTCTGAGATCAAAACTCCTAAGGGTAGGCTATCTCGCCTTCAAGAATTTAGATTAAAAGAACTCTCCCATCATGGAATCAGAACAGAAGTTTATAAAGGATAGAGGCTTTGAGATAGAGCCTCAGGTATTTGATTCTCTTCAGGAGATAAATATAATAGAGGCTACAGCTATCGCCACTTTTCTAATGGAGGTAAACTATGATGCGGTTCCTGTCAATAGCTTTGTGTCTACAGTCTTGGGTGGGGTAACATATGATAAGCATGACAACCCAATCACCTTCGCCGTGGAGATGGTGATTACTGAAGATAATAAGCTAGCTCTATCTGATGTCTCTCTTATTTCTATGGACGAATACTTAGACTTAATAAATTTAAAATTAAATATAAATGGATTATAATAACATTCAATCAGTAATAAACATCGTGCGCTTAGTTAGGGGTATTAATTTTATGTCAAAGAGCAGAGCTCTGGATCACATTAAGTCCAGGGCTATATGTTATAAAATATTAAGAGAGGAAATGGGCATGACGTACACAGCTATAGCAGAGGCGTTTGGAAAGACTCACGCTACTGTGTTGCATGGGATAAAAGAGTTTCCTTATATGATAAAGATTGACCCTAAGATGCAACGGGATTACTACGTTGTTAAAAACACGTGCAAAACTAATAACCCTGATCATCAGGGCTTGAGCCTAATAGAACTAAAATGTCATAATAATCACTTGCTTCAGGAAGTGAATGAATTATCTTTGGAAATATTCGAGATGAAAGATAAATACAAAAAGTTCGAGCCTATTATTAGGCTGTTGAAAGACCAGGTGCCTGCCAATAGATTAGAAGAGGTGGAGCTTAAGGTGTCAACACTAATAAACAAGATGAGTTTACCTATATAAGTTTATGAAAATTTCTAAAGACGACATAGAGTCCATTACTAATATAAACTTTACGTGTAATAACCTGCACGATTTAAGTAACGACATCTACGAATCTTTAATGGACGGGGATTATCCTGAGGTAAGGATACACTCTCAGTTATTAATACAATCAGTTGCGGAATTAATCCAATCTTTAGAAGACGAAATATAGAATGACAAAAGCTGAAATAAAGGAATTTTTAAAAGAGAATACAGGCTATCAAAAAAAAGGAGCAGAGTTTCTTTCTGAAAAGTTTAACTGCAGTGTTGAGACTTGTAAGCTCGCACTAAGGGAGTCAAGGACGGAGCTTAAGGGAGCGGAGTTTGATATAGAGAACGTTAGTAGCAATGAGATTAGTGAGTTCAATACATTCTTAAAGCGCAACGAGATAGATAAGGCAGACATAAAGTCTGTAAAGTTTTGGCAGAACATGACGGGAGACCATAGGTTTTCCGTGGTAGTCAAAGGGGAAGAGGACGCTATGATATCTGCAAAGCAGGAGCTTATTGATTTATTAGAAAAAAATAGTGAGGTAGTTGAGGGAGTGTATGAGCCTGAGTTTGCACAGCCTGTTGCCTATGAGGTTTCATTGCCAGATATCCATTACGGGAAAGAAGTGGGGGATACCTTAGAAATGTTAGAGGATGAGTACATGTACCGCATCAAGTCTTTAATGGAAAAGGCAGATGGGTTAGATGTAGAAAGAATAATACTGCCTATAGGTAATGACGGCATGAACTCCGAGGGTTACTCCCGTGCCACCACTAAAGGTACTCCGCAACAAGACCGAGGAGAATGGCAACAAACATTTGTTGGGTACTGTGCTTTAATAGTTAGGGCTATCAAGTACCTATCTAGCATAGCTCCAGTGGATGTGATAGTTATCCAGGGGAACCATGACTTTGAGAGGATGTTCTACGCGGGGGAGTTCCTTCGTGCATACTTTCTGAATAACAAAACAGTAAGTGTAGACAATGGGTTTGATACCCGTAAGTACTATGAGTACGGAGTTAACATGATCATGTACACTCACGGAGATAAGGAGAAGCCAGCCGAGATGCCACTTATAATGGCGACTGAAAGACCTATGATGTTTGCTAAGTCTAAGTTCAGGGAGGTACACTGTGGCCACCTACATAAGGAGATGGTGAACGAGTACCGAGGGGTGAAGGTTAGGTTCTTGCCATCGATATGTAAGAACGATGCTTGGCATAAGTCTATGGGGTACGAGGCAAAGCGTGTAGCCCAGGCCCATATATGGAATAAGAGTACAGGATACGAAGGATACCTACAAACAAACCTATGAGTTACAGAACAAACAAGAAGACTAAGGCTAAGATAGATGTCTTATTGGCCCGCAACGCGGCGTACCAGGCCTCTCAGATGTGCAAGACCAACAGTAAAACAAAGCGTGAAGAGATTAATAGGCACTGCAGGGTGCAGTTTATAAATCCTATTAAGGAGCACGACTTAGAGTTCTTCCGAACGATTCAGCTAGGGTAGTATATCAGAAGGGTCCACTAGGCTCAAGACTTTCTTAATGCCCTGTAGCTCCCTGCATTTTTCATACTCTTCCCTCTCCTCGAAGTACTCCGTGAGTATATCATATATATCCCCGTCCATTATCTTTAATTCTAAAAAGGGATTGTACTCTAAGATTATAGGGTCATAAAGTTCAGCCAACTCTTCGACTGTGCTCTTCCCCGTGAGGACCATATAGCTTAGGCTTATCGCTAGGTCTTTATCGTAGTCTTCCATCTCATTCTCTCATAGCCTCCAACATCTCCCTTCGCACCTCATCCTCCATAGCTTTTATCTCAGCTTCCAAAGCCTCTACCTCAGGATTATAAGTCATCTCCTTTATCATCTCCTCTAACTCCTGCTCCCTTTTGTATTGTTCTGGGAAGTATTCCTTCATCTCTTTATCTGTGAGCTTCTTCTTTTTCTTCTTCTTCTCTTCAGGCCCGTCTATAACGTAGTCGCTGTACTGAAGGACTCGTAGCAGAGCCTCCTTTGGTTCCATCCCTTCCGTCGTAAGCTTAGTGAAGTTGTTAAAGATCTTCTGTATATTGGAGGCTGGTATTCCAAACATAGCAAGACCTTCGTTTATTGCTTTGCGTGTCCACTTCTCCTTAGTCTCAGGGGTCTTCGCCTTCGCTGCTTTATCCATGTATAAAGCTACGTTCTTTGGCATATCCAAGGCAGGGATAGCTGGCATATTAAATGCATATGGCTTGCCTTGGGCCCAGTCAGCTATCATCCCTATAACATCCCCCGCTATAAATAATGAATTGAAGTTTCCTATTATCGCGGCCCTCATCATGTCGTCCGTATCCTCTTCGTCCCAGTCAGATCCAAGAGGGAATCCTAGGGACACCCACTGGAAGAACATAGGCATAACAAAGTGGTAGGTAAGTATAGTTCTCGCATTGCTAATCAACGTGCCCTTACCTTCCGTGCCGCCTGATTTTATAATCCTAGAAAGGTTTCTAAGAGACCTAATAACTTTTCGATTGTATTGTTTTGGCGTAGTCATGAACATGTTAAGAACCCTCATGTACCCGTCGCCAGTTTGATAAAGGTCTTTGTTCTGAATGTCTGATGACTGCTGTGTGTTCTTAGTGTCTTTCTCAAACCTACGTATAGCATAGTCAATAGCCTGCTGCTCTGTAGCACCAGGGTTATTCTTTTTAAACTGAGCCTTATGGTAAGAGTAGTTGGGCATACCCCCGATGTATATCGCGGCCTTGTCACCAAACTTTGTGGTCCACATTGCTATATTTATAAGAGCATTTTGAATAGGTTGAGGCATAAATTTCTGAACCCTTTCTGGAGCGTATGTTTCTATAGCCTTCATTATACTCTGGTAGTTACGGTCGTCCATGTATACTGAGTTAGCCTTAATCTCTTTAAAGATTTTCCTCATCTGTACTGTATTGACGGCTGCGTACCTTACCCAGTTTGCGTAACCTATATCACTCGCGTAGGTAAAGAACGAGGTAAGCTGCTTCACCATAACAACAGGATTTATTCCTAAGCGAGAAGTAATGAAGGCGCTATTCATAAAGTTTACAAACCTTGCCCCCTTGTTTATCCTACCCTTGTTTGCTACACGTTCAATGCTAAGTCTAATCCCTTGTAGTACATCCGATCCATATATGGCTTTAATAGTGGATGCCATCTTAGGGTTAAGAAGAAGCTTGTTGATATAATTAATAGGTTCTGCCATGCCCGCGAGATGGTTCATCTCCTCTATGTAAAACATTAGGTTAGCCGTTCCGTCTACCCCTTCCTTGATAGGGTCTTTGGTCTGAACTCTATACTTTGAAGACCCTGCTGTTACTACAGTGTTGGACCCTTTGTTTGCCAGCAGGTCGAGATCTTGTATTGCTTGTCCATCATGCATTAATGGGCCTGCATAGAACTCGTTCCATGGCATGTCTGTTTTGTATACCTTCAGGTACGCCTCATTGAATATAGGATATACCATAGGGAAGAACTCGTCTACCTGCCAGTCTGCAAATGCCTTTGTCTCTGCATCTAGTGTGGATGTAAGCTCTCCCATAATACGCTCGTAATCTTTCCCAAACCTAGACTCGAAAGAAGGATGATTAGACGGGTCCTTAAACTGGTTGTATAGATAGTATGCCTCACCCTGAGACATCGATATCTCTTGGTCCCTCTTAGCTTCTCTTAGGTTTGCCTTGTTCTCCGCCGTAGGGTTATCATCGTAGGCCTTCTGAGCCTTGTCAACTACAGTCTGGTCTATATATATGCCCGTCTTATTAACACTCGCTAAAGCCCCTACCTTGAACTTCCACATCTTCCCCCATAACTCCTTCATCTTATTCTCTACTGAGCGCTTCATCATAAGGTTGTTAGCCTTCTCTACTCGTGTCCCTTCGTCAATCCTGTCCACCACCTGCTGATCTGTGATGCCACCGAAGATCTCTCCTGGGAGTTTAGATATTTTATTTATCATCCCGCCTAGATCGTTCTGTTTTAAGAAGTAATTCTTTACCATATCGGTAAAGCTCCTTAGCGCTTTTACTAATCTGTTTTGTGTTTCTTTTGCTCGGGCTCTGTTCTTCTTTGCTAACACCTTCAGGTCTATCGCATCGAAATTTATATCCCCCTTCTCGTGGATTACTTTACCATCGTCGTCTAGTACATCCTCTTCGTATAGAGGGATGTCCTCCCCTGTGATGTCCTTATGTATTTCCTTGTAGCTCTTGTCAAACTCTGCCTTCTCTCTAGCCAAGGTCTCCTTAAGGTTGCTTCGGCCCCCGTCTATTAGTCCTTTTATAGCTGCGTATGCGCGGTCTAAAGCAATAGCTTTATTGGGGTCATTGTCCTCCATCAACATAGCATTGTTAAGATTAATAGCTGCGATCAATCCCTCCATCTGCTGCCTCTCTTCTGGAGTCGTCTCCATCTTGTTGGCTAATTCGTTGAACTCTTTTAGGAGCAGAACGTTTCTATCGTCAATCTCCTTTGCGAGAACTGTCTTTGGAAACTTAATATTAGACATAAGATTCTTCACAACTCTTCGGGTTGTGTTGTCTATGCTTGTCCCCTTTAGCCTTCCGCTCTGCTTACTCTCATATGGTTTAAGGATTTTGCTTATAGCGCGAGAGAGTATCCCTACATTTTTCTTTGTAGAAAGACGTATCACCTCATGCATTAGGCCGTTCATCTCCTTGCTTGTAGCCTGGGCTATCCTACGTGCTAGGCTTAAAGCCTCCTGCTTGGAGTACGCTGTCTTCGGTAGCGTCTGACGCATGAATCTTAGTAGCTCTCTCTTTGCCTCCTGTAGTTGGCGGGCCCCTTGGTTACGGAACCTCACCATCTGACGGAGTTTAGTTAGAGCCTGACGCATGTTCTTTGTTGGTCGTATACCTAGAGTTTTCTGCAGGGCATTAACCATCTCTGCCTGGAGTGTAGCCGCGTCTTTCATTGCTACATCCTTGCCCTTTACCCTGCGGGTGTCAGCTAGTTTCTTGTATGCAGGGTGTTCCATTAAGCGCTCAATCGCTAGGTCCATTATCTCCTGATCAGAAAGCTTCGCCCTCTTCTTCGCGTTAGACTTCTCTAGCTTTGTCTCAAAGGCTCCCATCGCCTTGTCTACCGCCACCTTCGCAGCTATATTCTCTAGTCTTTTTATTTCGTATAGCTCCTTAACTCTTGCGTCAACCTCTTTCTTTGGACGAGGCTTTACCCTCATCTTGTTTGTCTTCTCTACTCCCTCTCGGATCTTACGCTTTATCTCACGCATCTCCTCAGACGTCTTAACCTTAGCCTTAGTTAGCTCCTTCCTCTTCTCTCTTACCTTAGTCTTTAATTGAGCCGCACTCTCCTTCGTCCTCTTAGCGTTAGCCTTTGTCTCTTTTGCTATAAAGTCTTGTATGTTTTTAAACAAGCGCATTCCTTCTAGTAGGCCACCTTCTACCTCGGCAAAACTCTTTGGTAGTTTATAGAATAAATCTACATCAAACTCTAGAAGTTTTTTAACTACATTCTTTGGAACATTCTTAATCCTGTTTAGGTAACTCCCTATAGCTGAGTCTTTTAACCCTGCTCCTCTGCCCTCTGTAATAATTTCTTGGATAGAGGCGTCAGCTCCGTCAACATCAAGCTGGAACTTTACTGGACTACCTTCCTTGTCTAGGACAGGGTCAGTAAATGTCTCACCCGTAGACCTGTCAGCGGCTACAACTTTAGCCTTGCCCTTCTTGTCTGTAACAACCTTCCCTTTTACAGTGAAGCTTGAGTCATCCATAGACAGGTACTCTGGGTTCTTAGCGTATACTAATCCTCCTATCTGTATAATTTCTTGTGCCGATCCTAAAGGTTGCCCCGTGTTGCGGTCCCAGAATGAGGAGTGTCTGAATGGATTCATCCCTACCTGCACCCAGTCAGAATTGTTTGCAACATCCTCAATCAAAGACTGAGCATTAGTTCCTATCTCCTCTACCGTGTTACCTTCTATAGCCACTGGCTCTCCAAACATCTTAGCGAAAGTCGTCTTCCCCTGTGCCCCTGAAGCTATGTTCGCAGCTATACGCGCGTCTGTTTCAAAGGTCACGTTCTTAAGTCTTACGGCTGGACCATATGATATAGGCTTCCCCTTAGAGCTAGGCTCATGTACTGTAACGATCCATGCGTTGGATCTAAGGTATGCGGGGATGTCTAATCTAGCCCCTACTCTTTTTAATTTCTTACCTGTATCTGGGTCTACTAATGGGGCTAGGATCTTCTCCGATTGGTTACGGGTCAGGGCGCTCTCCATTCTGTCCCTAGACACGGGCGCGAAGTACTCCTCTATAGGACCTATAGGGCTGTTCTTAGCCACTATCTTTCTGTAGTCAGCGTTGGTTATCTCTCCTCGTAGAAGACGGTTCACAGCCTCCTCTACCTTAGTCGTTCTCTGCGCTATCTTAGACTCCTTCATGTTCATCTCAGGAGTCTCCTTCCATGCTAGCTGATACTTTGCTCTACCTGATGGCCCTACTCTAGGAGTTTTATATGCTCCCCCATATGCTGAGTGTGATCTGCTTTTCTTGAGTCTTTGAGGGTTAGATACTTTAGATTTAAAGTTCCATCCCTTAAGTTTCTCTATGTCAATAGGCTGCGTCGTAGACCTTATCTCATCTATCTTCTTCCATGAGTCGTCCTGTCTCTGAGTCTTACGTGTGATAGTCTCGCCCTCTGTATGTATCGTAAAGTTAGAGAGGTAGTCCCACTCCCCGTCATTAGTCGCCTTCCTCCAGAAGTTTACAAAGTGCTGTCCGTTATTAAACTTACGCTCTCTGGTTACACGGTCTCCCCATGTGCTCTCCTCCTCCCACGTTACAGTAAATTCTTTCTTAGGAAGCTTCGCTGGGTTTAGTGGGTCGGTTATATTATTGTTACTGATGTAAGCGTCAGGTAGGATATCCCCCTTCTTGTATTTAGTATCCTCCTCTAGCTTAGACAGGTCATTACCCTGGTCGTCTAGTTGGAACTTTACTTTAGCCCCCTTAGCCTGTATGTCTTTAGGAACCTTTGCTACGTACTGTCCTCCCATAGCAGAACGTGCAGCCAGAGGCTTAGTTCTTTCTCCTAACGGAGTTTGGTTTGATTCAAGTGAGGCAGGCTTTGCATTTGGATATACTTTTCTTACGTCAACAGCTTTATCAAAAACCATTAATGGTTTCCCTGGGATCGCCCAAGGGTAAGCTGGGTGGTACCCTGGGTCTCCTTCCTTTAACTTAAAAGGCTTCGCCCCTTTCTCAAACTCTATAGCTGAGACAACGTCGCCATAGCCCACCCCCACTAGAGATGGGTCATTAACAACCTCAGATATATTTGTTGGCACACTTTTTAAAGGAGCAAAAGGTGAGATGTTAAACTTCTTATATGACTCTTGGCTTAAAAATGTTTTGGCAAAACTCCCTCGTTGCTCAAAATTAAGAGGAGACAATAAGGTTTGAAGCTCTTCTATACTACTTATCTGACTCGGTAGCCCTTTCTTTTTCAGGCCTTTTGCTACCGTCGTTAGCTTTAGCTTACTGTTGATGTAGTTAATCATCTCTTTTGGAGACGCTCCATTCTCAATAGCATATGCCACCTCAGCGTTTATGTAGTCATAGAACTGAAGGTTCCCCGTGATACCATCAGAGGCCTGGGACATTACAAGGCCTACCCCATCACTGTTGTTTGCTTTGTTAATAATTTTATTCGCGGCACCCTCTGTTGAGAACACCCATGCCGCATTACTCCCTTGAGACTGAGCTCCGTAAGGGTATAAGAACCCTCCGTCAAACTTAAACTCAAGACCAGAGGGGCTCTTTGTTGTGCCATAGGTGGCTTGGTCAGCCGCAAAAACAAAGGCCTCTGTTCCGCTTAACTCATTGACAGACCCTCTCTTGATACTACCCATATCAATACCACCCCTATCCAAGTTGAATTTAGTTTTCGTTTTTAAATCTATAGATGGTCCATCAGAGTCTGGGATATTTGTGGGGATAGGTCCTTCGGCATCCTCAACAGCCTCTCCTGGCACTACTTCTCCTCCTCCTAATTGATTCTTAGTCCCGTCCTCGTTAAGCTCTTGACGCTTAGTAGTGTCCTGAATATCGAACTCCTCTTTCGCGGATGTCTCTTTAGGCTTAGGGGCTACCTTCTTTTTTGGAGCAGCCTCTTCAGCTCTCGCTTTAGGAGCCACCTTCTTATCAACTGGTTTAGCATATTGCTCTAATATTTCTATGTCAGAATCTGTAATCTCTTCTCCCGATATTGTCTTGCGGGCTATGGTATTTAATAGGTCTATGACGGCCTGGTTCTTAGATGCGGCATCCCCTTTATTACTAAAGACCCTATCTAAAACAGTGGGACTTAAGCCTAAAGTCTTAGAGATCTTCTTTAGCCATGTAACAATTGCGCTCTTGGTCTCAGAGTTTGCCTCAGAGTAATGCTCCGCTAGTATAGCGGTAACCTCCGCTAACTGCTCCTCGTTTAACACCTCTATAAATCCATCCGCTTCATTGGTTGCTTCTTCTATCTGCTCAAGGAGAGAGTCTAGTTTAGCTTGACCCTCAGGTGTTGAGTTAATGTCTTGTGCTTCAGCAAGTTGATTATACTCGCTCTGTAAAGAAGCCGCTCTCTCTCCCGCCTGTTGAGAAGCAGCCTCATATAGTAGCCTAAATTTCTCAAGTCTGTTAAGAATATCTTTATCTGTAATACTATTCATTACAGCCTCTAGCATGTCCTTAGTTGCTAGTTGAATACGTGAGTCCGTCCCTAGCTTTTCACTTAGGACAGCATGAAATATCTCGTGTGAGATAGTTCCTAACGTAGCAGTTGAAAGGTTTATATGTATGGTGTTACCCTTGTACATTCCCTTACCTCTTCCCCCTAATTTCTTATAGCTTTCAGGAGAGCTATGTAAGACTATGTTAGTATCAGGAAGGATCTTGGCTAAAGCTTTGGCGGATGTGTTAGCGATCTTAACCACAGCCCTTTCCAATATAGACCTCTTCTTCTTAACCTTAGGGTCTGAGACTATCCCCACATTAGCCTCCATCTTCTCTACCTCTAGCTCCGTACCGTCAGGAGTTTCTATCTTAGTCTTCTCCCCTATCTCTATAGCTTCCTCTCCTTTTGTCTCGGTCCCCTGGGTTTCCCCCTCTTCTTTTGTCTTCCCTGTCTCACTACCAAAAAGGCTCTCAAGTATTGCTACCTCCTCTGACTCCGAGGTATCCTCACCCGTGACGTCCGTAGTTTCTTGGGCGCCGTCTTCGGCAGTACCCCCGTCGGGGTCTCCGCTTCCCATTGCTTCGCCATCTGTGGCTTGTTCTTGTACATCCACCTCCGTTGTGCTTGACTCTTGAATGGCATCTTGTCTTTGTTTATTTAGTTCTTGTCTCTTTTTTTCTATCACCGCTCGAGTTCTTAAAGTACCCGATGGCTTGCCTGTCATCTTCTCCCTAATAACATCGTCTGCTTCAAGGGCTTCAATGGCCTCCTCAGTAGTCGCCTCTGTTATTGTAGGTGTAGTAGTCTCTTCACTTATTTGCTTTAAGCTCTCGTTAATAGAGTCTATCTCTGCCTGCTGCTTAGTTACAAGTTGCTTGTCCCCCTTGTCTACCTGCGTTTGAAGTTTTGCTCTACGCAATAAAAGGCCTAAAGCTTTTTTCTTTTGGTCTCCCGTATAGTCGCTAGGAATCTGAGAGGCTACACCTGCCACATCCTCTGCCTCCTGTATAGCCTTCTGTCCTTCCGCCTTAGTCATCTCCCCCGTTACAATCTTCTGCTTTATGCTCTCTATGTACGCCTCCTTCATAGGCCCGTCATTCATAACGGCCTCGAAGACAGCAAACGTTTCGTCAGAAACTGAGTTTAGATTCCCACCCAATGCTCCAGACACTACAGCGCCAGGTGTACCCATAGCAAAACCTCCTATAGCCTCTGCCGCGGATGCCTCTATTACTTGAAGAACGGCATCTCCAAAAGTCTCAGGGGTCTGAAATAAATCCTGGCCCTTTACCTCGTTGTAGATTTTCTTCATCAGTATGTCATTTATCTCTTGGAGTCCCCCCGTCTCCGCCTCGGACAACCCAGAAGACGCCATCTTTAATAGGAACCTCGAGCCCCCTCGCTCTACCTCGTTCTCTACAAACTCAGAGAAGGTCCTAGTGGTAGCAGATACTCCAAACTTTTTTAGTAGGTTATGGGTTACTGATGATATCGCAGATGTTCCTGCAATAGCTTTGGTAAGACCCACCTTCTCTAGTATACCAGCAACAATACCTATAGGCGCTGCGATAGCCAGCTTCTCTAACTCACTAACGTCTTCAAAGAGAGGGTTGTTCTCCGTCTCTGCGCTTACCATATCTATCCCCTGAGCTATAAGACCAAAGATGCCAGAAGCCATAGCAGGGAGAGAAGAGGCCACCCCGTATAGAGCACTCTCTACAAACCCTGCTGAGTCTGTGTATTCTTTCGATGTGCCTGTCCCATAACTCTGACCCACAGCCGTTCCGCGCTCACGTATTAGCCTCTGTATTCCCTTACGCTCTTGCGACATAAACCCGCTTGCCGCCTGAGAAAACTCATTAACTTCTCCCCCTCCTCTATCTAAACCCTTTGCGTGTTTAGACCACTTGTCTGCTTCTTCTGCCCCAACAGCTTGAGTCAAGGAAGCTGTAATTAAATCTACCCCCGTTCCATATACTCCAGAAAACAAAGTTCCATAGCCTTCCCAAACGCTGTTCACGAACCCTCCCCCAAAGCTCCCCTCTTTAGATCTCATCTCTACGTAGCTTCCTACTAGTCGATCTAGTTTCTTACCACGAGATTTCATGCCCTCTATCTCCCCCTCTATCTCCCCGCCTTCTGCCTTTATGTTTGCTGATTCAACTAACCACGCGTCATATGCTACCTGGTTCCTTAATAGCTCTGCCTGTCCCATCCTAGAGAACTCCTTCCCGAGTCTATCGGAATCAATCTTTCTTTGAGTAAAATCTTTTACCCTATCCTTTAGGTCTATCGTTGCTGTCTGCATAGAGGTCATCCTTTCCTCATAGTCTCTCTTCCCAAGGATCTTTTTTTCATTACCTAAAGCCTCTGACTCTATCCTGTCTAGCCCTGTCTTTTCAATAGGCTTGTTCTGCTGCATAAACTTCTTTAGCTTCTTAGACTCTGACGCGTCTTTAGCGTTCGTCCAGTTATCTAAAGAAATCTCTATAGTGTCTACCCCATTTGGGGCTGTTACTTTCATAAAGTCTCCTAACGCCCCTGTCTCCTCAAACTTAAAACCATAATCTTTAAAGTGATAATCCATTTCGCCCACTACTTCCTCCTCCTCTAGGTCAGCGATATTGCCCCCTCCTACATAGTCTCTATCTCTAAAGTTTAATCCAAACGTATTCTCTTGCTCGTGCTGTCTATTATCTATTATATCTAAGGACCTATCGAAAGCGCTTCTCTGATCTTTAGCATCGTCCTCTGCGGCTAGTGCTACAGATACTCTTTCGTTGGCGTCATATACTGACTCGCCCTCCTGAAGGGCAACAAGGTTAGGGTCCGCTACTGCGACCCCCTCCTGAGGTGCGGTGACTGGCGTGTTTTGGTACGCCTCTAGATCTGACTCAGCTTCTTGCGGAGCGGAAACATCCGATGAGCCAGACTCTGGCTGAGGTGGCGATACTGATTCCATACCTTCCTCCACCACAATGGACTCGGAAGTTCCATCTTTTTTTTTTACTCCCATTAACTCTTCATACTCCTCCATACTCTTGCTATACCCACCTGTTTTAAAGATGGTGTATGAGTCCTCAAGAGCCTGAGGGTTAGAGTTGATAAGCTCTACAAACTCTTCATAAGACTTAGAGTACCCCCCTGTCTTAAACAGTTCATAGGAATCTTTAATCGCTTGCTCGTTCATTTACGTTAGTTGTATTGTGAAGTATCTGTTCCTGCACCTTCCCCTGTCCCTGGAGATTCTCCCGATCTTTTTGCATCCTGAATCTTCCTGACTTTTGCTTCTATATTTTTAATCTCTTGCCATACCTCCATAGAGCTTCTACCATACACCCCTTCTACAGGGTAGTCTTCCCCTCCTATAGTAACAGTAATATCATTGTCGCCATTTGTCATCGTTACTTCTACACCACCCAGCTCCTCAGTATCCCAGTATCTATTGATGAGACCCAAGTAAGTGCTTTGAACTTGACTGGCAGGATCCTGAATGCTCTTAATCGTAGCTCCTAGAGCCTTGCTAATCACCTCTTCAGGTTTCGCAGACTCCGTTGGGTTAGTTATATCTACTCCTAAGTTATAGTTAGGCGCTTTCAATGCTTCCTCACTCTTAAACGTAGTAAAGGTCTCTGGTTTAAAGTCTCCAAGCTCTACACCTTGATCTTTAAACTTCTGACGGACATCTTTAACGGACAATCCCAAAGCAGTTGCAAATGCCTGTGCAATAACATCATCGTCTTGCTGAACCTTCTTTCCGTCTACTAGCTCCTTCTCAAACACGTTTACTGGAACCTTAGTGCCATCCTCAAGGGTGAATATAAATCCATCCTCCGTTTTTTGCAAACCTCCTGGAGCAATACGCGACTTGCCCGCGGCCATAGTGTCGTTGAACATACTTATTACGGCTGCCCCAACAGACTTCGCCTCTCCAAGCTCTCCGCTCATTAGGGTTTGGAGATTGTTTGCGTCAAACATTTTAGGAGCATCATCCTCTATCTCTTTCTTAGCATTCGCTAATTTTATCTGTTCATCTAGAGTCAGAGCTTTACTAGCCTCCGTTCTGCTACCCTGCTTTGTTTCTTTAGAATCTATCTGCCCCTCTATAGTGGTTCTAATATAGTCTTTCGCTATCTTTTCTTGCTCCTCCGTAAGGACAGGCTGCATAAGCCCCCGCTTATCTGGCTCCATTAAGATCATATTCCCCCCCTGCTCACTAGGGTTTTGAGTATAGTCATACCCCCCTACGTTATCCGCTAGGATGCTTAGTGTCTGGCGCGGGTTGGCTGTGTACTTATCTACAATAGATGTAAGATAGTCTTGGTATTGAGGCGCATTCCTTGCGTCCTCGAGCATCTCTACCCTACTACCATACGCCCCAGTACCCCACTCAGACTCTATAAACCCTGCCATAAGATCCACGTCAGGCGCGATGTCTATGTTCAAATCAATCTTATCTATCTTATCATTTATACGGACGTTCAAAGAGTTGACGTTTACATACTTAGATCTGTCTGGCTCTCCGTTAGGGAGCAAAGGAATCTGCCCCTCTTCATTTAGTTCTATAACGCTCATATCCCCTGTCTCTGGGTCTACAAAAGTAGATACATTATTTAGGTTTCCGAAGGCCTCGTTCTGTTCGTTTATCCACCACTCTGCAGCGCTGGATTCCCCAGCCTCTAGTCTCTCTCTCGCCTTTAGGTCCGCTGCATTCCAGTTCTTTATTGCACTGTCAAAATTAGACCACTGGTCCTTTTGGTTCTGTAGCCCCACCATATAGTCCGTAGGGTTTATCTCTCCCGCTTTAAGCAAGTCGTTCTGCATCATAAGGTAAGACGCACTTTGATCAGACCCCCTTAGTGCCAGCTCTCCGAGCTGTTTGTTTTCTACGGGGTCAAGGGTTCTTAGTTCTTTAAGGGTCTTCTGGGTATCAGATTCTATTTGTGCCCTTTTGTTTGCCCGATCCTCACGGATTTTAGTTAGGTCAGTCGTTATAGTTTTTGCCGCATCCGCCCAGTTTACCTGTGACTTAGTGACATCCCTCTCTGCGTATACTTTATATTTACTTGGATCTACAGCCATGATGCTTTTTAATTAGTTCTAAACCACTCCATTACCGCAGCGTCTCCTTGGCTTACTACCCAGGCAGGAGGCCCCCCTTGCACCCCTACATTAGAATACGCTCCGTATCCCGATTGTGGGGAAACAGAGGCTACTTGTCCCGTGCCATATGCAGATAGCTCTGCTAGTTTATCATTAACATTTAGAGAGTTGTCCGTAGTATCAGTCTTCTTAGTCTTCTTATAAAGATCCTGACCCGCCGCGTATACGTTAGCACCCTGACCCAACGCAGTCACCGCGTTAGTCATAGCTGCCATTCTCGCCTCTTGAGCATCACGTGCTCTGAGGTTGGCGTCTGCTGCCCCAGCTACATCCATTGATGCTACCTCGTCCCGTATATTTTCCTTCGACTGTATCTTTAATTTCTGTAAGTCACTAAGCTCTTTACCCATAGCAATACGCCTCTGCTCTGTAGAGTCCTGACTAAGTTGCTGTACCTTTCCCACACCCCCTATTACCCCTCTCTGATCGCCTTCACGTAGCGCTTCTATAGACTGCTTCTGCAGAGCGAGATCCTCATTAGAGGCTGCCTCGAAAGCGTCAAGAGGAACGGTCAGCTCCTCCATATAGTCTTTCTGAATGTTCTTCTTTGCCTCGTCCATAAGCTTCTTCGCATCTATCTCTGACTGCTCTGCGGCGCTCTTCGCGTCTGCCGCCTGTTTAAAAGACATACCTGCTGACGCCGCCGCTGTAGTAAGACCTATTATTGTTGCTGTTGCTAATGCCATTATTAAAATACTTTTATCATTTCAGATGAGTATGTTGCGCCCTCCTGGAATCCTATATTTTTATATATATTTATCAAAGGCTTATTTTTTATAAGAGCGTACACATATTTTTTACCTAAAGACTGAGCCTCATCAGTGATCGTCTTAACTAATAGGTTAAGTGCATTACGTCTATTCTCTCTATCCTTATACTTTAAATCAGAAATAATCCAGTCACACCAAACAGCTTTAGAGTTGGTAAGGTACATAAAGCCAGCACATATAGGGGTGTCCCCATCATATACCATATACCCTCCCGTCCCGTCCTCAGGTAAAAAGTCTTTCGATGGGGGCTCCCATCTCCAGTCTCTCCACCACTGACAAAGAATTTCTTCGTAGTCAGAGGGCCTAAGTGGAACTATAATTAATTTCATTCCCCCAAAGATACAAAAGATTTACGGATAACTTTGCATAACATCTGCTCCAACAGCAAATAATTCCATTGGCCCCGTGTCTTCGTTTTTTAAGGTGAAGGATAAATAGAACCCTCTTGCTCCGTGAGACTCTGAGACAGTGTTCTTATAGAAGAAGATAAAGTCTCCCACACTAGGGGTTGTGCCCACAGGCCCTGGAAGGTTGTCCGAAGGCTCTGTTATGGTGCTGTCTGCCTGGACAAAGCCAGATACTTTGTCAACTGCAACCGCCTGCCCCACATAAACGGATGTGCCTGTAGCCACCCCAGACCCGTCAATTGCCGTAGAGTATATATAGTCCCCTACACTTAATATGTCTCCCAAGGGGACAGTAAAGAACACCTGAAGGGTAGCTCCTGAACCAAGCGTGGCGGTACACAGACCTATCCCGTTTGTGGATCGAAGCTTAAAGTCTTTCGTCCCGATATTAGATCGGATAAAAGTAAACCACTCCCCCTCCTTCTCCTCAAAGTATGTCTCAAGCATAGAGCCTACACTTAAATTAGTAGAAAGGGAGGTACACTCCCAGGCCCGATCCCCCTCTAAAGACATAGTCTTAAAGAGTTTAATATTCTGAGGAGAGTCGTTTATTACACTCTGTATAGTAGAAGGGTACTGGTCCCCGTAGTATTCATTACGCGTGGCGTTAGTGTTATGACGGTACATGTCCCCGTCTTTCCAGGTGTAGAAAAAACTATTCATGCCCCTCATATAATCAGGCTCAAAGCTATAGAACGAGGGCCACCCCTGGGCATTGTTGCTATATGATAATGTATAATCTGCCATTGTTATTTGTTTTATGCTCCACAAGAAGATGAGATATAAACAACAACCCCATTGGATACCTCTACTGCTACATGTCCTGCGGTGACTGTTACTCCGTAGTACCCGTCGAGTAACTTAGTGCTTCCCGTATTATCTGAAAAAACCCAGTCGTCAACACCCAGCTCCGCCGCTGCACTAACCTGACCCCTGTATATAGTGGTAGTGATTGAAGCGTTACAAGCATCAGGCTCATCGTCTTGCACTGTAGTTGAGGGGAGAGCAGGAGTTAGTGCTCTAGAACAGGGGATGTCTACCGTCCAATCAGGAGTAGTTAAACAGTTCTCTATAGTTATAGTTACTATGGAGTTTGCTACTGTAATAGGTATTGGAAGATAGCACTCTTTCATATTGTTTCCCGAAGGAAGAAGCGTACACCCTCCCGCAGAAAAAGCGGGGATAGTATAAGCCGTGCTCTGCTCCCAAGAAAGAGACGTACTGTTCCAGTTATAATCATACCCAGGGAAAGTAACACCCCCACTGCCCGCGATATTTGTTATCCCTCCTGCTTCAACGCCTACAAACCCCGTAACAAACCCTTCTACTTGAGAAGAGTAAAGGCCTACCGAGTCTGACACCCCACCCTCGATACTCCATGTAAGTTTAGCGGGCTTTAAGCCAGGGCTAAACTTAATCATCATAAGGCCGATAGTTGACCCCGAGTCTACTTTTAACTCCATCCTTCCCACGTCACTTCCCAAGCTAACCACGGCGTTCCCCTGCGGGAAACCGCATAGAATGAAACACCCAGGACACGTGACGGCTGTCAGCAATACTCCGCCAACCTGACGTCTTACTATGCCCGCTCCTGCGTAGTACCCATCAGGAGCAACAGCGCTCATTAAAGCGTCTGTATATAAGGTGGTCGCAGCAGCGAAATCTAACCCTTCAAAATAGTATGTTGCTAAAGGCATATTCTAAATTTTATCTGCAAATATCAATTGCTGTTATAATTCCATTGTTCCCTACAAAAATAGGGTAATCAACCGTAGCCCCAATACCCGCTACTTTGTACCATCCTGAAGGTAGCCAGTATGCAGAAGTGCAGGCCGTAGTAAACACTCGGTCCCCTACCTCTAAGTCATCTGGTTGAGCTCTGTTAGTTCTAAAGGTAAGGCTTACGCTCGTGTCATTACATGCAGCAGCACTGCTAGAGTGTTGCTTTGTAGCTGTAAACGTACCACAGTCCTCTGTGCAGTCACAGCAGGCATCGGTTAAAGTGTATGCGCTGTAGCAGAGCTCAGTACTAAAAGAGTCCCGTAAATCCCAGACCAAATACAGGTACTGGTTACCACTAGGTATGCTTGCGGAACTCTCTGTTGCCTGACTAACTCCAGTAGATGGGTTGGTAACAGGCGTGATGCTAGCCATAGCATTAATTAACGAAGCTATATCCGCAGACGAATTGGTATATAAAGTATTGGAAGACAGCCAGTTGAGGGTGTTTGTCCCTATAACAAAATCAAACGTGTCTGTCCCAATTTTCTCTGTATTTAAAACTAGATCCACTCCATCATAAGGGAAGATTCCAAAACCTCTTGGCCCAGACTGAGCATTGTAATATGCGGGAGAGGTAGCCTGGAAGTTTACAAGGAAGTTGTCTACAGGACTCGTAGTAGCCCCGTCGTTCCAGTTAAAGTTGCTATGTATAGAAGCGCCCTGATCGCCTGCAGATGTAAGGACTACAGACACAACGGTTATAGGGGTCTCCTCTACGCACGGCACGGTTATGTCAAAGTCTGAGGCTTCAGCAGGGGTGATTACAATATCTACCGTTGTAGGCTGAGGTGTTGTTTTGCTAATGGTAATAGACCCAGGGCTGCTAGCCGCAGTAACTGTCGTTGAAGAAGGAACTGAGTTCCAAGTTGCAGTTACAGCAATATCTCCTACCGATACATTAATAGGTATAACCACATCGCCTACCGCCTCTCCAACATCTACCGTATATGATAGCCCAGTGTTCTTCCCAGTGTATGCTAATGTAGCTCCACAAGGTATTGCAGGAGTAGCTAGAGGAAGCTGTATGCTGTTAGCTGTAAGAACGTACTCGTTCATGTACGGGTCATATGCGCCTAACTTCTGCGTAGTAAGCTTATCGTAAAACAGATCTCGAAACCATGACTCCATCCCTAAGCTAGATATCTCTTCTAGTTGTTGTCCGCGACCGTCTCCTATAAGTTTTATTACCGCCCCACGTTTAGCGTCAGTAAAGAACATATTCTGTCCCCACTCAGAAAAGCTTTCTGGATTAAAGCTAATGCCAAAGTCTTCTACTCTAGCTATCTGCTGACCCAAGACGTATGGCACAGAGGTTAATGCGCCCCCACCACCCGCATCGGACAGAAGGTCTTTCCCCACCATAACGTAAGAAATTTTATCCTCCTGTAAAACAAGCACGTCCGTAGACATACCGTGTAATATTTGAATAGGTCCAAAGCTTTCGTCGCAGGTTTTATAGTTAGCCTGTCCAAGGTTAAAAACATTTAGGTTGTTTATATTAGAATTGTCGTTAAAGACCCCGCTATATGTAATATCATTAACCCGATCCGCTTCTATAAAGTCCTGTCCTAAAACAGACGTTGTCCTTTCTCCCAAATAAAACGGTCGCCCCGACATACTGTCCAGGATACGGTAGCTTTCTACTCCGTTTCCAAAACTGAAGCAGTTAGAAAAATCCGTTGTAATAAGAGCTGGAGCTGAAGACGTTTGGTCCTGATTCCCCGCAGCTAGTTGCTCTGCGGTACCTCCCATATGCAGATTATTCTCAATCTTATACATCTGAGAAGACTCGAAGAACACATCCGCTCCTATCGCCTCAGGCTGAGTCTCCCATACGATTAAGCTGTTTGCTCTCTGAACGATAATCTCAACACTTAAATTAGACTGCTTACCCCTACACTCGTCTAGTTGAGACTGGAAGGTAAGAAAAACAGGGCAGTCAGTCCCAGAGCCTGTATACTTCTCAAAGTAAATATCTGTGCTGCTGCATGATCGAGCAGGCGCGTCCGAGTCCGCGCAGGTAAGGTCTGAGCCTCTTATCCCTGTGTCGGTGCCAGAAACAGTACCGTTAAGACTGATATTATTAAAGGATAAAACAAACGTTCCAAAGTTATTCTCGTCACCTGTCGTAAGGTCTATAAGGTTTGCTCGGTACCAGTCATAGAAAGAATCGTAGTCCGCATCCGCTACGAAAGTCTTACTGTATTGATAATCTACCCCTGGACAACTGTAGTTTTTATGGTCCCTATCTATAGACCAGTCTATCTTTATAACGGACCCGCTAGGGACAGTATAGTTGACGCCATCATCAGTTACTGGGTATCTTACCTTAGGGTTATTGTCACAGCTAGAACTATTACTGGTTGAACTCCTAGTTCCAGGTGTAATTGTAGCGTTTTCATCTTCACTTACGACCCATCCCCTAGGGAGCATCTCCATATATAGTCCCGCTAGCTCCGTCCCACCCAAGAAGTCAGTAGTCTGTGCCGAGATGTCCAGCACCGTTGCTGTCACATAAGAGTTTACCGCACCGTTGGTATCTCTCTTAACGGTAAGGACATCGCCCGTTTGAACTTTTGTTTGGTTCTCTCCCTCAAGCCTAAAAAAGACATGGTTATCCTCATCTCTTTTGTAGGAAATATTAGAGTATACCGTATTATAGTTTCCCGCGCTAGGCTGGCATACAAACTTATAATTAGTCGCCCAGGACGGGGGGATCTGTACTGAAGGTATAGTTACCTTTATCTGATTCTTATCGCTAGAAGTAATGGGGTCAAAGAACACGGTGTTGCTGCGAGAAACAAGGGCCGTAGTAGACCTCCCATAAGTATCCATATAAACTATCCCGATCTCATAGTCTCTATTGCTATGTAAGCTTCTGATAGAGTCTGTGCTTCTTAAGTCAATACTACCTGACTCAAACTGAAAGTACTCTGCAAAAACATTGTTGTCACTTCCCGCTGGATCAAACGTATACCGCATAGCTGGGAGCTTTAAAGACAAAACATCTCCTACTACAGAGATTTGAAAACCCTGCTCGTTTACACAGTTAGTTCGCCCATAGAAGTCTTTTTGCCAAACGCCAGTACAGTCATAGGCGTCTCCAGGTACCTGAAGGTATGTGTTAAATCTATCCGTTAAAGAAGTCCCATTGCCTGATGTAGCAATGGGGTTCATATTAACATTTAATACAGTCCCTATAGCGTTTTGAAACTCGGTACTTGTTGCAAAAGCATTTACGTCATTTACAAAATCTTGCTGTAAAGTAATAGCTACCGTAAAAGTTTCAGGAGGGTTACCGTCCCATTGAGTAGGAGTAAACCATCCATCACATGTCCAGGGGGTTGCTGAAGTAGTAGAGAAATCTTGGTGGGCGATTTCTAAAGTAAAAAACACAGTAGTTCCTGCCTTAAGATCTGCTTTAGAATTTGCAAAATCAAAAGATATTTTGTTGTTTACGCCAACCTGAGACAACCCACATACCACAGTATAACCAGTACCATCCGTTATAGACGGATCTTCATCGACTACCTGAGTGGTGATAGAGGAACTCACCCCCTCTATTGTATATGCTAGATTTAAAGCGTTCCCTAAGCTATCAGTTAAGTTATACCCATCAACATAGTTTCCGTACATAAGGCGATTGCCCATAATCGTCTGAGCCTGCGCCGTGCGAGGCACATTGTCATACAACCTAAGAAGCTCGGACGTAAGTAGCGTAGTGAAAATTTTACTGTTATTGAATCTTACAGTACGGAGGCTGTTATTACCCCATCCCTGATCCTCTTTATTAAAGTTTTCTATAACAAAAAGAGTAGAGTCCCCTGATAATTTAAATAACAACTCTACCTCTATAACGTGTTTTGACCCTGTATTAAAAGACACGTCTGCTCCGTTATATCGGTTCTCCATGCCCGAGTTGTTAAAGTCAGAAGTGCTAAAGGCAAAAGCTTCTGGAGAAAAAGCGGGTAAAGAATATAGTGAAGTTGCGCTATACTCACCGTCTAGGTATCTGTATCTATACGCAAAAGATATAAACCTATCTAACATAAAGTTCTCCTCTCCCTCTAAGACTAGGGATACCGTTGGGGAAGCAACCTCTGAACCCTGAAAACCTGGAGGCCTCTGTATAACGCTTATGTCTTCTTCTCTAAGCTTATCTGTATGAGTCGCAGAAGGAGTAGGGTATGAGGAGTTAACGTTTATTTTCCGAGGAGGGTTTAAGTTGTCCGTAAAGAAAAGAAGGTCCCCAACTAAATTAACTCCCGTAATAAGATATGCAGGGTTAAAGTTTAAAGTGCTCGCCGTTCCTGCGCCTAACCCGCCGTTAGTGCTGATAACATGGTACCGAAGAGTCTGGCTTGTGGTGTTGTATGAGACGATCATATCTAGCGGAGCGTTGCTAGAAGTGTTTGTAGGCTGGTGAACAAACCAGTACATAGTCTCCGTCATGCCGTCCTCAAAAGCGCCAATACACTGAGGCTTAGATACTTGAGACGATAGAGTCAAGCCGTTGTATGTAAGCGTAGTAAGCTTAGTGTTGCCTTTTGAGTTTTCTACAGCCCCCACCTCAGAAAGCTCCGTAGACCCTAGGCGTACGTTTAGCGCATCCACATACTCTCCAGGGGGAACAAGACGCTCATCGAACGACTTATTCATTCGCCCTTTAATAAAGTTTCTTAATAGTTTCATACTACTTTAACCATTTATCTTGCCCGCGCAAATTCATTAGCAGACGACCTGGATGTATATTACTTAATCTAATTTTTGCGTTACGAAGGAGGGCGGACTTATCTTTTCGTGCTCTATTAACAATATATTCTTGCACCCCTATCTGACTATTTAGAATAGAAAACTTTATGTAAGCATATATAAACTCTTCGAAAAGTTTGTTTACTCGTATACCTTTTTTTGATGTTACCGTCATACCATCAGATACGTACTCTAAAAGCACATCTGCCCCCGAAACCCCTGAGCTAAAGTTTATTACTCCGTTAGCCTTGTCAATACGGAACGTAGGATTTATATTTGCGGTCTCAGTATTTAAACCAAAGCGAGTAGGGGGAGAGTCGAAGTACCAGACCCCGTCACAGCAGAACCCAAGTGTGTTATTATAAGGGCCTCCGTTAAGGTAGATACTTTTTTTAGTATTGCTTATGCGGTCTGCGTCTATAGAGGAAGTCTCTGGGATAACGTCCCCCCTAGCATCAAACAGCACTGTACATGATGCGTCCTGCTCATATGAAGTAGCAGAGTTTGCCTGAATATTTTCCGTTAGAGGCACAAGCACTTGGTTCCTATACATAGAAACCCTTACCCAGTTCACGTAGTCAGGAGGAAGTATATAGCGCAAGTCGTCACACACCTTTAGTTCGAGGGCTTTAATCTCTTGTATAGAGTCGTAGTTAAGCTCTTGTATACCTCTCTGAGCATGGAAGAGCACCTTATATCTATTTACATTATTTAAGAGCCCATCGTTCCCCTCATACATAAGCATAAAGTTTGTTACAATATCTTCTAATGTGATATATTGATACGACCCCCAGTTACTAGCCGTGTCGTAATATTGCTTATCTGTTAAATCCGCCATCTAGCTTTCTGTTTGATTTTCTTTTGTTTCTAATGAGTTTCCAAATGCGTAGACATCTTCCTCTCGGATCTCTATACCCACGTACTGACAAATCTTAGCGATAAGAGTTGGCTCATCAGAAAGAGGAAGTTCAAAGTCTTGATAGTCTGCAGCGGAAGAGTTAAACAAAGGTGCCCCTCCTTGTAATTCTACCCATGTCCATTTAGGAACCTTAGGATATCTAATGTACTGAGACCTATGAGAATAGCTTGAGCTTAAAGGGTATACGGTTACGTTATTTGCTTCTAGTGTATATGCGGGGAAATCTGTTGTAGGAGTAGTAAGCTTCGAAGTTAGCAGATAATTGATTTTGTTCTGACTCACCCTTTCTGTCATTTTGGTTTCTGCAGCAGAAAAGATTTTATATGAAGCACTTGCGGGAGAGTTAGGAAAAATAGCCACCGATAAAGTTAGTGAGATATTACTATTGATTGCTGTAATTATAGCCTCTGTGTTGTCGTCTGTGTTTAAAACAAGGTCTCCAAGAACTGCGCCTTGAAAATTAAAATCCACTGAGCTGTCGTTTAAATGAAAAGGGAATGTAGATGTGCTGCTTCCGTTTGAACTTTCAATAACACTTGGAAGAGAAAGTATTTTGTTTACTAAATAGTAGTCTACAGGGAGCGAGTATACATTTCCCGATACCAAAGTGAGGAACGCCTCTACAGAAAAAGAGTCTATTACCTCCTCTAGCCCCTTGACTATATCTGCGTACCCCGAACCCGAAGTTCGCTGGTTGCGTTTGTTTATCCAACTGTTATAGGAATAGAAATACTCCTCAAACAGATCCATCTGCGCCTGTTGAGCATAGAGGTTGAAGTCTTGAGGAGAAATATATCCGTAGTTGTTTTTATTAGCTATTGCTAAAACAGTATTTCGTACTGAGTTTATCATCTCTACTTCTTTCCACAAAGATAGCAAAAAAAAAGAGGCCTACTTTTTTGTAGACCTCTCTTAATATATTATTTAAAAGACTAAGACACTGCAATGGAAGACACGGCCACAGTAGGAGTGATTTCCATAGAATTATTCGTCCAGTTCTTTTTATACAAAAGCTCCATCGCATCTTGCAATTGGTTTTCTAGAGTATAAGTTAGGTCCTCAGCATGTGTTAGCGTCGCAACTGCCCCGCCGTGGTAGTACACTACCGTGGTTAGGTTATCGCTTACATCACCTATAATCATCTTTACGTTTGACAAACTAAGTGTCTCCGTTCCGCTGCCTGTTACGGCTAATTTTATAAATTTTTCCATAATATTATGCTAGAGTTATAGTTGATACGACTTTTGGTAGGGTAACTACAGAGGCTACGCGCTGCCACATTGTTTTACGAGCATTAATCATCGCTGCAGATATTGCGTCTCTTACGTCAAACCCAACTGCAGCAGCATGGGTTATAGTAGCTGTTGTGCCGTCGGTATAATCTACTCTAGTAGAAGTAGCAGTAGCAGTAGCTGAGTAAACATGAGCCACATTAGAGCACGATACTAACAAGTAAGGGTCAGTAGCGGGCCTAGTAGAGGTCTCAATCTTTAAAAATTTTTCCATAATTAAAAATTTAATGGTGAATAAAAAACAAAGGTAGGTAAAAAAAAAGAGACCCTTTTAAGGTCTCTTCTTATGTAGCTTACTTTTCAGATAGCCGTTTATCTAAGGCTTTGTATACCTCTATACCATCGTCGCTCTGTAGAAAAGAGTGTACAACATAGTACGGGTCCTCACCAAACGGGAGGACAAGCATACGCTTCTTATTCCCAGGGAGGTTGTAGTACACATCCTTCTTGTTGTTGCGGAAGGATAGGAGCCCCTCAGAGAAAAATTGATGGACCTTGTCCTGCACCTCTAGAGTAGGGTCTGAAACCGTCTCTAAGAAATCGTGGGGATAGTTTTTCGCAAACAAAAGCATGTCTCGCTTTATCTCCGCAGTACTCATCTGATCGCTTTTAGCGCCTATAAGTATACGTGATACCGCTAGAAGTTTTTCTAGAGAAAGATCTCTAACAGCTAATTGAGCATCTAACTGAACGTTTACTGAATCCAGCTCCTCAGCTGCGTCACGTGCCTCGTCCGCCTCCTCAAAAACGCTGCCGTTAGCAGGGTGAAGGTGAAGGAACTGCTGGAGCACCTGGTTTTGTGCTCTTACATAAAGCATCCCGTCCTCAAAAATAACAGGCTCTAAAATAGCACTACCATCCTGCTCGTCCTCGAAAGGAGTTTTCTGGTTTCGGGCATAACGTAGTGGACGGTTGATACCTTCCTCTTCGTCAAAATAAAGTAGGGGGCTACGACGTGTGTGACGTGTAGCTAGCATATAAGACAAAGGCGTCTTGCCTCCCATAAGTCGGTAGGATTTACCTACATAGTTTTTAGTTTTTTTCATTTTAATAAATTTAAGTTTAAGAAAAAGGGGGAAGAATTACCCTCCCCCTTTCTATCAGTTTTTATCTTAAGCAGCGTCGTTCTGGAATAAGAAGAAGTTGTTTGCACCTAAAGTACATACACATCTCTCACTCAAGAAGTTCACCTCCATAGCATCTAGTCCAGATGTACGAGCCCCGCCAGCAGATCCTGTGATCCAGGTCTTGTAGCGACGATCTTCTGTCTCAGAAGCACGGTAACGAACGTGTAAGAATGGACGCTTTGCGTTCTTTCCTAAAACCTGGTCGTATACACTAGTAGAACCAGCAGGGACTAAGAGTCCGTTGATTGCTCCAGAAGAGATACCTCCACGCATAGTTGGATCGTTTAAGTATTTCCAGTCTGTCTTATAGAAGTCGTAACCTCTGCGGAAGCCTGTGAAACCTAAGTTAAGAGCCATCTCTTTGTCATTATCAAATAAACCAAATGAGCTACCACCTGTTCCGTAGGAATTTTGTGCAGCTAGCATATCGTCTATACCAAAGGACATATCACGGTTTACAAAAATAGCGTTCTCTTCGATTGCTCCTTGCTTATCTAAGCGTTGGATAACCGTATCGAACTGCTCTAGGTCTACTGGGAACCCACCGCCGAATACATTTCCGCGAGTAGATACTGAGTAGAATACTCCCTCAGAACCACCTTTTCCAGCAGCAGAACCCGCCGTGGTGTCGAAGTGAGCAGCCGCTCCAGAATTTGCAACCGCAGGCACCGCCTCGATCATTGCAGTCTCCAAGTAGTCGTCAAAACGTAGACGAGTATCGTGCTCAGACTTTAAGTACCATAGGTACCCTGAAGCTCCGTTCTCGCTAGTTACTTCTACCCATCCAATCTGAGCCATATCAGACCCGCTAACAGCGTACTTATCCTTAAGGATAATTGGCTTGTTCTCGAAGATATAGTCATCAGACTCTAGAGAACCCTCCATACCGTTCGTTCCTTTCTGGAACTCAGAACCGTAGATAAAGATAGTACATGCTGTAGCTGGAACAACCTGTGCAAGCTCGTAGTAAGCTACCGTAATATCACCTGGAGTACCTGGTACAATAGGAGCGCTAACGTCCGTAATAACAGCCTTGTTAGTTAGTCCAGTGCCAGCATTATCAGAGATCATAATAGTCTGACCTGTTCTCAAAGCCGCAGCTCCATTGCCTCCTGTAGTAGTCACACCTGTAGGAGTTAGGTCGTCATTGATTGTCCACGTAGCAGTAGTACCACCTGTTCCGTCTGCGGTACAGTTAGTGTACTTGATATGTAGTCTTCCTTGCTCTGCCCATTTAATCATGTCAGAGTTTGAAGGCATCTCTGCCCCTACCATTCTAAGGAATGATGATAGTGTTCGGTTTCCATAACGCTCGA
>WLWI01000256.1_pt1 | contig 62260 bp, 62 predicted proteins | sample 6701501 | NCBI WGS metagenome assembly WLWI01 (sample SAMN12718690, study PRJNA515312) | sponge metagenome | isolation source: marine sponge | host: Mycale hentscheli | place: New Zealand: South Island, Marlborough, Capsize Point | collected 2014-11-01 | reverse complement strand
AAACATCGCTAAAAAATGGACCAAACCCATCCGAGAGTGGCGAAAAGCCCTCAATCAATTTGCTATCTATTTTGAAGGACGAGTACCTACCCGATAAAACCAGATACACAAAAGAATTGACAGACTCTCAGGCGTTCAAACGGTGGTTGAGTCACCTGTTGTACCAGGAGGTGAAAAAAGTACCGGGCAATGAGATTCTCTCCGCAGCCATCAATGTCCTAGCTGCTACCGCCTGTTTTGAGGGCCCTTGCTACAAACTCCACAACCGAGTGGCCTTCCACGAGAATGCCCTGTGGGTCGATATGACCGACGAAAAATGGCGGGCAATCCGCATTACGGCACAGAAGTGGGAATTGTGCAGTGACGCCCCTATTCTGTTTACGCGCTATACCCACCATGCCTCACAGATAGTGCCCGCGCAGGAGGGCGATGTGCACCGCCTCTTTGAGTTTGTATCGGTGGCCGACGAGGACACCCGCCTGCTGTTGTTGGTGTGGCTGGTGGCCGCTATGATCCCTGGGTTTCCCCATCCGGTGCCCATCATTCACGGCCCCCACGGGAGCGGCAAGTCGTCCTTGTTTCGCTATCTCAGGCGGCTCATTGACCCCTCCGTGCTCGATACCGTCTCGTTCCCGAGGGACAATACCGAACTGGTGCAAACGCTCTCGCACCATTGGGCGGCCCTGTTCGACAACGTAGACACCCTGAGTCAATGGCAATCGGACGCGCTGTGTCGGGCTGTAACGGGCGAGGGGGTTTCCAAACGCCAGCTCTATACCAACGACGAGGACGTCATCTACCATTTTCAACGCTGCATTGGCATCAACGGCATTAATATTGTGGCCACCCGCCCCGACTTGTTGGATCGGGCCATTCTCGTTAGCCTGAGCCGCATTGACCCCCAACAGAGGCGGAGCGAGAGAGAATTGGAGGCGGCGTTCGATAAAGCTCGCCCCCATATACTGGGGGGCATTCTCGATACGCTGGTCCGGGCGTTGTCAATCAGACCCACCGTCGAGGTGGACCAACTCCCCCGTATGGCCGATTTCGCTCACTGGGGCTGCGCCATTGCCCAGGCATTATACTCTACCCAGGACGCGTTTCTGCGGGCCTACGCAGCGAACCTGACGGCCCAGAATAATGAGGTGTTGGAGAGCCACCCCGTGGCGGCGGCTATCGTGGCCCTGATGGAGGAGCAGAGCAAATGGGAGGGCCAACCGAGCGAGCTGTTGAACGAGCTGGAGAGGGTAGCCGAAGCCCAGAAGATCGACGTCAAAGACCGGCAATGGCCCAAAGCGGCCAATAGCCTGACCCGCCGCATTCGGGGGGTACGCAGCAATTTGCAGGAGGCCGGTATCTGCATCCGAGAAAGCAAGTCCGGTCCCCGCCACATTATGTTACATCGGGATAATATCGTCCAAACCGTCCAAACCGTCCCAAGCGTTAAAAAACAACAACTTACAGGTGGACGATACTTGGACGGTTTGGACGGTATCGTCCAAACCGTCCAAGTATCGTCCTTAGGTAACCCCTTGAAAAATAAGGGCGAGGACGGTTTGGACGGTTTGGACGGTATTATCCGAGCGCAGGGGGGGCGCGAAATGGTCGACCGCGGCCGGGAGCTGGACCAGGGCGGCAGAGAGACTCTGCCTGGACCCGCCTCCAACCCCGATAGTGCGTTTCTGGTCCAGCCGTCCAGGGTGTGCGACGACGAGCTAGCACAGCCTATGTACCCGTGTCGGGGATGCGGGGTAGACCAATGGACTTTTGGCAATGCAGGCTGGGTCTGCCGCAAGTGCGGGGCAGACCGTAGAGGAGAGACTGTCAACGATTGAGCCAGCGATTGAGCGAGTTACTACGAGGGTTACCGCGCCTCATACCGGAATCAAGTCTGGCCCGATGGGAAGACCGCAAATGCCGAGCGGGACTATAGGTATCGCCCTTACGCATGCTGAAAACGAATCAGATGTCGCAAAAGGAGACCGCATCATGAGTACTTATCTACGTCTTTTTCCCGTCGTCACCCTGCTTTTTCTGGCCACGGCCGCGATCAGGGGGTTGGGGGCGACGTCGCTGTCTCCCCTCCCCCCTTGGGTCTGGGACAATCTTGTGTTCGCCAGCGAGAGGGACGGACTGCTCCAAGTCTTTAGGACGGTCTCCAGCGAGAGGAATCCCGTACGGCTGACAAACAATCCGTTGGGGGCTGGGATTCCCGCCTTATCTCCGCAGGGCGATCGAATCGCGTTTGTAAACAGCATCTATGACGAGAGGCAGCTGGCCGTCATGAACAGCGACGGCTCCGGAATTGTACAGTTGACCGACATCCGGGCCGGAGGGCTTATAAGCTGGAACCCCGACGGGACTCGGCTGGCGTTCCCTCGGTTAGTAGAGGGCTTTAGCCAGATTTTTACGATCAACGCCGACGGTTCCAACCTTCAGCAACGAACATACGATCCCTCGCGCTTGGCTAGGTGTCCCAGCTGGAGTCCCGACGGGCGTCATATCATGTATATCTCTCGAGAGATTCCCAGCGTAAGCAACCCCGACCTTTTTATTACGCCGGCCGACAGCTTCCATCCCGTCAACATCACCAACGACGGGGACGCGACCCGAGAAATTTCCGCGGCCTGGTCCCCCGACGGGTCCCGTGCGCTGGTTGAGGTAGGGGATGGGCAACGCGATATCTGGCTCTACCACCTGGACGGCACCGCGCCCCAGAATGTGACCAACACGCCCCACGCCAACGAGTACCAACCCGCCTGGTCACACAACGGTCGGAGTATGGTCTATGTTCGCACGGGCGACCCCGACAGTGTGATTAACATTTGGTTTATGGAACTCGACGGGAGCGGCTTTCATAGGCCGATCTACGACCCCGGGCAATTCGATTATTTTCCCAATTGGGGCGCATCCGGCAACGGCATCCCCAACCCGCTGATCGAGGAACTCTTCCCGCCCGTCGACCCGAATATCCCCCCTTGGGCCTACGACAATTTCGTCTTCGCCAGCAACCGGGGTCAGGGGGATAGTCAAATCTTCAGGATCGCGCGAGAGAGCGGCAATCAGGTGATCCAGGTGACGGACCATCCACTGGGGGCTTCGGTTCCGGTCCTCTCACCCGGGGGCGACCAGATCGCGTTTTCATACGACATCCATGGCGACACGCAGTTCGCCGTTATGAACGTCGACGGGTCAAACATCGTACATTTGGCCGACGCCGGGGTCGGAGGGAAGCTCCAGTGGTCGCCCGACGGCCAAAAGCTGGCCTTCTTTTGCGAGGTAGGGGGGGTCAATCAGATTTTTACGATCGATAGCGACGGGACGAATCTTGAGCAGTTGACCCAGGACCCCGCGCGCTCGGCGAGCCACCCCTCATGGAGTCCGACTGGGGCGTATATCATGTATGTCTCGGGCGAGGCCCCTAACGGGGACAACCCCGACCTTTTTATTACGCCAGTCGAGAGCTTCTATCCCGTGAACATCACCAACGACGGCGACCAGACCCGGGAATTCTCGGCTGTCTTCTCGCCCGACGGGGAGGGGGCGCTGGTGGTGGTGGAGGATGGCCAGTACGATATCTGGCGCTACTATCTGGACGGCACCCCGCCGCAGAATCTGACCAATACACCCGACGCCTACGAGCACAGCCCGGCCTGGTCCCCCGATGGTCAGAGCATGGCCTATACGCACCATTTTATCAGCCAACGCTCGAACATTTTGTTTATGCATATCGACGGGACCCCCCTCCCCCCGCTGATCCACGATACCGAGAGCAGCGATTTTCAGCCCTCTTGGCCCCGCGGCGACATCTCGACCCACACCCACACCCCCAACCCCCTCATCGAGACCCTCTTCTCCCAGACCCTGGACCGCGACTCCGCGGCGCTGTTAAGCGCGGCCGGGTACGAGCATATGGCCTTTGTGAGCGAGCGGACGGGGGTCGCCCAGATCTACCTGGCCGATTTCCACCAAGCCTCGCTGACCCAGTTAACCCACAACCCCCTGGGGTCTTGGGCGCCGACCATCTCACCGGGGGGCGATCGCATCGCCTTTGTCAACGAGGCCAACGGCGACCAGCAGATAGCGATCATGTCGCTCGATGGCAGCGGGCTAGTGAATCTGGCCGACGGCGGCGAGGGCGACGTCCAAATCAGTTGGAATTCCGACGGCACCCAACTGTCCTATTCCATTAACATAGAGGGCGCTGGCCAGATTTTCATCATCAACGACGATGGGTCCAACCAGGAGCAAGTGACCAACGACCCGCTCATTTCGGCTACGTGGCCCAGCTGGGGATCCTCCGTCGAGGGCCTTCTCTATGTCTCGGCCCGGCTGCCCAATTACGACCAGCGCGACGTATTCGCCCTAGACCTGGATTTCTATTCCGAAGCGGGCTACTACCCCGAAAACCTAACGATGGATGGGAACGCGCGGAAGGAATTCTCGGTCATCTGGTCGAAAAACGGGGCGTTTTTTGTATGCGAGGTCTTTGACGGCTACCAGACTGATCTATGGCGGTTTAATCTTAACGGATCGATGGTCAATCTGACCAACACCTCCAACGTACACGAGTATTCCCCCACCCTCTCGGGGGATGATCAAACTATCGCCTTTGCTCGGGCGGTCGGACTCGGACGGTCCAGTATTTGGTTTATGGACATGGAGGACCTCACCCCACACCCGTTGATCTCCGACACGGAGAGCACCCTCTTTGTCCCGTCCTGGGGGGGTGTGTCCACGCCCGTGGTTATCAATCCGGCCCCCAAGCGCGCCGCCAACATCGAGGACACCAGTTGGGGGCAGATCAAACAGCGCTTTGCCCCGTCCACCACCCCTAACACAAGGGAGTAACCCATGAAACACCTTCTTTCCTTCTTCGCCGCGTTTCTCCTCGTAGCCCCCCCTCTGTGCAGCGCGCAGTCTGAAGAGCACGCCGGCACGATTGTATTCGCGTCGTATCGCACGGGGATGAACCAGATTTATTCCATGGACGCAAACGGCGAAAATGAGGTCCAATTGACCGATAATCCGTCGGGGGCCACGGGGCCGGTCGTATCGCCTCGAGGCCACCGCGTGGCGTTTAAAAACAGCGTTAACGCCCCGGAACCGACCCTCTCTATCATGGCCATCGATGGATCAAAGGGGGTTGACCTGGTCCAACTCAAATCCCAAATGCAGGATATCGCCTGGTCCCCCGATGGCACCGCCTTCGCCTATAATGCGATTTCCGAAGAGGGCGATATCATTTGGGTGAGGAATGTGGATGGGGGGGCGCTGAATGATCTGTCCAAGCTCTCCTATCAGGGCGGCGGCTCCGACCACCATCCATCCTGGGGGCCGTCCCTAATTAGTACGCCCACCCTGATCGAGAAGGCGGCTTGGGGCCAACTCAAAGCGACCAGGCTCCCGCTAAAGGAGCCGAAACCATGGTACCGATGAAAGGCTTCCTCGCCGTATTCTGGGTAAGCGTGGCCGCCTTAAGTCTCTTAGCCCCCTCCGTGGGAAGCGATGCGCTGATAGATAGGCCCCAATTCCTCCCCGAAGAGATGGCCCCTGCGCTCTCGGACGAGGAGTTAACAGCCTTTTTAAGCCAAGGCCCGCTCTCTCAAGCTACGTCATGACCAACCGCCTGGGCCAACAAGCCGTTGTGCCCGTGGTATCCCTCCGGCGGTTTTTCCCCAACGGCGAGATGCTGTGTCTCTACGTTATTACCCAGGAGGAACACGATGCACTCTCGCACGTTAATCTGTCCTCCAAACGGTGGGCCAGCGATTACATTGTCTGGGGAAAAATGGGCCATTGGATTGTGAAGAACGGCTTGTTGTTGATCCGGGATATAATAGTGACCGGCTGGACGGGGACTAAGTGGCATACCGATTCGGAAGCGATCACGGGTCATCGACTCAGGGTCTATCGGCACCTGGAGATCCTCCACCTGGACAACGGGGTGCCTTGGGATCGACGCAAATTGCCCGAGGACGACATCGTTAAGCGACTACTGCGCTAATAGGCTTAAGGTTTTCGGTCGCTGTTGGTGCCCTCAGGCGAGGTAACGCATAACAAACAAGTCTGCACATAACCCTCAACCTAGGAACTCCTCATGAGCCGATCTACCTTTTTTTCCTTCATCACCCTGCTCTTTCTGGCCACGGCCTCGATGGGCAGAGAAAATGTCTACATAAATGTCGCCTTTGCCTCCGATCGGACGGGCATCCCTCAAATCTATCTCATGGGCGAAAATGACCTCAATGCCGTCCAACTGACCGACAATCCCTACGGCTGCGATACCCCCGTCATATCGCCCGACGGGGAGCGCATCGCCTTTGCCAATAATGTTAATAATATCGGTTTCCAGGTGATCGCCGTGATGAACATAGACGGCTCCCAAGTCTTGGAGGTGCTCCCCGGCGGCCGTGGCCAGGTGCAGATCGCCTGGTCGCCCGATGGGGAGCAACTGGCGTTTTCTATAGAGTCGGCTGGAATCCAGTATATCTATCGCGCCAACGCCGATGGGTCCGATATAGTCAGGCTAACCAACAACCCCGACCTGCTCACCTTCTGGCCCAACTGGTCGCCGGACGGTACGCAGATCATGTATATAGCTCAACAGTTCCAACACCCCGGCCAGCCTCTCATTTCAGATATCTTTCTTATGAGTGCCGACGGCGACCAGGTCTTCGAGCCGGTCAATCTGACCAATGACCAGGATGCGCGCGTTGAGAGGTCCGTCGCCTGGTCGAAGGATGGAACCCAGGTGGTGTTTGGGGTCTACGACGGCCAGTATGATTTGTGGCACGCCTACTTCAAATTGGACGAGGCTGAGCTGTCCACCTACCAAAATCTGACCGACACGCCCGAGCTGGACGAATACGCCCCCCACTGGAATTGGGACACGGGGGGTAGCGGCGGGCGGATTGCGTTCAGCCGGTCTGCACAAAATGAACCGCCCAATATCTGGGGGTGTAAAGTGGCGGTCCCTCGATTCTTCCCGATGACCGGCTCCCAGTTCGCCGATTTCACGCCGTCCTGGGGGCCTCCCTTTATCAGCTCAGACTACCCCAACCCCGTCATCCAGGCCTTGACCCCGGCCCCCCCCAGTTGGGTCGACGACCCGTTTATTTTCGCCCGAACAGGGGGCAACCAGGAAACCAATATCTTTTTGGTAGACCCGGCGAACGGGGGCGACCCCGTGCAGCTGACAAATAATCCGTGGGGGGCCGGGGCGGCGGTCCTATCGCCCGACGGGACCCGTATCGCCTTTATAAACAACTACTACGGCTACCAAGACGCGGGCGACGGGCAGATTACCGTTATGAACAGCGACGGCTCCTCGATGGGTACCTTGACCAGCGCGGGCAACGGCGGCCATATGCATTGGTCGCCCGACGGGACTCGGCTGGCGTTCGCCCGTGAAACGGATGGCCTGAGCCAGATTTTCACGATCAACGCCGACGGGACCCATCTTCAAGAGCTGGCCCAGGAGCCGGGCCGCTCGTCCATATACCCCTCATGGGGCCCAGCGGGCGAGTATATCATGTTCGTCTCGGGCAACGGGCCTCAATTGGACAACCCCGACGTGTTTGTTGCCACCCCCGACGGCGCCCGTTGGGCGAACTTCACCAACGACGGAAATCAGCGAGCCGAAAAAGCCGCGGCCTGGTCCCCCGACGGGGAGGGGGCGCTGGTGGTGGTGGATCAGGGCACGACCGATATCTGGCACTACTACCTGGACGGGTCGCCGCCGCAGAATTTGACCAACACGCCCGGGGTGGATGAATACAACGCGGCCTGGTCGAAAGACAGCCAGAGTATGGCCTATACCCGGAATATCAACGGCCAGTTCCCCGACATCTGGGCGAGCCGGATCGACGGGAGTGACCCTCAACCGGTTTTCTACGGCCCCGAGTACGACTATTTCCAGCCCAGTTGGGGCACAGCCGGTAACGGCACCCCCAACCCCTTGATCGAAGCCCTCTTCCCGCCCCCAGAGCCGGATCCCCTCCCACCTTGGGTCTACGACAATTTGGTTTTCGTCAGCAGCCGTAGTGGGGAGAGTAATATCCAAATCTTTAGGATAGCCGCCGAGAGCGGCGATGATATCGTCCAGCTGACAGACAATCCTTTGGGGGTTGCGGCGCCGAGCCTATCGCCGGAGGGCGATCGCATCGCGTTTGTAAACGACCTCTATGGCAATTCGCAGATTGCCGTCATGAACAGCGACGGCTCCGGAATTGTTAATTTGACCGACGGGGGACGGGGAGGGCTTATAAGCTGGAGCCCCCATGGCGAGCAACTGGCCTTCTTTGATGAAGATGGAATAGACGGGGTCAATCAGATTTTCACGATCGGCGCCGATGGGTCGAATCGTCAGCAGCTGACCCACGATCCTGTGCGCTCGTCTACGAACCCAATCTGGGGCCCCGACGGCCGTCATATTCTCTACGTCTCGGGCGAGGGGGAGGCACCTGGCTTCGACCAGCCCGACGTCTTTATTATGGGCGCCGACGGGTCCCATCCGGTGAATATCACCGCCGATGGGAACCATCAGCGGGAACTTGCCGCGGCCTGGTCGCCCGACGGGTCGAACGTGCTGATTGTGGTGGATGACGGCCAGTATGATATCTGGCTCTACCATCTGGACGGGTCCCTGCCCCAGAATTTGACCGACACGCCCGACATCGACGAATTTCACCCGGCCTGGTCGAAAGACGGTCGGAGTATGGCCTATACAAGGATTGAGAGCGACCAGCGCTCAAACCTCTGGTTTAGCCATATCGATGGGAGCCTCTCCGATACGTTGACCTACGACCTCGAGAGCGCCGATTTTCGGGCCAATTGGGGCGCAGCCGGCAACGGCATCCCCAACCCGCTGATCGAAGCCCTCTTCCCGCCCCCAGAGCCGGATCCCCTCCCCCCTTGGGTCTACGACAATTTCGTCTTCGCCAGCAACCGTGCCAGGGGTGATAGTCAAATCTTCAGGATCGCGCGAGAGAGCGGCGATCAGGTGATCCAGGTGACGGACCATCCCGGGGGGGCTGCGGGGCCGGTCCTCTCGCCCGGGGGCGACCAGATCGCGTTTTCATACGACATCCATGGCGACACAGAGTTCGCCGTTATGAACGTCGACGGCTCCGATGTCCTAAATTTGCACCCCGCTGGCCGGGGGGGGAAGCTCCATTGGTCGCCCGACGGGACCCGACTGGCCTTCTTTTGCCAGGTAGAGGGCGTCGATCAGATATTCTCGATCCACGCCGACGGGACCAATCTTCACCAGCTGACCCGCGATCCGGGGCGCTCGGCGAGTCACCCCTCATGGAACCCGGAGGGCGAGTTCATCATGTATGTCTCGAAAGAGGTCCCTAACGGGGACAATCCGGACGTGTTCATCATGACGGCCGATGGCCTTCATTCGTTAGCGATAACCCACGACGGCGGCGCGACCCGGGAATTATCGGCTGTCTGGTCCCCCGACGGTCAAAGCGCGCTGGTGGTGGTGGAGGATGGCCAGTACGATATCTGGCGCTACTATCTGAACGGCACCCCGCCGCAGAATCTGACCAATACACCCGACGCCTACGAGCACAGCCCGGCCTGGTCCCCCGATGGTCAGAGCATGGCCTATACGCACCATTTTGTCAGCCAACGCTCGAACATTTTGTTTATGCATATCGACGGGACCCCCCTCCCCCTGCTGATCCACGATACCGAGAGCAGCGATTTTCACCCCTCTTGGGCGGGGGGCGGCTCTGTCGCCGCGGCCAAAATCGCCGTGCCCAAGCGCGCCGCCAACATCGAGGACACCAGTTGGGGGCAGATCAAACAGCGCTTTGCCCCGTCCACCACCCCTAACACAAGGAAGTAACCCATGAAACACCTTCTTTCCTTCTTCGCCGCGTTTCTCCTCGTAGCCCCCCCTCTGTGCAGCGCGCAGTCTGAAGAGCACGCCGGCACGATTGTATTCGCGTCGTATCGCAGTGGGATGAACCAGCTTTATTCAATCGACGCAAACGGCGGGAATCTTCAGCAGTTGACCGATTCTCCCAGCGGGGCCTTCGGCGCCGTCGTATCGCCACGCGGTGGCCGCGTTGCGTTTAAAAACAACGTTAACTCCGCGGCCCCGAGCATAGCTATCATGTCGATCGACGGATCAGAGGTCGTTGACGTAGTCAAACTCGAATCCCAGATGCAAAATATCGCCTGGTCGCCCGATGGGGAGCAACTGACGTTTTCTAGGGCAGTGAATGGGTATTATCAGATTTTCTCGATCAACGCCGACGGGACGAATCTGCAGCAGCTGACCCACGGGGCGCGCTCGGCTATCTCTGCTAGCTGGGGGCCAGCGGGGGATCGCATTCTGTATGTGTCGGCCAACGCTTCTCTAGACGACCCTGTTCTTTTTTGGATGAACGCGAATGGCACCGATCCCCAACCAGTACCCCTACCCACGGAGCGAACAGTGCCATCCCCGTTCACCGACCCGGCCTGGTCGCCCGATGGCCATCACGTACTAATAGAATCGAGCGGAGATATATGGCTTTTAGACATGAATCCAGGGGGCATCTCCGCAGCGGAAAAACTCACCCACACGTCCAACGTATACGAATACGAACCCGCCTGGTCCCCCGAAGGGGGCGCCTTCGCTTATACAGCGCTTTCCGACGCCGGCGAAATCATTTGGGTGAGGAATGTGGGTGGGGGGGGGCTGAATGATCTGTCCACGGCCGCCGGGGCTCTCGACGCCCACCATCCCTCGTGGGGGCGGTCCCTAATCCAAACCCCTACGCTGATCGAGGCGGCGACTTGGGGCCAACTGAAAGCTATGGGGCGCTAAGGAGCCGAAACCATGGTACCGATGAAAGGCTTCGTCGTAGCGTTGGGGTGCGTGGCGCTGCTCTTTCTGGCCACGGCCGCGATGGGCAGCGATGCGCTTATAGATCCGCCCCCATTCCCCACCCCCAAGAGCGAGGCTGCGCTCTCGGACGAGGCGTTAGCAGCCTTTTTAACGAGCGCGCCGCTCTCTCAAGATACGAGCTACGTCATGACCAGCCGCCTAGGCCAACAAGCCGTTGTGCCCGTGGTATCGATCCTGCGTTTTTTCCCCTCCGGCGAGATGCTGTGTCTCTACGTGATTACCCAGCAAGACCACGATAGCCTCTCGCACGTGAATCTCTCCGCAGCGCGATGGAATAGCGATTACATTGTGTGGGGAAAAAACGGGCATTGGAGTGTGCGTAATCGATTGTTGTTGATGCGGGATATAATAGTGACCCGGTGGACGGGGAAAAAATGGAAGTCGGTTTCGGAAGCGATCACGGGTCATCGACTCAGAGTCTATGAGAACTTGGAGATCCTCCATTTGGATAACGGCCCACCGTGGGATCGAAGAGCGTTGCCCGACGACGACCACGTTAAGCGACTACTGCGCTAAAACGCTTTGCCCCCAACTGGTGTCCTCGATGTGTCCGCCTTTTGGGGCAGCTTGATACTCGTTGTTGTAGTGTAAAGTAGAATCCAGTGACTGTATCGATTTATCAAGTTTTACTATTGATAAGGCCTATTTTATCGGGAATAAACGATCTATAGGATTAGTCAACGGGACGCCTTTTTCAGCACGGCCATGACAGCCATGCCAGTTGTAATACTACCAGCGGCCGCACTACCAAGTAATCGTCCTATTAGTCCTCAACTTTTCTTGTGTTAATGATAACTATTGAGTATATTTAAGACACAAGAAAACGAAGCCATTCACCACATCAAGCGGCGACGTGCCCTTTGGCTATACCCTGGCCGCCGATCGTTCGATATTGCCGAGGCTCTGATCAGGGGGAAGGCCACCGACTTGAAAGACATGCCTGAGTTTTTGACCCGGGCCCAGGTGCAGGACGTCCTGCAGATTTCCCGGGCCACCTTTTTCCGCTGGATCAAAGGCGGCCAGATGCCCGGGGCCGTCAAGGTGGGCGATTCCTGGCGCGTATCCCGGGATGCCCTGCGCGACTATCTGTATAAGGATTAGTCAAGCCGAGTTTAAACAAGGCGTGATACCTATCAACTCCCATTGAAAGGTCTTTTATGCTCCATTTACTCATTCTCGCCGTGGGCCTCATTCTCTGGGGTCGTTAATCTCTTTTGAAAGGATTTTCTATGACCCGTTTACTTATTGTCGTTATGGTTGTGGCCCTCTTTCTGGGCGCGTGTGCCCAGTATAACGAAGTCGACGAGGACCTACGGAAGGCCGGAGAATGCGCTGAGGCGCTGGCCATTGGCCGTGGGGCGGAAGTCTGTGATTAAGGTTGAATGGCCTACATACTCTCTTTCGAAAGGATTTTCAATGACCCGTTTACTTATTCTCGTTATGGTTGTGGCCCTCTTTGTGGGCGCGTGTGGGGGCTTCTCCCCGAAGGAATTCTGTGAAACTTCGGACCTGTGTTTGATTGAGTCGCCCCCCAACGTGGTTTTAAGTTAAAGGGCGGACATTTTGGCGGACAAAACCAAAAGGCGGACGTCGTTGCCGAACGGGCGCTGCAAGCGGCACGGCGGTGAATCCGTTGCGATCGGCGAAATTCATGGCATTTATGCCGCCGGGTGGCCGGCGACTGAGAAAAAAACGCTGGCACACGAGCTGCTCTTCGCGAAAGACCAGCTATCGCGCATACAGAAAAAGCTGCAAAAGCTGCGCAAACTAGAAGACGATTTGCGCGAACGGGACGAGGACCCCTTTTGGAACTGATCGGCACCCGCCCCGGACCCCCAGGCCTGGATCCCGACCGCGCCCATGCTTTTAACCTGCTGGTCGAGCGGCTGCACGACGAGGCCTTCCATGGCCCCCGCCGGCGAGGTCTGTGGGAGCTGTTGACGCTGTGCCCCCTCGAGGTCCTCGAAGCCCTACATGCCCAGACGGCGCATATGGACCCGCCCACCGTCGAGCGCGTCGCCCTCGAGGCCCTGCGCCTTATTGGCCTGGACGCCGAGGAAGTGGAGGCCGTCCGATCCCAGGCGCTGGATCGGACCTTCGACGAGCTGGTGGCGGCGTGATGCAAGCGTGGCATTGATATATTTCGGTAATGATTTAGGAAAATTGGAGGCCACATGGGCGGCTACGGATCCGGTCGCTGGGGCTGGTATACCCCCAAATTGACCGTCGAGGATTGCCTGATCTTGGACGTCAACCCGCTCCAGCGGCAGGGCTTGTTCAGCAAACCGGCACCGGATAAGGGGGCGGTCGGCGGCGCGATGCGCTGGACCAGTACGCGCACGGGTGAGGAGCAAGGCGTGGCCGCTTATCTCGTGGAGCAGCGGGGCGCCACCGGCTTGGTTTTTCGACTGCTGTATTCTGTCAAAGGCAAACCGATGGACCTTTCATTTCCTTGCAGACGGTATATTCCAGCGTTTAGGTGCTCTTCTCCGGGTCGCTGAGATACCGATACACGCTCGCTTTCGAGAGCCCGTATTCCTTCATTAACGTCTTGATGAGCACGCCTTGTGCTCGCCGCCCCCGCAGTTCGGCGATCTGAGGGGCGGTTAAGGCCCGTTTCCGCCCGAAGTGTACCCCCCGCTGTTTGGCTTTGTGAATGCCATCCATCTGCCGTTCGGCCCGGATCTCGGTCTCGAATTGGCCAATGGCCCCCAGCATATTGAAGAGCAATCGGCCCGTGGCATCCTGGGTATCGATCTGCTGATCCACGACATGCAGATTCACCTGCTTGCGCGTTAGGGCCTCGGCGATCTGGCACAGATGCAGGGTCGATCGCGCCAGCCGGTCCAGGCGGGTGACGACCAGCGTATCCCCTTGGCGCACGTAATCCAGGCACGCGGTCAGTTGCAGCCGTGGGTTCGAGGCGCCGTTTTTTTTCTCCTGGTAGATGCGGTCACAGTGGTTCAGCTTATCGAGCTGGACCTCGAGACTCTGTCCTACCGAACTCACCCGGGCATAGCCGACGCGCGCCACGTTCCTTTCCTCCTGTTTCATTATGCCTTAGACTCTTTGAGAATTCAATAATGAGCCATAAAAAGAGACTCGTCAAGCCCGGGTCTCACAAAGTATACTTTGTGAGTCTCTTCATTACGGGTCCGTAGCTGTCTAAACCCTGGATTATACCTTTTTGAGGGGTTGGGCCAAAAACCCCACCATGGACTATAGTGCCACGTACCATTGCCAGGTTATAGAAGCGAGTAGACCGTAGCATCAAGGAGGGACTTATGACCGTTTATTGTCGTACTGCTGCTATCCCCCGAGTCGTCCAGGTCATGTTGGTCATCCTACTCCAGGGCATTGGTGGTGTGGAAACTTGACCGACTCGGCCGCGACCTGCGCCACCTGGTCAATACAGTGCAGGACCTGGCCGAACGCGGCGTCGGCTTCAAAGTCCTGGCGGCCCAGGGAGCCGACATCGATACCACGACGGCCGGGGGTAAACTGGTGTTCGGGATTTTTGCCGCTCTGGCGGAGTTCGAGCGGGAGCTTATCAGCGAGCGCACCCGCGCCGGATTGGCCGCGGCTCGAGCCCGAGGGCGGAAAGGAGGGCGGCAATTCGCCCTGTCCAAGGCGCAGGTCCGGCTGGCACAGGCCGCGATGGGGCAACCCGAAACACGGGTCCAGGCCCTGTGCCAGGAATTGGGCGTTACCCGGATGACCCTCTATCGCTATGTGGGGCCCGACGGCACCCTCCGCGACCACGGGCGCCGCGTCTTAGCCTCGTAACGGAGAGCGGGGTGTCCCCCTCGTACACAGGGAAAGAGAAGAGGTCCTATGCGGCTGAGCACGGTTTTCCTCACGGTCTGGGGCACGGTCCTACTAGGCGTCTTAGGTAATGCGCTCCTGGGTTTGGGGGTCAACCCGCCCGTCTTTATTATGCAGTTGTTCGTGGCGGCGGGTGGACTCCTGCTAGTCTTCGTGCTGGAGGATCACCTGCTTGGACCGAAGCCGGGGGGGCCGGCGTTTGCTCGGCCAGCGTCTCATCGCGCTCTTTTTCAATCGACCGAACTTGGTCGTAATCGGACGCTTCAATAGCTTCCCTGCGCCGATGTTCAAACTCAGCGCGCACGCGATCGGTACGCGTTTTTTCGAGTTTTTCGAAATGCCGCTTAGCTTTCTGCAGCGCGGCAGCTATGTTACGATTAGCTAACAGTTCACTGCCTCGGACGGTCGCCCCTTTATCGGGCCACTTCCGGTTAAATTCATGCCACTTTCCATCGCGGGCGGTGTAGCCCGTATCGTAGTCGCCCCAGGCTAGCGGTTCGTTGACCATTTAATGTCTCCGAAGTTAAGACCTGACGTTACGCAGCGACTCTACATCTTGTGATTTCCAAAAGCTGTCTACCCCAAGATATTGGGGCAAAATAGCGCATTTTCCGGGAAACTGCGTAAGGTCAGTTAAGACGCTTCGGCGTCGGCCTGGGGCGACTCAATCAAACACAGGTCCGAAGTTTCACAGAATTCTTTCGGAGAGAAGCCACCACACCCGGCCAGAAAGAGGGCCACGGCGAGAATAAGTAAATGGAGCATAAAAGACCTTTCAAAAGAGAGTATGTTCCCACCGACGGGGTCGTCCACTAATACCCCGTCACGGCATTGCGTCCAGGGCCTGGGCGGGTACGTCTTCGAGGCGGTGCAGCATGTCCAACAAGAGCAAGGCGGCGGGGCCGCGAATGCGCCGCTGCCCGGCCATCCAGTTCCCCACGGCTTGTTGGGTAACATTGAGATACTCGGCAAACTGGCGCTGGTTCCAGCCCAGGTGATTGCGCAGTCGGATCAACTCCGTTTGTTTCATCTCGATAATCTCCATATAAGTAAAAATACCACATTGTATTGCACATAGCAAGCACTAAAGGACGCGTTTCTGCGGGCCTACGCAGCGAACCTGACGGCCCAGAATAATGAGGTGTTGGAGAGCCACCCCGTGGCGGCGGCTATCTGCATCCGAGAAAGCAAGTCCGGTCCCCGCCACATTATGTTACATCGGGATAATATCGTCCAAACCGTCCAAACCGTCCCAAGCGTTAAAAAACAACAACTTACAGGTGGACGATACTTGGACGGTTTGGACGGTATCGTCCAAACCGTCCAAGTATCGTCCTTAGGTAACCCCTTGAAAAATAAGGGCGAGGACGGTTTGGACGGTTTGGACGGTATTATCCGAGCGCAGGGGGGGCGCGAAATGGTCGACCGCGGCCGGGAGCTGGACCAGGGCGGCAGAGAGACTCTGCCTGGACCCGCCTCCAACCCCGATAGTGCGTTTCTGGTCCAGCCGTCCAGGGTGTGCGACGAGGCCTCCTTGTTACACAAGAGCAACTATCGTATCTTCTATGCAACGAGCGACTAAAAGAGGGGTGAGGAAATGACTGAGAGCTTTGATGCCCAACATTTGGCCTTTTTGGTAAAAACCAAGCGGGGGAATACTGGCTTACGAACAGTAGCCAAAGAAATTGGTGGAATAAGTCCCTCCACACTTTCGCGCGTTGAGCAAGGAAAGGTGCCAGTTCTCGATACCTTTATTCAGCTATGCAAGTGGTTAGGGGTCTCGCCGGGGCTGTTTATGGGGGATCAAAAGCAAGAAGACGACCCAATAACCGTGCCTTCTTCAGGGAGCACGCCGGATAAAGTTGCTGCCCATCTCAGAGCTGATAGGGCATTAGATCCGAAGACTGCAGAAGCTATGGCGGCGATGGTTCGTAGTGCTTATGAGGCCGCCTTACGAGGCGATATTTAGGTTTGGGGGAATACGGATGAGAAGGGGATTCAAAACGCTTTTCTATTACATTCTTATGGACGCCCGGGTCTGCAAGGATTTTTGTGTAAAAGGCTTTTATTTTATTCGACACGACGGCGCGTTTTCAAAAGTCTCTTGGCACGCATCGAGACATTTTTTACACAGGTCTATTTCGGCTCCTGTCTTTTCAATGAAATGCCTCACTTGGGCGGTCTCTCGGCTACAGAAATTACATACTGCTTGCGAAACAGGCGCCCACCCCTGGATCGCTTGACCAGCACAAGCCGCTCGGCCCGCCTCGACACACTCAGGGCACATATTAATCGAAGGCCCCTGGATTAGGTGCGTGAGGACCGGCACACCTCGGTGGCACAAAGAGCAGACGACCGCCATAGTATCTCTCTTTCTGTTAGGGAAGGCGTCCTTCGTATAGGATAGCAAATTGATTGGGCACCGTTAGTCTGCAATAGGCATAGAGCTATCCGATGTGTGTCCGACCAGAGGAGCCATTGAACCCACAAAAATCCCTTGGATTTTCCACTTATCGGCTACTTTCCCTATAAGCCAAACATTGGTCATGTTGTCCCAAGTAAGGGGACCGCGCTGTCCCGTTTCTGTCGTGACCGCAATACCGGTATTGCCCGTGTAGCTTACTTGCGAAAAGGTGATTTCATTTTTAAAAGGCACAGACACCTTGAGATAAGTCTCAAGCCACTCTTTGACCTCGTTTTCCCCTCGATGGAATAGGTCGGGACGCCAATTGATCGGATCAAGGGGATAGCGGCTCGTTTCCATCGTAATTTTGAAGAAACTCTGGTCAAGACAGGCCAAAATGGCTTCCAAGTCCTGATTCATGAATCCCGTGTTGTAGCGGGTAATCAGCCCTTGAATGCCTTGCTCAAACTTCGGTGTCCCCGGGCGCATGGCATCAAGCCTTTTTTCAAGCCCCTCAAAGTTTCTTCTCTGTTCAGTCTTGTCTGCGGCCTGGGCCGTGATGGCTGCCAAAGAGAGTGAGATCGCCCATACTATTTTCATTCCATCATGCCTTTCGCGTTTACTCAACAATCGAATAGATGCCTAACCAAAAGCTGCTGGGAGAATGTCACTTTTACAAGTAAAAAACAAAGTCCCAGAGGAATTCCTCTGGGACTTAAAGCCCCATAAAAACCATTATCACGCTTTGATAGAATAGAGTGTGATTTCACGGAATGTATAGCTCCGGCCATACCGGCGGATGCGTCCCCAAGTCCACCGGCGGCCGAAGCCAGTGTGGCGGGGTCTCGGACAGACCGACCGGCGAGCCGACGTGAGTAATGGTGCCAAACGGCGAATCAGCGGTTTGCAGCAGGTCGGCGATATCGTCGGCACCGGGGTCGGGGTGATCGAGGCCCTCGATGCGGCCCAGCGATTCGATCCAGCGGCCGGTCTGGGCCAGCGACAACCGCACGTGCCAGCTGCCCCCTTCCAGGGCGCGGCGGCGCAGGGCCATCATGGCGCCGAAGGCAGCAATAAAGCCCGAGGCGTGGTCGAGGGCCTGGCAGGGCAGCGGTTTGGGGCCGTCGCTGCCGGCCGCCCTGCCGCCGGCATGGGCGATGCCGCTAATGGTCTGCACGATGCTATCGAAACCGCGCCGTCCGGCCCAGGGGCCTAAGCGCCCGAAGGCCGACAGGGAAACGCAGATTATGCCCGGTCGCATACGGGCCAGTTCCCGGGGGCTGAAGCCGTGCTCAGCGATGGCTCCGGGTCGGTAGCCCTGGACAAAGATATCGGCCTGGCGAGCCAGGTCGGCCAATTGCTGGCGGCCCTCGTTCTGGCGCAAGTCGATATGGGTAGACAGTTTCCCCCGTCCACTTTCTATCACCAGACTTGGAATGCTGGGCAAGTGCTCGGCCCCTACTCGCATTACAGTGGCCCCGTGCGAGGCCAGCTTGCGGCCACAGACCGGGCCGGCAATCACGCGCGTTAGATCGAGGACGCGGACACCTGCCAGCGGGCGGTCTGCGGTGCTGGGAAGGGGTTGGGGATCGGCGGCGTCGATGCGCTCAATTTCAAATAGCGGTAGGTTTGCCAATACGGCGGCGTGGGGATGCTGGCGCCATTGGGCGGTGCTGCGCAACAAACCGGCGCAAAGACCGCGCTGGACGGCTTCTTCTTCAAAGGCGGCGCCCTGCCAACCGTCTAAGATAGTCTGTATCGCAGCACGCGTCGGCTCGCAGTCGAGCAGGTCGAGAAAGCCCTGGCGGTGGTGCGGGAAATTGGTGTGCAATTGGACCCAGTCGTCGTCGCCGGTGCGGTAGTAGCCGGCCAGTTCGTCCCACGAATTGGGCGGGGGGCCGTCGTTGATGCGCAGATAGCGTTCGCTGCGAAAGGCGATGCCGGCGGCACGCATATCGACGCTGGTGGTCTGGGGCCTGCCGGTGCGTTGGCGCCAGAGTTCGGTGGCGGCCAGGCCGGTGGCCGCGGCGGTGGCAGCGGCGGCGGTGCCGACGCGGAAGATCGACGGCAGCACGGGGTCCTGGCCGTCGATGGTTGCCTGTGTCAGGGCAGCCGGCGGACCGTCTGCCAGTTGCCAGAGCTGGGCCAGGGCTTGTTGCGGACTTATCGACATGGTCGGCCTTTACGGTTATAATTCTCCGTGCTATCGGACATGCTATACTTCGGGCAAGGAAGACAATATGAAATTCTGGGATTCAGTAGTAATATTCACCGAAACCGATACGGTCTACAAGGCGATGTGTATTCGTGGTCTGCTGGAAGGCATGCATATTACCGTGCACATCCAGGTGGTGGATTGCTCACAGCATGTGGAAAATTTCCTGGCCGGGCGTTATCCGCAAGCTGCTTTTGTCATCTGGTGCACCCACGGCACTATGCGCACTGAGAGCGAAAACGTGCTATCGCCTACTCTTTGGGACGTCTTGGGCAAGGACGAGCAGGGGCGCGACGATTTTGAGGAGATCAAGCGGGATATCGGCCCGGAGGAAATTGTGCAGAAAAATACAGCCCCGAGGAAAACCTTTATCACCATTAGCTGCCATTCGGGTAAAAAGCCGCTGGCCGAGGCTTTTCTTGCCGCCGGGTGGGAAAATTATATCGGCACCGACGAGGCCTGTGAAACGTCTTCCTGTCTGGTCTACCTGGCGACGTTATTTTCGCTTTTACGCGCCGAGGACAGGGACAATCCAGAGGAACAGCGGGTGTATTCGGTGCCAGAGGCGGCGGCTATTGCCCGAGAGGTGGAGGATTTTCCGCTGATGGGGACCCGGGCGTTTGTCGCCTATCATCGGGATGAAGGACCTGCTGCTCCAGTCGTTGACTAATACCCGATTGAGTTCAAGTTGTGCGGATGTTTTTCGCGTCCTCCAGGGGGAAATGCATCCAACATTTTAGGGTATCAGTGCTTTATCTTGGTCTAACGAGGTATTTGCGGCAAATAATCGAAGTGACGGTCGCGAGAGAATAGCGTCAGATTGTGTTCGGTGATCAGGGCCGCAATCCAGATATCGCTGGTGGGTATGGGCGTACCCTGGCGCCGCAATTGAAAGAATAGCTGGGCGTACTGGTGGGTCGTCGCCTCGCTGGGGTAGAGCACAGAGACGCGCGGCCGATTGAGGAAGCGGTTGAGGACGCTTTCGTTTTGGCGGGCCTGGGTGCCACACAGAAAACCAGCCCGCAATTCGGCCAGGACCACGAAGGGCAGGAAGATATGCTCGGCGGTTTGCAGGCGCTCGACCGCCTGCGGCACGCCCATGCAAAAATCGCGGTAGCGATTGATATCAACGGCGATTCTCAGGCCCATAATTCGGGATCAACCTGATCCATTTCCTCCACGGCCCGATCGAATTCGGGGTCTTCCACCCAGGTGCCGATCAAGTCGTCCAGGTCGCTATGCCGCAGGGCTTGATCGGTCAGATCCAAGCCTTTCTCAAGCGCTTGCAGGGTTACCTCATTCAGGCTTTTGTGTTCCTGGTCGGCGCGCCGCCGCAATTCCCGGTCGATATGCGGCGGTATTTTTCTAATAGTATATTGCATTTGCCTGTTTTTCATGCCTGCAGTTCAAATAATTCTTATTAATAGATACGTACGCCAGAGGCGCCGAAAGAATGGTACTAAAACGGCCATTGACTAAATTTTGTCAATGGCCGTTGACTAGAAAATAAACTGTCAAGAAAATTGCATCTCGATTGTCAGCCCAAGGTTTCCGCCGTATCATACGGGCGAATAATGCGCCGATCGCCTAGCATAATCACCTGACGATGCAACCAACGTTTTTATCCCGAGGAGCCAGACCATGCGCCGCTTTAATCGCACCCCTTGTTATACCGGACCCGACGACCCCGAACGAGGCCAGGTGCGCGGCACCTTGCAATTGGGTGAGACCGTCGTTGTCGAAACCGTCGGTGGGGCCGACAACGACTATCTGGCCGCCGGTGAATTCCGCGCTGGGCAGATCACCTCGGCGCAGAGCCATGTGCGCCATTCGCGGCCTGGGGGGCCGTTTGTTATTGAGGGCATTGAGCCCGACGATTGGGTATCGATTGAGATTGTCGATATGGAAGTGGGGCCGTACGGCTTTTACCGCAACGGCGGGCCCAATTGGGGCAACTGGCGCTGTATCGCGCCGGTGCGTGACGGGCTGCTGCATTTTCCGCCCGATTTTGTCGTGCCGATACGACCGATGATCGGGGTGATACAGCTTGAATCGTGGGCTTCCAACAGCATCGACCACGGCGGCAATATGGATTTCAACGCCATCCAGCCGGGCAGCACGGTGCATATCCGGGCGCAGAAACCGGGCGGCGGGCTGTCTCTGGGCGATACTCATGCGCGCATGGGCGACGGCGAATTGACCGGCGCCGGGGTGGAAATAGACGCGGCCGTCACTATCAAGGTGGACCGCTCGCCCGGTTTCCCCAATAGCGCCCCGGTGGTAGAGACCACCGGTGTGGTCGAAGCGGCCGAGGAATACCTCACCAGCGCCCGCGCCGAAACCTGGGGGGATGCGTTGAAGGCGGCCTGGCTGGAGATGGTGGCGCTGCTTATCGACCGTTACGATACTACGTACGAATATGCCAATATGATCGTTGGCACCATCGCCGATGCGCGGCCGGGTTTTGCCACCGGGTATATGGGCGGGTATCTGACGGTGCAGTTGGCGGTGACCAAAGAGTTGCGGCGGACGGGTCAGCCGTACAAGCACGAATAGAGGTAGACGGGATAGGTGGGTGGTCTTGGGGCCGGCTGCGGCGTCTGCCCGGCTTCCCCGGGGGCCGGCCTCTGGCGGTATGTGATGCCCGCTTGCGGCCTTCCCAACCCCACCCGGCTGCGCCGCCTACCCGGCCTCCAGCTGCCCCGCCCCACTCCCCCACATACCGCCGCCGGCCAACCCCCGGGGAGGCCTCTGCAAGTGCATTAAGAAAACAAGAAACAGACACAGAAAAAAAGAGACAGCCAAAGGCTTAAAAAATAAGAGACAGCCGAGGGCTCGGGGAAAACCCGGTTCCTTGGCTGTCTTCCTTTATTCTGTGTCCTTGCGGAGGGTGTTTGGGGGGGGGCGGCGGCGGCATGTGGGGGCCGGGTGGGGGGAGAGCGAAGGGGCGGGCGGGCGGCGCAGCCGGGTGGGGTAGGGGTGCCCCGCAGCGTGTGCATCACATGCCGCCAGAGGCCGCCCCCCCAAACATCCGTCCCTAGTACGCCCCCCACCCGTCCCGTCCCATTTGCGCGTTGCCGAACGGATCGGCCTAGATCCGCTCGAACGGCACCGTGCTGGCCCCCTCCGCCTTAGGTGCAGCGGGCCGGATGGGCATGGTTTCGTACGACCGGTAAGCCACGTCCAGATGCGGCGTCTCCAGGCGGATATGGCCCTGGTGGCGCGAGTCCATCAGGGCGTCGAGACCGCCGCTGACCAACAGCGTACGCTCCACCGGGTATTGCGGTTGGCCAGTGAGGAACATCTCCTGGATATTGAGACTCAGATAGCTGAAGTGCGGGTGGGGCGCCCCGTGCAGCAGCATGCTGGTGGCCTGCACCTGGCCGTTGACTCGGGCGGCGTAGGTCCAATTCTTGGCATAGCCGCCCAGTTGCAAAAGGGTGGCTTTGAAACCGTCTTTGTATTCCAGCAGGAAAGCCGCAGGCTCCTTGCAAACCTCTTCCATGGGGCCCTCCTCGGTTTCACCCACTTGGATGGCGGCCTCGGCCAACTCGCGCGACCACAGACCGTCGGCCCCGGCCTGCCATACCGCATCGCCTTCCAGGCACTGCACCGCCACCAGCCCCGTCTCGCCGCCCTGACGGCGCTCGACCATGGCCTGTAGCGCTTCAAGTCCGTGGTAGCCGTAGGATTCGAGACCGCCAAAACTGAGCATCAGGGCGTCCTCAATCGGCGTGTCGAGATCGTGCTCAAGCCAGGGATTGCGCCAGCCCAGCGGTACTGACGAGCCGGCCATAAAAGGGATATCCAGTTCCCGGGCGCGGTCGTACATCCACTTGGCGTCGCGCCAATTGTAGGATAGATGCTTGTCGCTGAATACCGGCACCGAACGACCGGCGGTGGCCATAACACCGCTGATCTGCTCAAAGAAAAAGCGCCGGGGGTACATATGCTGGCCCTTCTCGTTGTAGGCGTAATTGCCGTGCTCGCCAATGGACAGCACCCCGTCGACAGCCAGCTCTTTGCCGCCTAGACAAAGCGCGGCGGGGATGCTCTGGTATACGGGGATATCGTATTCCTTGGATACTTGCAGGCCGATATCGTTGTCGGGGATCTGGTCCAGGTACATCGAGACGATATCGACTTGCGGGTCCTGCAGGCCGTCGTCGGTGGGAAAGCCCTTGATGAATTTGCCGACAATGACATCGGCGTGGGCCGGTACCCGGTACTCGGTGATGACAGCGGCTATTTTTTTGCGTGCGGCCATAATTGCCTCGGTTTTTGGTTGGATTGGATGGAAAGATATCAGTGCTCGGGCGACGGCGGCGGGCCCTGGTAGCCAATGCTTTGCCAGCCGGCCTTATCGCCGCCGTAGAGGCGGTAGGGATGTGGATAGAGTTTGTGCGAGCGGTCCGTTAGAGGAAGTTCGATGCGCCGGTGATTGTCGTGGGCCGACAGCACCAGGGCGATGGCAATTTCCAGCACCTGGCGGTAATAATCGCCGCGGCAATCGTAGGCCCCGGTATCGACGGCGGCGAGTAGGCCGGCAATGGTCCGGTCGGCCCAAGTCTCGGGCTGGTCTTCCTTGAAAAATTCGGGGTATACCGGGGAGGAACCTGGGCCCTGGCCCTGAATGAGGATAGGGCGGGGGTTGGTGATCCACACTTGGCCGTTTTCACCGCTAATGGCTGTTTCGCAGGCAACGCGGCGTTGGGGGTTGGGAATCTGGCAGACGATGCCGCCGGAAAGCCCCAAACGGCCGTAGGCAGGGTAGTCAATCTGGGTTGGCTCTGTGGCTTCGGGGTTGGCGTAATTGCCCTCCGGGGGCAGGATCCAGCCCTCGACCCATTCCACTTTCATACCGGTGAGATAGAGCATCTGGGCCAGCCAGTGGCAGCCGCCGCCCGATACTTCTACCGGTAGGCCGCCGGGAATGGAAGCACCGGTGAGGGCGCCGATATGGCCCTGGCGGATCCATTCGACGGTCTGCCGGATGTAGGGCGCCATCCACAAGGCAGTGCCGCAGCCCAGGACGGTACCCCGTTCCTGACAGATGCGCACGGTTTCATCGGCGCGGGCCAATTGGTAGTCGATGGGTTTTTCGCAGGAGACCACTTTGACACCGGCCTCGGCGCAGGCAATTACAACATCGCGGGTATAGGCCACCGGCAGGATGGCCGAGACAATATCGGGAATTTCCCGGGCGAGCAATTCGTCGATGGAGGAAAATACCTGGTCAATGCCGAAATGGGCGGCAAAAGCGCGGCCCCGTTCTGTGGCGCGGTCTACCAGGGCGACTATCTCCACCTCGGGATGGGCGGCAAAAGCGCTGGTGTAGAAGCGGCCCCAGGTGCCGGCCCCGCCGGCGATGGCGACGCGGTATTTTTTTTCGGCCATTATTGCTGGGCTCCTGTGTAGGGCTGCGAGTTGCTCGGGGCGTGACTGTTAGTAAGCCAGGGAGACCAGCCGTTGTTGGTATTTTTTGCCCTGGTCGGTTTCTACCCTCAGGCGCATCAGGTAGATACCCGGCGGCAATAGGGCACCGCTTGGGTCGCGGCCGTCCCAGGTGGTGGCAAAGCGGCCGCTGGCCGCCTGGTCGGTGTCAATTTGGCCTACCTGGCGGCCGGATAGATCGTAGACCAGCAGCTCTATTTGGACGGCGTCGACCAGGTAGAGCAAGTCGTATTCTATCTGCACCGCATCGTTGATACCGTCGCTGTTGGGCGTGAACAGTTCCGGGCGCAAGGTCAGGGCGCCAATGGTCGATTGTTCCAGTCCGGCTAGGTTGACCTGTAGGCCCGTCGCGTCGTTGCGCGGATCGGCGTCGCCGGCTGTTATCGATTGGGGGATCTCGTGGGGTTTGGTGCTATCGCGCACTCGGCCCGAAAACTGGGTGCTAAAGGCGAAGACCTCGGCGGTGAATTCCACCTCGATCAATTCTTGGGTGCGGGTCTGGTCAATACGCGGCAGAGCCAGTTCAAAGCCGGTTGGGACGCGTTGGGTGATATCGATATCGACTGCGACGCCGCCCAGGCGCACGGCATCTATGGAGAGCACTTCGGTGGGGGTATCAATGGCCAGGCGATCAAAGCCCAGATCGCCGCTTTCCAAATGCGGTTCAAGGGTGTAGGTAAAGGGGATGGGTGTGCGCGCCGGGGCCTGGAAAGGGCTCACTTCGGCCAGCACCCTGGAGGCCACCGGAGGTTGTGAGGCGGCGAATTGTAGGTAATTGAGCTGGCCTTCGCCCTGGGCGGTCGATTGGAAATCGGCCTTTAATTGCAAGTAGCGACGCGGGCGGTCGCTGGGCAGGGGTGCCTGGCCGGCGTCAAAGTCGAAAGGGATGCTCCAGAAATCCCAGTTTTCCGTATCGGGGGTGATGCCGGCCTGCTGGCCCTTGCCCAGGCGCTCGTAAGTGGACAGGGTCAGTTGCTTACCTGCCTCGTCAAAGCGGGTGCGCTCGTCGCCGCGGAAAGTTGTGCGCCAGTAGGTATTGGGATCGTCGTCGCTGCCGGCCCGGGCGGTCAGGTCGATGCGTGTCTGTTCTCCTTGCTGACCGCTCCAGGTCAGGGGCCCCAGGGCGGCGGCGGCGCCCAAGTCGATGATATTGGAGAGGTAGACGGCGCGAGAGGCCGGCCCGGTGCCGTAGATCTCGAATTCGGCTATTTCCCAAATGCCGCGAGTATTTTCGGGCAATTCAATTAATAATTGCTGCACCGGCTGGGGCGGCATGGGCAATTCCATGACCGGCTGGGTATTCTCGCTGATCTGATAGACCAGGTCGAAGTCGAGACTGTTATTGCGCCAGCTGGCGGTATATTCGCGGCTGCCGTCCTTGAGCGGGTCGCCGTCGCTGATGCCGATGAGGAAGTGCTCGATAAAACGGGTGTCGAGGAAGTCGTCGCGGGGGTAAAAGCGAATCCGGTCGATGAAAAAGCGGCCGCCGAAATCGAAGACCCAGTATTTTTGCTGCGGTCCGTAGCCGGCCACGCGCAGATAGTGCCCGTCGCCCAGATAGGCTGTCTCCGGATCGCCGTCAAAGATATAGATATCGTCGTCGCGCCACTTCTGCCAGCCGTTCCATTCCAGGATGAGAATGCGACCGCCCAATTCTTCAATCTGCGGAGCCAGGTTGACCGTCGGGTCGAGCGTCTTGGGCGCGATATGGTCGCCCAATTCGATCAGGTCGGCGCGGCCGTGGGCGTCCTCGCCGACTTGGTCCCAGGACAGTTGGACAAAATCGTAGGGCACTTCCAGTTGGGGGCGGGGCGCGTCGGCCCCGCCCAAGCGGTAGATGGTCAGGGCCTGGGCGGGAAGGGCCAGAATCAGGCAATAGGCCAGGCAGGCGAAAATGTATTGGGTGGGTTTCCCGAAGCGGCTGGAAGGCATATGGATTCCTCTATTGGGTGGCAGGGGTCCAACGAGCGCGGACCCTCAGGAATCGAGTAATTTGTCGAAGAGAAATTGCTGGGGCGAGGTGTAGCGATCTGATTGGGAAACGCCCTCTATAAGCAAATGGCATTCGACGCCCAATTCCCGGGCCCGCTGCTGCAATTTAACGCCGTAGACGGGATGGTGGATGCCGTGGCCCGGGTTTTGTGAGGGCAGGGTCATATTATGGTCGTAGGTCATCAACAGGGGCGGGGCGTCGGCCTCGATATGATTGATGGGCGAAAACTCGCGGTAGAGGGCCTCGTAGCTGGGGTACTTCTCCAACGCCTGGGCGACACTTTCGGCTCCCACCGAGCGGTAGATCATTTGGTGTTCGAGGACCTGGGGGCCCAGCCAGGGTTCGATAATGCGGGGGTCGATGGAGGTCTGCCCCCCGGCTACGGCGGCGGCACTGACGCGGGTCGATTGGCGGGCAATGGGGTCGGCGGCCTGCGGGTCGGCCAGATCGGTGTGGTAGAGCAGCCACATTGAGGTGCAGGCCCCGGCGCTGCCACCGGTGAGGGCCAGGCGTTGGGGGTCTATATTCCAGGCCTCGGCGTTGCTGCGGATAAATTGCACGGCGCGGGCGGCATCGTACACCGGGGCCGGCAGAATAGCGGTATCGGTCAGGCGGTAGTTGACCGCGGCGTAGGAGATGCCCTGTTCCAGGTAGGGCCGGAAGGCGTCGGTGTCCTGGGTTTTGTCGCCGCCGCGCCAGCCGCCGCCGTGGATATAGATCAGCAGCGGGTGCGGGCCCTGGCCCGGGGTCGGGTGAAAGTCTATGACTTGGCGGGGATCGGGACCGTAGGGAATATCGATTTGCGCTGAGTGCATGGATTTTTTACCGAGGTGAAGCACGGCTGTGCCAACGTTTAGCGTCTCGGTCTCCGGGCGGAGCGAAAAAACGTGGGCAGCCTAACGTGCAAACGGTTTTGTCGCTCTTGTGGTAGCCGAAGGCCATGGAATCGGTCCGCCCAATTTAATCAGGCGGATCGGTTTGCACCAGACCGGGGCGGCCCTGTTAGCGTATCAGAGCCAGCGATTTGACCTGCACCTGGGCGGCGGTAGTGAGGCGGTAAAAATACAGGCCGCTGGCCACGGCATGGCCCTGGTCGTTGCGGCCGTCCCAGATAATATGCTGCGGACCGGCCGGCCGGGGGCCGTGAATAAGCCGGCGGATCTGTTGCCCCAGGGCGTTGTAGAGGGCCAGGCGTACTGGGCCCGGGTGCTCAATGCCAAAGGGGATTAAGGTGGAGGCATTGAAGGGATTGGGGTAATTCTGGCGCAAAAAGAAGGTCTGGGGAGCGCTGTCGAGGGCTTCGACACTGGTCAGGGCGCCCCCTTCCAGCAAGTGCACAAGGGCGTCGGCGGCCAGGGCGCGATGGACGTCGCGCTGGCCAGAGGGCCAGTGCAATACCAGTGAGTCGATGCGGTCGGTGGTGCCCAGGCCCAAATGGACGACGCGGTTATTCTGCGAAAAACCGTCGAGGTCGTTCACCGCACGGGTGGCGGTGCGGCCGGCGAAATGGGCCGTTAGGCGGGCGCCGACGCCGTCGAGATTGTGGCCTCTGCCCTGGACTTTGGCCTGCAGCCAATGATTGGCCGAACCACCGTTCCGGTAGAGGCGGTTGGGGGCCCTTTCGTTGACCAGATAAATATCGAGGTCGCCGTCGCTGTCGTAGTCGGCCAGCAAAACGCTGTTGGACGAGGTGGTATCGTCGAGGCCGATATTGGCGGCGATGTCGATGAAGGTGCCGTCGCCCTGGTTGAGGGCCACCTGGTTGGGGACCCGCCAGTTGGCCATGAACAGGTCGAGGTCGCCGTCGTTGTCGAAATCGCCGAAGGCCGCCCCGGTGCCTTCGGCCATATTTTCGCTGCCGGTGGCGGTGCCAACATCGGTGAATTGGGCCGTGTCGAGATCGTTGCGGTAAAGGACGCTGCGGCCGTTGCGGTTGACGACGAAAAAATCGAGATCGTCGTCGTTGTCGTAGTCGCCCAGGGTGAGCCCCATGCTTTCGCCCCCGGCGGCGCCGGCGGGTCTGATGGTGTAGCTGGTGTCGCCGCCGTCGGCGTAGTACAAGTTGGTGGTGCCGAAAATGCTGGCGTAGAGGTCGAGGTCGCCGTCGTTGTCGAAATCGGCGAACGTCGCGCCGGAACCGCCAAAGCGCTGCGAACTGACAATATTTTTAGTGGGGCCGCGGTTGATGAACGTGCCGTTGCCCTGGTTGCGGTAGAGTTCGTTGAATTGGCCGCGTAGTTGCGAGATGTAGAGATCTAGGTGGCCGTCCTGGTCGTAGTCGCCCACGGCCGTGGCGTAGCTGGAAAGTTGGATATCTAGACCGGCTGTTTGCGATATATCGGCGAAGGTGCCGTCGCCCTGGTTGTGGAATAGGCGGTTGGCCTGGCCCTCCAGGTCGAAACCGCCCTTGGCGATAAAGAGATCCTGGTAGCCGTCGCCGTCAAAGTCGGCAAAGACCAAGCCCGTGCCGTTGCCTAGATCGCCGGTGCCGCTGGATTGGGTGATATCGGCGAAACCGGCGCTGCCGTCGTTGCGGTAAAAGGAATTGGCCCCGGGACCGCGGGAGCCGCCGTTGGAGACGTATAGATCGGGGTCGCCGTCGTTGTCAAAGTCGCTGAAGGCGGCGGCCCAGCCGTCGCCCTTGTCGTCTACCCCAAGGGCCGGGGCGACATCCTCGAAGGGATACAGATAATGGGTCCGGGTCCAGGTATTATTGGCGGCTAGATCGTCGTCTACCAACAGGGCAAAGGTGAAATCGTGGGGACCAACCTGGGTGGGCGCCCAGGTCGGCAACGACAGGCGGGCAGTGGCGCCTGCGGCCAGTTGGGGGACAGCGACCTGGTGTTGGTAAAGGGTCTGGCCGGCGCGGCTGACGTGCAATTGCAACTGGGCCCCGGACAGGGTTTGGCGGCCGCTGTTGATCACCGCCGCCTGCGGGATAGTGGGTGCCCAGGCCAATTCTAGGAAAGGGGTCAGTGCCTGCAGGCGCAAATCGCGTTCGGGCTGTGGGTGGGTCAGGCTTAGGTGTTGGTCTATTGCTATGTCGGTCAGCACCTGGCGTTGGCCCGTGGGCCAGGTGATGCTGAGCCGGTCGATGGTTTTTTCGGTGCCCAGGCCAAAGTGCAGCAAATCGCCGTGCAGGGTGCCAATCTCCGAGGTAATAACGTATTCGCGCAATTGCGTCCCGGCGGCGGTTTCCAGGTGCAGGCGGGCCCCCAGGGCCGTCTGGCCGTTAGGGCTGGGCTGCAAATTAATATGCAGCCAGTGGCCCTCCGACCCGTCGTTGCGCAATAGGTTATCGGTGCCCAGGGCGTTGCCCATAAAGATATCGACGTCGCCGTCGCCATCGTAATCGGCCGCTGCTACTCCGGTGGTGATGGTACTCTGGCTCAAAAGGGCGGCGGGCAGGGCGGTGGTGGAGATATCGACAAAGCCCTGGCCGCCGCGATTTTCGTGCACCTGGCTGGGGCCCAATTTTGATGTGATCAGGTCGAGGTCGCCGTCGTTGTCGAAATCGGCGGTGGCTGCCCCGGTGGTGCCGGTGAGTCCGGTGAGGCCCAATTCGGCCGCCATTTCCCGGAAGCCGTCGTTGCCGTCGTTGCGGTAGTAGGCGTTGTCGTCCATGGCCCCGACAGTTAACAGGTAGAGGTCGAGGTCGCCGTCGTTGTCGTAGTCGGCCGGCAGGGCGGCGATATCCGAGCTTGGGTGATCCAGGCCCAGGGCCGGGGCCAGTGGGCGGAAGCGGCCGCCGCCGTCGTTGCGGTGCAGCAGGTTGGGATGCCGCAGGCTGCTGATATAGAGGTCGAGGTCGCCGTCGTTGTCGTAGTCGAAAGGGGTGGCGCTAAAGGTGTCGCGGCCACCTCGCAGGGGGCTGACCTGGGCGCTCTGGTCGGTGAAGCCGTCGCCGACACGGGGGAAAAACTGGTTGCCCACGGACAGGCGGTGCGTATTGAGCAGATCGACCGCGCCGTCGCCGTCCAAATCGGCAAAGGCCGCCCCGGTGGCCGCCTGGGGGCCGGTATGGTCCCTTTCCACCTGGGTGAAGAGGCCGTCTTGGTTGCGGAATAGCTGGTCGGGGGAATTGGCGTAGATGACGTAGAGGTCGAGGTCGCCGTCGCTGTCGATATCGACGAAGGCGCCGCCCAGGGCTCCGGGGCGGGCTTCTAGTAGATCGCTTTGGTCGGCGAAGGTGCCGTCGCCCTGGTTGCGGTAGAGTAGGGGGAAGTGATCCCGTTCGATTAGGGGGACGAATAAGTCGGGCCAGCCGTCGGCGTCGTAATCGCCGAAGGCGCCGCCGTTGCTCTGGTGGTGGCTGTCGACTCCGGCTGCTGCGGCCTGGTCGGTAAAGACTATCTGTGCCTCCAGCGAGGCGCCTGTGGACAGGGCGATAGATAAGGCTATGGTCAGTGCGGGAGCCAGTCTTGGCAAGGCCATACGGCTTCCTCGATGAGAGGGCGGGAAGGGGCCTCCGGCTGCTGCGGGCCTATATGCCCGGTTGCCTCCAATGGCAAGGCCGTTTTAAAAACCGCTGGTCCTGACCGGCCAGCCGATAGTCAAAACGGCCTTTGGGAGCTCTCTTTCCCGGCGGCTAAACTAGCCGACCAGGAAAGAGGAGCTTTTGTGAATGTATCTTTTTGTCGGGCAGAGGCAAATTGGCCGTCTCAGGACCTATTCCAGGGAAAGACCAGGGTCGGACGGTTGGCGTAGCGGTCCATTTTGATATTTAGGCGGGCGCCGCTGCCGGGAGCCAGGCGGGCGGTGAAATGGGCCCCATCGACCGGCGTTGGGCCGCTGCCGTCATCGATGGACAGCAATTGGTGCTCGGCGTAGGCGCCGCCCTGGACCACCAGGACCCGTTCTTGCAGCGGATCGAGGTTGACCAGTTGGACCGAGACGTGGTCGGGCCCCATACCGTCGACCAGAGCGGCGACGGCGGGCGGCATCCCGGCGCGCCGGCGCTCTGGGTCGAAATAGCGCAGGCGACAATGTAGGGGGAAGCCGGTGCGGCCGGTGGTCAGCCCTCCCAGCATGAGCTGGTTGAGTGAATCGACCACGGCCGGATTGATCGGGTTCATATCGTCGGACAGGCGAGTGTCGGGACTGGTATTGTCGTCGTGCATAAGGCCGACGCGGCGGCGCACGGTTTCCAGGTCCTTGTGCAGGGCCTGGACCGGGTAGTCGGGGCGCTGGCCGTCGAGGAAATCGATCCAGGGGTGGCCCTCCAGGCGTTGCCGGTCGGCCGCCTGTTGGGACCAGTAATACAATTCCAGGGCGCCGGAGTTGAAGGGGTGCGGGCTGTATCCGTACCAGCCGTCGTCGCCGTGCATGCGGGGGTACATCTGCTGTCCGTCAATTTCTTTGGCCTGGGCATTTACTTGGTCGAGGACACCGCGCCAGACGTCTACATAATGTTGTTGGCCGGTGAGCAACAGGGCGTTGCCAAAGCCGTAGTGGGCGCGGCTGTAAACGGCCGGACGCGAAGCCGTTTTGTCGCTACCGGGCACTTTCACGGTAAAGCCCCAGCCGTAGCAGCCGCCGTACCATTTGCCGTCGCAGGCGCCGCCAATGCTGCCGTCGAGGCCGATATTGGAGGGAATAATGCCGTTGTTGGCGGCGGTGCGCTGGGCCCAGGCGTCGACGTATTCGAGCAGCCATTGAGAATATTTGTCTTGGCCGGTAAGCGCGTAGGCGGTAAAGGCCAGGGTTGTGGCACCCAGGTTTATGGGATGGTCGCCGACCACGTCGGTATAATCACGGAAGTGGGCCAGCATTTCTTCGTAATTGCTCTCGTTGTGGCCCAGGCGGAAGCGGCCTTCGACCTCTATTGGGTCGCCGGTCCAGTCGAGGGCGGTGGCCTTGCGCAAGAGGGGGCCGCGGCTGCCGTTGAACAGACTGCGGATAATTTTGTGCTCGGGGTCGTAATTTTGTGCCTGTGGGTCTTCGTTCATATAAAAGCCGGCAAAGCGCTGCATGCGTTGGGCCAGCAGGCGGTCGTCGGGGTCGGACAGCCCCTGCAGGAAAAAGGCCGACAGCCCCTCGCCGTGGTGGAACCAGTCGAACATGACGGGGAATTCTTTGTAGTACATGCCGTCGCGGGCCAGGGGGACTTCTACGGTTTTGGCCTCGGTATATTGCCTGAGATGACCCTCCCAGCCCTTTTTGAATAATTCCAGGATATCGTCGTCGGCCCCCAGGGCGTGCAGCATGGTCCAGTTGAGCTGGTTTTCGGCGGCATCGTCGGGGCCGTCGTCGCCGCCCCAGCGGGGGACGCAGAGGAGGTAGCCGCGCTCGTCGAAGTAGCGCTGGTAAAATTGGCGGCAGGCCTGGGTCTGGGCGTCTAGTAGTTGGCGTTGCAACAGGGCCCAGTGGGGAGGGGCCTGAGGGGTGGTCATATTGATCTGGACAGACATAGGTTGCTCTCCGGTTTTTGCGGCCTGTTAGGGCGGCGCTTCAGGAACTAAATCGGGTGCGGTGGGCCGCGGCTAATTGAATGTATTTTTGCGCCCACTGGCGATGGGTATCACAGGTTGAGTCGGGCAATTGGCGGACGATTTTACCGGGCACGCCCACCACCAGCGACAGCGGCGGGATGACTTGACCTTCTTTGACCACGGCGCCGGCGCCAACAATGCTGCCGCGGCCGATTTGGGCCCCCGACAGGACAATGGCGCCAATGCCGATAAGGCAGGTGTCCTCAACGGTGCAGCCGTGTAAATTGGCGTTGTGGCCGGCGGTGACATCGGCGCCGATTATGCAGGGGTCGACATTGGTGACGTGGAGGATACAGCCGTCCTGGATATTGCTGCGGGGGCCCACTTCAATATAGTTGACATCGCCGCGGACGACGGCGTTGTACCAGACCGAAGATTCGGCGGCCAGGCGCACGTCGCCCATTAGTTGGACGCCTTGGGCGATAAAGGCGCTGGGGTGGATTTCGGGGTCGCGGGCAAAGAGATCGGGCGGGATGTCGGTGGGGTCCATGGGGGCTTTCCGGCAGTGGGGTTAACTGATCGACGGGCATTCTTTGGCATAGGGCGGCATATAGGGGCCCAAAGGATCGACGGCGGCTATTTCGTCGCCGCGCCAAATAAAAGTAATTTCTTCCCTGTCGGCCCATTCGTCGCGCCAGAGTTCGGGGGTACGCGTTTCGGTTAGGGAGTAGCTTAGTTGAATTCGGCTCGGTCCTTCAGTGGCGGGGAGCTGGGCAAAGCCGTTGATCAGGTTCAGGGGTGCGACATTGCCGTTGAGCTGGATGCGTACAGCTTCCGGATCGGCCCAGAGCGGCACCCGCACTTGCAGTGATTTGCCGATGTGATTGTCGATAGTCAGATGGCCCTGGTTATCCCGGCGGTGGGTGCTCACTTGGATATCGTTGAGTTTCTTGTCGAAGTGGAAATTGACGCGCACGCAATCTTCTTCAATATCTATGGCGCGGTCGTGCAATTCGACCAGGCTGTGTAGGGCGGCGGCGGTGAAATCGGTGACGCAGGTTTGGCCTTTGGCGTGGCCAACGCTGCCGCCGATGGTCCCAACGAAACGTTGGGGCAAGTCGCGGTAGCAGTCGCGATTCTGGTTTTGGCGGGGTGTAAGGGGCGGAGGCGCAGTGACCTGGGCGGGGATTAAGCGAGCCCGGACAAGGCGCTCGGCGTGATCGAGCAGATCGGGTTGGCGACAGTGGTCCCACAACAGCAAGGCGATATGGGCGATATCTCCGGCCGAGGCAATATCACCGCCGTGGCGGGCGCCGATATCGTGGGCGATAAAGCCCGATGGAGTGATCATGGGGACAAGGGCTTTGCGGTAAGTGGCCAGTAGCTCGTCGAGGCGGTGCTGTTGGTTTTGGATGACGGCCAATTCGATAAGACCCCGTACCGTATTGAGGTAGGAATGGGTGTGGTGGCCGCAGCCCGGGGCCAGCGAGCCGTCGGCTGTTACCGTATGACGGTGATGGAAATCGGCCAGGCGTCGGGCTTCGTCTAAGGCTTGAGGGGCCCCGGTGGCGCGGTAGTAGCACAGCAGGCCTTCGATGGCACGGCCGTGGGTGTAGACCGGGTCGGCGCCGCGACCCTGGGGTTCTACGGCGGGCGAGCCGGCCCCGGGGTCAAAGCGCCAGCGGTGTAAATTGGCGCTGGCGTGAGCCATGCGCTCAATGGCTTGCAGGCCCTGGTCGGCGGCTTGTTGGCTGTCCCTGTATTGGACCAGCAAGCCCAGGGCAAGCATCGTCTCGCGGTACGAATGGATATACCAGGTATGGGCGTTGGCCGGATCCTGGTCTTCGAGCAGGATGCCGGCGGGGTTGTCGGCCAGGCGCCAGGTATTTTCCAGCATCGCCGCCTCAATGGCGGCGGGCAGTTCATAGCCCATTGATTTTTCTAGGCGCAAGAGGGTATTCCACCAACGGCCGATATTGTGGCCCGTGCAATAGGGGCGGAATTGGTATTCGGCGGTGCGACCCTGATCGACCGACATATGCCAGTAGGGCAGGTAATTGCTTTCTGGGCAGAGGCTGTCTAATAGGTTCTGGGCGCCCAATTGCAGGGGCGGTATCAGGTCCATGGGCTCGCTCGGCAGTTAGGGGAAGCCATCATCAATACTTGAACGGCGCCAGATGGTCTTGGGTGATCTCGACGCCAAAACCGGGGGTGTCGGATGGTTTCATGCGTCCCTGGTTGGGGGCGGCGACGCCGGGCAGGCGGGCCGCTTCTTCGGGCGAGACACCCGGCGGGGTGGCGACAAAGCACTCGGTCCAGGGAATGGCCGGCAGGGCAAAGCAGGCGTGCTGGCCGTAGGGCGTATTGCCGCCGCCGTGGGGGATAACGGAAATACCGGCGGCCTCGGCAATGGCGCAGATTTTGGTCAGGGCGGTAAGACCGCCGACCCAGTTGATGTCGGGCTGGAAAATATCTACCAAATGGCGGCTGGCCGCGTGTTGGAAAGGCACTGAGGTATACCAGTGCTCGCCGGTGGCCAGGGTCTGCCAGGGCACCCGTTGGCGCAGCTGGGCGTGGGCGTCGAGGTTTTCCGATTGCAGGGTCTCCTCGATCCATTTGAGTTTGTAGGGGCGCAATGCCTCGATTAGGCGCACGGCGTATTCGACGTCAAAGGCCATCCAGCAGTCGAGCATTAATTCTACCTTATCGCCAACCTGCTCGCGCGTCTGAGCCACCATCTCGACGTTCTTCTGCAGGCCGTCGAGGCCGTCGCCCGGGCCGTAGGGGCAGGGCAATTTGGTCGCCGTAAAACCCAATTCCATATACCAGTCGGTATCGCCGCCGGTCGAATAGCAAAAGAGTTCGTCGTGGGCTGGGCCGCCCAACAATTCGTAGACCGGTCGGTCGAGCAATTTCCCCTTCAAATCCCACAGGGCCAGGTCGATGGCGCTAACGGCGTAGGCGTGCAGGCCCGCGGCCCCGTACGGGGCGCCCATGCGCACCATCATATCGTAGCATTTCTCGTTGGCCAGACAGGATTCGCCCTCTAATCTGGGGCCCAGGTAGTCGTCTATTAGGGCGGCTACGGGGCGGCCGTGGTTGGCAATGGCGAAACCGCAGGTGCCGTCTTCGGCTTCGACCAGGCAGCCAAAGTTTTCCCAGGTGGGGGTCCACGAGGGGCGGTATTCGGCGTAGCGAGGATAGCGCGTCATGGGGTTGGCTACGGGGCCGGATTCTACCCAGGAAGGGCGTCGGGCGGTCTGGTACTGGACTTTGGAGGGGCGCGCTTTGGCGCCGGTTTCGGGTAGATTGACCTGGACGGCGCGGATGGATTTGATCTTCATGGTGGTTCCTCGGAAGACTGGTTGATGGGAGCTGGTTGCAAAGGACGGGGTGTGGGGCCGCTGGCCTCTGGCGTTCATTGAGTCCCGAGTGGGGCCTGCCCTTCCGCCACGCCCCCCAGCGGCTGCGCCGCTGAGAGTCCCGGCCCCACTCTGCCCTGCCACCTCCCCCCAATGAACGCCGCCGGCCAACGCCCCCACACCCCTTCGGTGATACTGAAAGGGAATGGGGGATCGTTCCGAATCGTTGCATAAATCTTATCGACGCCCTGAAAGTAACTCAGTCGGCCGTCGGCGAAAAGGGGACTATTCGAGAGGGTAGGCGTAGGTGGCTGTGCAGTATTGCTCTTGGTAGCCCAGGGAGGAGTACAGATGGCGGGTCACTTTATTGGCGGCACTGGCCTGCAGGGTGGCCGCTTGTAGGCCGCAGGCCCGTAGCCGATGCAGGCCTTCGAGGATCACGGCGCGGGCCAGACCCTGGCGGCGGAAATCGGGGTGGGTGCCCACTGGGTCGGTAAAGCCTTCGGGGCAGGGGTTTTGGTCGGTGTCGCGGCTGTCGTAATAGCACTGACAGAGGGCGACCGGGCGTTGTTGGGGATTGAGGACGACCAGGTCCAATGGGGCCCGGTATTGGGGCAAGGCGGTAAATTGCCGGTGCGACTCGATGCGGAAGGCATTGGGGAAAGCGGTATTGCCCATATCGATATAAGCGGCCAGGTCGGTCAGGGCGGTGACGTGTGAAAAGGTGAAACCGGGGGGTAGGATTGGGGGTGGAATAGGCTGGTCGAGCGGACGGACCAGGCGAATCATGGGATCATTGATGGGGCTGAAACCGGCTTTTTCGAGAAGGCGGGCACGCTGTGGCTTGTCGAGACGGACGGCGCGGCAGTGCAGCGCTTTGGCCTGTTGGCCGGCGACCATGGCCCGGGCCCGTTCAATGCCCCAGGCGATAAGGGTTGTTTCTATGTCTGCATGGGAGATGTCCGGATCGACCAGATACAGCAGACCCCAACTGTGCAAATCGACCAGGGAGAAGGCCGCCAGCCGGTCGTCGGGGTAAAACCAGAGGCGGGTATCCTGAGTGAGGTCGAGATGGGGCGAAGCCAGGAAGGATCCGGGTTTGAGGGCCTCTTCGAGGTGCAGGGGCAGGAGGCGGTCGATCTGATCGGCACGGCGGCAGGCGTGCAACAGGTCGAAGAGGGCTGATTGGTCCTGGGTGGGATTGTAGGGGCGCATATTCATATGGGCCTCGATTGTTGGAAAAGGGAGGCAGAACGGCCGAGGCCTGGATAAGCCCTATAGGTCGTTACCTGGGACAGCGCCGATAGCGACGGACAGGCACCTGGGCGGTGGCGGATTTGTATAGAGCAAGATCTTGGTAGGGATCACTTTTGTCCGGACCAAATTCTATATAGTCTCCGGTCCCGGTAATATTGAACCGTCGCTGGCTCACGGGAATGAGTTGGTCGCCGGCAAGCCAGCCCTGATTGACGGCGATTCTGAGCTGGCTCGCCATCTTGCGACCATCGTCTAGGTCGATTCTGCTGTAGGTGCCGGTGCAGCGCTGCAAGTAGGCCTGGGTTAGGGTGATTTGGGCGCGTTTGAGCCCTAGGCGTTCGAGGATCCGTTTTTCGTAGGTGTCCCAGTCGCCGGCCGTCATGTCCAGGAGCAGCCGGGCATAGGGCCAGGACTGCAGGATCTCCAGGCTTTGCTCCTGCAGTTGGGCGAAATAGTTGGCCAAACCGGTGAGTGTGCCATCGGTCCGCTCCCGGGCAAGGGCTAGGGCCCAGGTCCGGCCGCGTTGGCGAACGGCCCGATGCAGGGTCCTGTCATTGGCCCCGGTCAGGTGGATGAGGAGCGGCTTGAAGGGTTTTAATAGGGGCATGAGTTGGTCGGTGAAAGGGCGAATTTCTTCCGTCGTACAACCGGCTGCAGCTAGCCAGTCGACACAGGGCAAAATGGAGTCGGTCACATGGGTTCGAGTCGCGGGCAGATCGTCGATAAAACGGCGACAACAGTCCAGCAGAAGTTGAGCCTCGGCGCCCCTGTCGGCGGCAATAGCCTCTACATACGGGGCGAAGGCCGGGGCGTCTCCCAGATGTTCGTAAAAGCAATGGATATCCGTGCCGTTGAGGCGCAACTGGCGTTCGATAAAGGAGGCCAGGGTCGACTTGCCCATGCCTGGGCCCGCTCCGTAGACCAGAATGAGGCGGTGTCGCCCAGGAGGCGTGGTCGAACCACTCATTCGTTTGCTGTTGCGGACAGATTGCGTGCGTAGAGCCAGGCCGTCCCTCTTTCGTAGAGACCTGGCACCGCAGAGAGAAAACGGAATCCTCTGGCTTCATAGAAGGCTTGGGCCACTGGGTCTTGGCCGTTGGCAAGCAAATACACTAACCGAGGTTCTATCTTTTGTTGGCGCATGAACGCCAGCATATCTTTAATGGCTATTTGCAGTAGACGGCTGCCCCAGCCCTTTCTTCTGTTCTCCACATCGGCAATGCCCATACCGGTGATCTCTGCAATGCCCTGTCCGATATTGGCGAGCCTCCAAACCAACTCGCCTTGAAAGGCGCCGTCGCCGTCTTCGAGCACGACAGCGTGCTGACCCTCTACATATGGACGGAAACCTTCTCGCCCATGATGATCCCGACTGTGCTTCACTGTAATGTGCACGATCATTCTCCATGGTTGCGGCTAGGCTATATTTGGTCGCGGGGCAGCGAGAATGCGTTGGGCGCAGGTCGCCGGACTCAGGCGCGAAGTGTCCAATTCGAGGTCGGACTGCATATTTTCGTTGGCTGCCTGGTAATGACCGCGCACCTGACCGACCATGCGATTGCCGCCTTCTAATTCGCGTTTTTCCAGGATGCCGAGTGGACACCGCAGCCCCACCCAAAGGACGTCGAGGCCTTCCAGGGCGCGCCGACAGTCGCTGTTCCAGGCAGGATAGAGAAAGACGTGTTCGACGACCAAATCGTTGCCGGCCCGGGCCATCGCCGCGATAGCAGCATGCATGCCGGCGACGATGCGCTGAGCGGCCGGGCCGCATTTAATTTGCATGCCCTTGGCCGCCACGGTGTCGTATAAATCCAGGTCGCGCAGGGCCTGCTGCGTTTGTTCGTATTTGGCTAGCGGATTCTGCGGGTCATGAGGTACGAGGCCGCCAACTTTTTTGCGCTGTTGGGCATCCAGGGGCAGGACCCAGTACAGGCCCTGACGGGCGGGGTGGTCCGGTTCGGGTTCCAGTGCGAAGAAATCCTGTGGTAGAAAATGCATAAATTCATCAATGCCGAAGCGGGCCAAGGGACGCGGCAGATAGTGCTGTTGCAGTTGTAGGGCGATGGAGCTTTTGCCGACCCTGGAGGGGCCGTTGAGGATGATTATTCGTCCTGCTGGACAAGTGCTTTCGTCCGCCATACCCATCTTTCTCCTCTCGTGTGAAAACTTAGCTGTTGGTATAATCGCTGGGCCCCGCCGCGGTGATGAGACAGGCGGAATGGCCATGCTAATGGTGGGCGGCGAGAATTTCGCGGTAGATAGCCATATTGCGGGACTGTTCAATGCGGTCCTGGGTGGAGGCGGAAATTTCGCCGCTTTTGCAGTAGTGGGCGTAACCCCGACTGCCCGAGGCGTGCGCGTCGACGGCCCCGGGGATGAATTGGTGGTCGAAATAGCGGGCGAAAAAGGCGTGCAAATTGGCATTGCTGGCCTGGTTGGCGTAATCGTATTGGCGCCAATAGGCCGGTACTAATTCTTTGTCGCAGTGCTCGGCAATGAATTCATTCAAGGGGCGCCCCACCGCCGGGGCGTGTAGGGCGACTGCCTCGTCCCAGCCGCGTTGGTGGGCGTCGAGGATATAGTAGTAGAAGGAAGTGAGCAGTTCGCCGGGATGGCGGACGAAGGTGAAGGTGAGCCAGCCTTGGGCGCGGAAGGCGCGGAGGGTGTCGATGATGGTCTGCTGGCCGGCGTAGGGGATTGATTCAACCAGCTCCGACCAACCCAGGGCCAAGGTATGGCTGCAGACAAAGGCGTGCTCGGCATTGGCCTGGGCGAGCAGCTGGCCAATGCTAAAATCGCGCCAGACGCCGTTGTCGAAGCGTCCGTTCGATTGGTGTACGGGATAACGCAACTGGCGCCGGAAATACTCAATTATATGGGACCCGGCCGCTTTGGGCGTATGGCCGAATAGCACTTTCTGTGGCGCTTTGTCTGTCATAATTAGCCAATCGGAAAAGTCAATCCAACAAGCTCAAATAGCGAAATTGACGTCCGCCTCCGCGCACCGCCTGGCGAAAGGGCTCGCGACCAATGAGGCGTCGTTGATACAGGGCGGTGAGCTTGGTCGAAGCTTCGTTGATGGTGCTATAGGCCATGGTTTTTTGCAATTGGCGGGCGGTGGTGGCGCCGGCATCGACCACCGCGTCGAAGGCGGTCCGGTATTTGTCGGCCAAGGGCCCCAGCAGCACGCCGTTTGTCTGTTGTTGAACCAGGACCGTCTGGTGTGCCACGGTGAGGGCGGCGGCGATATTCTCGCGGTGCTGGGCGGCCAGATTGGCCAGGACGATGAAGCGGTCGGGGAAGGCGCCCGCTTGCAGGCGGTCCTGGAGGTGGACGACGGCTTCGTCGGCGCAGGAGACGTCCATATAGCGCACGGCTGCGAAATCCAAGTGCAGCACAGCCGGGGGAGGCAGCGTTTCGAGGCGGGCGCACAGGGCGTCTTGGACCAGACCACCTACAGCGCGCGTCACCAGCAGGCCGTTTTCGGTTACGGCCAGGGCGCCTATATCTATGGAGGCTTGATGGAAAGGGGGCATAAGCAGGCTGTTGTTGATGGCGCTAAAGTTAGCGGGCCTTTGGAGCCCTAAGGAATTGAAGCGAGATGCTTAGTGCACGGGTAGTTTCTGTGTTTTATTATACAATTTTAATAATTAACATAATAATTCGCCCTTGTCAATAACGGCCGCTGCGGCGTTTGATTGCCAGGCTGGGCCAATTCTCTCATTATAGAAGCGCTAGGCCAGGAGACAGAGCTATGCGCTATTTTTCCGTCGAGGTCGAAGAGATCCCCCTGCCCCAGGCGGCCACCCCCCGGATGCGCCGGATGCAGGTGTGTTGGCGGGAGAGGCCCGTCCTCGATCTGACCCAGGGTGATTTTCGCGCTTATATCTACCCACTGTATTCGCCGGCGGGGGTGCCGTTGACGGCGGAAAGTCCGGTGGATCATCCGCACCACAATTCAGTGGTCTGCAGCGCCGATGTGGTGGTGGCCAAATTGCCGCCGCTGACGCCGGACACTTCCTCTCTGGAGGAAGAGGCCACCTATAATTTGTACGTCAACCAGGTTTTCCAAGGCCGGGCGCCGGGGCGCATCTGGTCGGTGGGGGTCGAGAGCCGGGAAGTGGGGCCGGCGCATTTGCAATTGGTGCAGACCCTGTACTGGCAGGGGCCCGAGGAGTGGGGCGCAGCCGCTGGGCGGCGGACCCTGGCCATTGAGACCCGCACCATCGATGTCTATCCGGGCGCGACGGCCAATGCCATCGATATCCGTTCGCAACTGCGGCCGACGGAGTGGGATTTGCGCTTTGGGCCGACCCGCCACGCCTATTTCACGGTCCGGGTGGCCCATGGTTTGCGGCCGGTGGACGGGGGCTGTCTGCTCGATTCGGAAGGAAGAGTGGGAGACGCGGCCATCCGGGCACAGACCGCCGATTGGGTCGATATGTCGGGGCCGGCGTCACACGGTCAACAGGCCGGTTTAACGGTGGTCCCCCACGCCAGTCTGGCGGGGCTGCCGTGGATTGTCGTCGACTGGGGGACGATTACGGTCAATCCCTTCCAGCACCGGGCGCGGCTGATTCCGGTGGGGGAGACACTGGATCTGGGACTTCGCCTATTGGCCCACGACGGCGATGCGCAAGAGGCCGATGTGGCAGGTATATACGAAGTCTTTACAAGGGAAGGGTTGTGAACACCAGCCAGGATTGAGGTAGGGACTAGCAGATACGGGGTCTTGGGGCGGTGGCCGGCGGCCTGATGTGGGGGCGGTGGCGGCGGGGAAGCTGGAGGCCGGGCGGGCGGCGCAGCCGGGTGGAGAGGGGAGGGCCGCAAGCGGGCATCACATCAGGCCAGAGGCCGCCGCCCCAGGACCTCTCCGGCGGGCGCTGGAGAAGTACTAGAGATACTGCCGAACGATATCCCGCGCCGCCAACAATTGTTCGCGGTTTTTGTAGTATTCAAAGACGAAGTACGGCACATCGGTATATTCTTTGAGAGCCTTGATATAGGTCTCGTAGTCGAGCCGTCCCGTACCGGTGGGACCGTAGTGGGCCACTTCGCCGTTGTCGGCAAAGCTCGAATCTTTGCCGTGGGCGATGGCAATATCGTCGGCCAGCATGCGCACGGCGCGTTTCACCGGGGTGCGGTCGGGGGCGAAATTGGCCAGGTCCATGCAGACGCGCAGGGCCGGTGAGCCAATGCGGTCTTTCAGGTGCCGGAAGGTCTCGGCGCTGCCGACACTGCCGGCGCGGGTGATCTCCACGGCGACGTCGACCTGCTGCTGTTCGGCGGTTTTGCAGACGGCGGCCAGGGCCTGGCACAGCCCCTCAAAGACGGCGCGGTCGTCAATATCGTCGGCTTCGGGATAACCAGAGGGGTGCCAGACGAGGATGGGTTTGTCGTTGTCGCCGAAGCGGTCTTTCAGCGCGGCGGTTTTGCCGACGCATTCAATGGCGCGCTCGACTTCGCCGGGCTTGGGGCCCTGGGGACCCACCAGGTCCAGGTGCAGAGTCATGGCGGCCAGGGTCTGGTCGGCGGCGGCCAGGCGGGCGTCAATAGCCGCTATGGAAGGGTCGGCGGCCGGGTCGGACCCGCCGAAAAACAGCTGTACGGCCTCAAAACCCAGGCCGCGCAACTGGTCGGCCGGGACCAAATCGCCCGGCATCAGTGCTAATTTCATAATCGGCTCCTTTGCTGGAGGGGAGAATATCACCGCCTGGGGGGCTGCGGTCAAGGAAGCGATTTCAAGGAGGAATGAATGGCCAGTGACAGACCCAATGTATTGCTGATTTGCACCGACCACTGGAGCGGCTTGCTCACCCGAGGGGCCGGTCACCCGGTGGTAATGACGCCGACCATTGATCAGTTGGCCCAGGCGGGGGCGACCTTTTCCCAGGCCTATTCGGCGTGCCCGTCGTGCATTCCGGCGCGGCGCTCGCTGATGACGGGGATGAGCCCTAGGGCCAATGGTTTGCGTAAGTACCAGGAAGGGGTGGAATTCCCCGCCGTGCAGACCATGGCCCAATGTTTCCGCGATGCCGGTTATCAGGCCTATGGGGTGGGTAAGTTGCACGTCAGCCCACAGCGCAACCGCATAGGTTTCGACGATGTGCTGGTCGAGGACCAGGGGCGGCACCAATTTCGCGAAGTGCCCGACGGCGATGCCGACGACTACGAATTATTCCTCGCCGAGCAGGGCTACGGCGGCCAGGAATACGCCGCCGGGATGGCGCATAACGAATTTATCACCCGGGCCTGGCATCTGCCCGAATATTGTCACCCGATCAACTGGGCGGCACGGGAAATGTGCAAGACCATTCGCCGTCGCGATCCCGACAAACCGGGTTTCTGGTATCTGTCTTTTTCGGCCCCGCATCCGCCGATGACGCCGTTGCAGGCCTATATGGATTTGTACCGCGATGTGTCCCTCGACGAGCCGGCCTCTGGGGCTTGGTCGGCCGATTTCGAAGAGTGGCCGCACCATCTCAAAACGCTGAGCAATCGCTTCAATTCGCCCAGCATGCGCGGCAGCGCCCACGAGGTGGCTCTGAGCCGGCGGGCGTATTATGCGACGCTGACCCAGATCGACCATCAGATCCGGGTCGTGATAGGATATTTACGCGAAGCGGGATTGCTCAATAATACGATTGTCGTCTTCACCAGCGACCACGGCCATATGGTCGGCGAGCACGGTATGTGGTGCATGACGCCGTTTTACGAAATGTCGGCGAAAATACCGCTGATTGTGGTGCCGGCCTTGGGGGACCAGCGGCTGCCGCCGGGCACCACAGACGGGCGCCTGGCCGATTTTGGCGATATTATGCCGACTTTGCTCGATTTGGCCGGGATTGAAATTCCCGGGCAAGTGGACCAGTTGTCGTTGGTGGGGGAGAAACGGCGCGACCACCTCTACGGTGAGCACGGCGAAGGGGCCCAGGCTATGCGCATGATTCGCCGGGGGGATCACAAGCTTATCTATTATCCGCTGGGCAACCGGGTGCAATTATTTGATATTGCTGCCGACCCGCGCGAAGAGCGCGATCTGGTTGGGGAGCCGGCCGCTGATCCGGTGGTGGAGGAGCTTACCGCCCTATTGGTGCAGGAACTGTACGGTGACGATCTGCAGTGGTTGCAAGGAGGCCGTTTGCAGGGTTTGCCCGATGTTGAATTTAATGGAGCAGGTGACCGCAATATGCGCAACCAGCGTGGTCTGCGTTTTATCTGATAACTTAGAGAAATGTCCAAGTTAGTTGACCTGTTTGAGGAGCCGCTATGAGCGACGCGAAAAATGACCAGCCCAACCGCTATACCCTGGGATTGACCGGGGCGCAGCAACCGACCGAGGCCAACAGTACCTATCCCTGGCCAGCCGACCGCATTGAGGAATATACCGCCTTCCGTATTGACGAGCCCATTGCCGTAGACGGCCATCTCGACGAGCCGGCCTGGCAGCGGGCCAAGCGCTCGCCGCGCTTCGCCGATATGATCAGCGGCGCCCGGGCAGTGCACGATACCCGCGCCGCGGTGCTGTGGGACAAGACCCATCTCTACGTCGGCTTTTGGGTCGAAGAGCCCAATCTCCAGGCCGACCTCACCGAGCGCGACGCACCGATATACCGCAATAACGACGTCGAATTATTTATCGCCGGGCGCGATTCGTACTACGAATTTGAGATCAATGCGTTGGGGACTATCTACGAGGTCTTTTTTATTTGGGACGGCGACTACGACAAGGTCGACTATACTGTCGAACCCACCTTGCGCAAGGAGCATCCGCAGGCCGAGCCGTTTAATGGAGTCGGTTTTAAAAAGCATCCGCGCGGTATGCGAACGGGGTATTGGGGCTACGATTTTCCCGGCTTGCAATCGGCCGTGCAATTGGACGGCACGCTCAACGACAGCTCCGATCGCGATCGCGGCTGGACGGTGGAATTGGCTCTGCCGTGGTCGGGGATGGACTGGTTGGTGGCCGCCGACGGGCGTCAGTTGCCGCCTGGTGAGGGCGATATCTGGCGGATGGATTTCTCGCGTTTCAACCAGTACCGAGAGGCGCCGCCGGCCGAGGATTCGGCTGGGTGGATGTGGAGTCCGCACGGCGAGCGCGATTCGCATATCCCCGAATGCTTCCCCATTATCCGCTTTACCGAGGATTTATTGCCGCAGGACCGTTGAGGAGAAAAGGCGGCCTCAAGGAGCCGATGCTCACTGGATGCAATTTTGCGCAATGTAGTGCAGCTATATTCGCTGTGTATCCTTTTTTTGGCGCAGCTATAAATCATCGATAAAGCAATTGCAAAATAAGGACTTAAAGCAAAAGTAAAATAAGGGTACCAATGTTGCATACGGTCTGATCGGCGTACTTGCTTATCTGTTGTTGATCGGGCCGGCACTGCGGCCGCTGTTGCCGGTCTGGCCTCCTGATTTGTCGAGATACCTTTGCCCTGGAGGGATATAGTTCCATGGACGAATCGCCTAATAAGACCCTGGCTGAGCGGATTGAGCGATTGGAGGCTGTGGTGGCCGAGTTGCAGCGGCGCTTCGATAGTGGGCAAGCGGCTGCCTCCACATCCAAGCCGGTAGAGGCTGGTACTCCAACCCGCGAGGCCATCGCTGCCAAGACGGTCCCTGCAGCGAGCAAAAAGCGGCGTGTAGGGAATTGGCTGCCGGACGGGGAAACGGGCCTGAAGATCTTGGGTATTGGCCTGTTTTTATTGGGTATTGTCTTCTTGTTCAAATATTCCATTGATCAGGGTTGGGTTACTGAGACGGTGCGTGTCGGTTCGGGGCTGCTGCTGGGAAGCCTCCTGCTGACCATTGGCTGGCGTATCCACGGACAGCGGCGCTCCTATAGCCAAGCGCTGTTGGGCGGCGCCGTTGCGGCGTACTATATCACCGGTTTTGCGGCTTTCCAGCTCTACCAACTGGTCCCGCATCCGGTCGCTTTCGGGTTTATGGTCCTGGTGACGGTCCTGGCCCTGGTCCTGGGTTTGTGGCAGGGCCAACCGCTGCTGTCCATCCTGGGGGCCGCCGGTGGATTAGGTACCCCTTTCTTGCTTTATAACGACGACGGCAGCTTGACCGGGCTGGTCGGCTATACCTGCCTGGTCCTGGCTGGCACCAGCGCCATCTATCTGGTGCGCGGTTGGCGTTCCCTGCTGTGGGTATCGGTGGTGGGCGGCTGGGTGGTATTATTCGTCGGTTTGGACAACCTACTCCTGGACATGCCCGATACCCATAGCAATCGCTGGGCTTTACAGCTGGGCATGGTCTGCGCTTGGTTGGCCTTTTGGGGTTTGCCTGTGCTGCGCGAAGTGCTCACTGGTTATAATCCCCAGCGCTGGCCGCGACCTGAGCTTGGGGCTGCGGCTGCCCTATCGCCGACAAGTATCAGAGGGGCCATGAGCCGACACATACATTTGCTGTCGGTGTCCACGCCACTGGTTTCTTTGTTGCTATTTGCGGGTATCTGGAAGCCGTCTAGCGATATTCTCGGCTATTTTGCCGCTAACTGTGCCGCTCTCTTTGCTCTGGCGGCGTTGGGATTGCGGAACAAGCCGGGCTGCCGATTCCTGGCCTATACCCAGGCCTTGGTCGGATTGTTGCTTTTGACCATTGCTTTTTGTCTGCTGCTGGATATTGAGACGCTCTTTCTTACTCTTGCTGGCGAGGCTGTTGTCGTGCATTTGATTTCGCGGCGGTTGGACGATCGGGGCACGGCTATCAGTGGCCATATCCTGTTTTGCGTCAGTGCTCTGGTGCTGATGGTTCGCCTGCTGTCCATGGAGGTGGAAGGCGCGCCGGTATTCAATTTGCAGGCCCTGAGAAATCTGGCGGTGATTGCCGTTGGTGTGGGGCTGTCCTTTGTCCATCGCCACGACACCGAGAAATTGGTCTATCGGCTCGTTGGTCATCTGGGTTTGCTGATCTGGTCGCTGCGCGAGTTATCTGCTTTGGAAGGTGGGCAAGGCTATGTCAGCATTGCCTGGGGGGCCTACGCCGTTGTACTGCTGATTGTCGGTTTGCGACACAATTTCGCCCAGCTGCGCGTGGCTGGCTTGGGGACTCTGCTGTTGGTTGTAGCCAAGCTTTTCCTGGTCGATTTAGCCCAGTTGGAAGCGCTGTGGCGGATTTTGTTGTTTCTGGGATTTGGCGGCGTCTTTTTGATATTGGGCTATTATTTCCAGGCCCTGTGGCGCGGGGCGGCGGAGGAGGGGGGAAATGCGTGAAGGGAGTGAGTGGGCGGCGGTTGAGATTTTATTTCTCTAATTTTTTTATCACCGCCGCGATCATCGTCTCCCCGGCCCCCGGCTCCACGTGCATGGTTTCCCCCCGGTTGGCCCCATAGCCCCCTTCCCTATTGGCTTGACGCGTAGGAAAATAGCCGACATAACCGTTCGTATACCCCAACATAAATGTGTAGGGCACCGGTGAGCGTTTCTTAAGATCGAGTTGCAAGCCGACAAAAGGTTCTCCAGGCAAAACGACAAGAGCCAACTGTTCGCCGATTTGTAGTACCCCAAAGTGCACATCTTGGGTATGATTCTCGTCTTCAAAACGTGCAAAGGTTCGACTCAAAGCCTGCCATTTCAATTTGGGTGCTGCCTCTATAGCAGCCCCCCCAGCGTCCATCTGCTCAAAAACCGCCTCAATCGCCTGCCCCAATTCTTCCCCCTGTACTTGCACCGGCTCAAAGTCGCCCTGGACATCGATATAGGGATCTAAATCGCCGCAGCCTCCTTGGAGAAATATGGGTAGCGTTCCAGGAAATTTAGCTTCCAGATACCTACAGGTCGCCCCGGGAAAGTCCGCCGTAAGAAGTCGGTTCTTCGGGCCCATTACTACCGGATGGCACGCATAATTGGCCAGTAGTGCCAACGGCTGCCCCGTCTCGATAGCATCTAGACGCACCACTCCTACCTCCCTGTCCACCGGCCCCCATACCTTGCTGCGATCCCGGTTTTTACCCCAGACCATCTCCACTTTGCCATCAATCATCTGCCGCCGGTTAAAACTAATATCCGCCAGCCCCCGGCCCACCCCAAGCCGCACTGGCTGCAACGCGTCCAACGCCTGGCTTAGTCCCTCTACAATGCGTTCTTCCAACCAATCCAGATACGGCGCCCCTTGAGGCCAATGTCGATTTTCGCCGTACGGCACTCCTAAATCGAGCACCAACGGACCGCCGTGGGTATGGGTCGCGGCTAGCAGGACTACATCAATGCCCAAGGCCTGGGCCAATTGCGGCAGGCGCCCCGGATTAAGTCCAATCAGATCCAGGCCGATCAGTCCCACTTTTACTGCGTTGTCATCCAGGAGCAATATCCGGGCATAAAGGGCATCGTGCGCGCCTTCGGCGGGCATATCGAGTTTTGAAGTATAGCCCGTCATAAAAGCCCCTGCTGCCGGTTGCGGTGTTATATCAACTTTTGCTGTTCCTGCACGCATCGTGTACCCTCCCTGTTGATTCTATGGATTTTCAGCGCCCAATGGAATCAGGACCTGTTTTGTCCCAACAGCAGAAAATCCCTATTTAGGTTTTGTTTTACTTTCTATATTCGCACCAGATTCTGGTATTGGGAAATTAGCAACGAACTAAAGGCGAACCTAAAAGTTCGTGAGTGTACCCTCTGGGGATGGATTAGCCAACCAAAGGTTCGTATATAAGCTGTTAAATGACATGGGATACGCAGAGCCCAAATCTAAAGGAGAGATCATATCTCAGACATTCTCCAATCACGTCGTCTCGAATTAGTTTCGATGGGACCTCCCCTACTAGAAGCGCTGTTAGCACACGATTATAAGCGAGCCGAGGAAATCGGTGACTTTAAGATCCCGAATGGTCTTATTCTTAGCGAACGCGTGCTTAAAATGCGGTTGCGACAGATCCATGCCAGTCCTGAAACACGACCCTGGCTACTTCGGGCAATCGTCATAAGGGAGTGTCAGACGTTGTGTGGCCGGATAGGCTTTCATTCGAAACCCGGTCCTGAAGACCTACGCAATGTAGCAGCCGATGGAATAGAAATCGGCTATGAGGTTGATGAATCCTTCCGCAGGCAGGGATTCGCGAAAGAGGCGGCGATTAGGTTGATGAGGTGGGCGTATAAGAGCCATCGTCAGCGATGTTTTATCCTCTCTATCGTCCTCAGTAATCAGGCCTCTTTAGCACTGGCTAGCTCGATGGGTTTTAGTGATACAGGGTTATATATTGATAAAGGGGATAGAGGGATACATTTCTATTTTGAGCGGCGACTGGACCATTGGCCAGACGAGTGGGCATCGACATAAGAGTCCACGCCACATTATTGAAGTTTTTGGTCAGAATGTGATTATGTCTTTTTGGAAGAAGGACAATTTGGCCGACCAGACCCCTACAGACGACCAACTACAAAGCCGCAAAACCTTGTGGTGGTGCAATATTCACCATATCGTCAACGACGGCTATATTGCCAGCCTGTCGTTATTGCTGCCCTTTATCGCCGCCGATCTGGGTTTGAGTTATGCCGAATCGGGCTTGCTGAAAACGGTCTGTCAGGGGGCCATTAGCGCGGCGCAGCTACCCGCCGGTTTTCTCGCCGAGCGAGCGGGCGAAGTCTTGCTGTTGGGGGCGGGGACGACGGTTTTTGGCCTGGGTTACGCCGGTTTGATGGCGGCCATTACCTATCCGTTGGTGTTGCTGGCCGTATTGGTGGCGGGCATTGGCGGCGGCGTCTATCATCCCGTGGGGACTGGTCTGGTGGCCGACGTTTTCCCCGCCGAACGCTCGGGACGAGCTATCGGCACGCTCAATTTTTTTGGCGATGTCGGCAAGGTCGCCTTCCCGGCGCTGACCGGATTGCTCATTGGCTATGTCGGTTGGCGCGGCAGTTGCGGGTTATTGGGGGGATTGGGCGCAGGAGTGGGACTGTTCTATTTGCTCGCCTTCCGGGGTCAGATTAGGGCGCACCGGCAGCGCCGATCAGAGCCCAGGGAAGAGGTCAAAGAAGTGCCGGTAAAGGGCCGTTCTGTGGCCGCCCGGCTACGCAATTGGGGCGTGGCCCATCCCGGCCAATTCGGGCTCTATGCGGTTATTGGCTCGCTCGATACGGCGATCCGCTCCGGGGTTATGGCGTTTCTCGGCTTTTTACTGGTGCGGGAGGGCATTGGCGAGGAGCTGATTGGCTGGTGCGTGTCGCTGACCTTTCTCGGCGGCGCCATGGGCAAATTGTTGTGCGGTATGCCCATGCGGCGGTTGGGGGCGGTGCGGCTCATTTTGCTGACCGAGGGGCTGATGATCGCCGGTTGCTGGGCCCTGCCAGAGCTGGCGGCCAGTTGGTGGCTGGTGGTCTTCCTGCCGCTGTTTGGTTTTGTCCTCAACGGCACCTCATCGGTGCTCTATATTGGCCTGGTGCCGACCTTTGCCCAACAGCGCCGCAGCCGCGGCTATGCCCTGTACTATACGCTGAATTTTATTGCCGGCGCCACAGCGCCCTTTCTGTTTGGCATGGCCAGCGACACCTTTGGTTTGAATGCGGCGTATTATCTGGCCGGAGCGTTGATGCTGGTGGGCTTGCCGGCGGCGTTATTTTTGCGCGAACTCTAATCCTCAAATATTCGGTGGTCGGTGCGGTGGGCGGCGATGAAATCCCAGTCGTAGACCACGCCCAATCCTGGGCCGTCGGGTACCGGCACGCAGCCGTCGGCGCCCAAATCTTCGGGCTGGTCCGAATAGCCGCAGGTGTAGACCGGCGGCACCATATTGATCATGCCCGGACCCATCAGGGCCATTTCGTAGAGATGGGTATTGCGGATGGCCGAGAGGGCGGCGCGGTGGGCCGGCCCGCAGGCGTGGAGCTGCAGGTCCAGTCCCAGCCCCTCGCAGAAATGGGCAATTTTCATCACCCCGGTAATGCCCATATCGTATTCGGGGTCGGCGTGGATCATATCGCAGCCGCCGGCCAACATAAAGCTGGCCTTTTGCTCCAGGCCGCGCACGTGCTCGCTGACCAAGAGGGGGGTATCGAGCTTGTCGCGCAGGCGCTGGTGGCCGTAGGCCGAAACGGCGGCGTCGCGGTAGGGGTCTTCATACCAGAAACAGCCGACCTCGTCGCAGGCGCGGCCCACCCTGAGGGCGTCGTTCCAGGTGCGCAACTGGCAGGCCGGGTCGAGCATCAATTTCATCTGGCCGCCGATGCGGGCGCGGATGCCGTGCAGATTGGCTATTTCGCGGTCGCTATCGCCGTTGAGCCAGCCGTGGATTTTAAAACCGGCAAAGCCGCGCTCCTGGCATTTTTGGGCAAAGTCGGCAAAGGCCTCTGGTGTGTCGAGCCCACCGGGGGCTTCCTGGGCGTGGTAGGTGCTGGCGTAGGTGGGCAGGCGGGTGCGAAAACCGCCGAGCAGAGCCGATACTGAAGTCCCGTATTTTTTACCGGCTAAATCCCACAGGGCATTGTCGAGGGGACCGTGGCCCATGTGGTCGTAGGCTCGAATGGCGCATTTGAGATCGTCGTAGATCTGCTCGCGCTGGTCGGGGTCGCGGCCCAGCAGCAGGGGAGCCAGCATATGCGCCTGGGCCAGGGAGGAAGGGGTGCCCACCCAGTGCGTGACGTACTCGCCCTGGAGGCCATCGTCGCAGGCTATTTGGACGGCGTAGCGCCGGGCTTCCAATTGGCTGCCGGCTTGGTATATCATATTACTGACCCCGGCGCTGGTTTGTTCGGTGCCAAAATTGGGCACGGTAAAGCTGAATTCGTGGATTTCGACGCGGTCTATTCGGCTCATATTTTTATTTCGGTAAAATGGGTAGCAGTTGACCATGCAGAATGGGCATTTTGTCGGTGCTGGTCAATGGGCTTATCTTGGTCGCTACTGGGCGATCGCTTCTCGGTACCAGACGTCCGGGTCTTCGGTGTACAGCTCTTCGGTGGGGATATCGGTAATGAGCGCATGGCCCGGCGTATAGGTGATGGCTTCAGGTATTTTCGAGGTCTGCAATACCAGACTGGGGGTGACGCCGCAGGCCCAGAAAATTTGGTCGGTGCCCGGCGGGATGGCCGTGGGCCGGTCCCACATATCGCGGCTCAGGTCAATGCCCAATTCGGCGCCGTTATTGCGGCCCAGGGGGGCGCCGTGACACTGGGGGAAATGGCTGGTATATTCTTCGACAAAAGAGGCCTGGCCGGGCTCAAAGGCGCGCATAGTGACCACTGTTTTGCCGTGCAGGGGGCCGACGGGTTGGCAATTGATATTGGTAGTATAAAGCACCGAGCCGTAGACGGGCGGGTGGCCTTTGTCGATGAGCAGGCCGTCGAAAGAGACGCTGGAGCCGATGAGAAAGGTGACGGTATCGTTGTTGAACAGGTCGGTGATATCCTGGCGTTGCTCGACCACGGCGCCGTCGCGCAAGAGATCGTAGGAGCCCAAATCGGTGCGGATATCGAGCTCGGCGGCGAAATCGGGGGCATCGGTCTGGCCGGGTTCAAGTTGGGCCAGTAGGGGGCAGGGTTTGGGGTTGTGGCGGCAGAATTCGGCGAATTCGTCGGCGCGTCGGCGGGGCAGGAAAATGACGTTGACGCAGAGATAGCCGCGCAGAGCGCGGTTGGCGAAGACGTCGAGTTGGTTTTGGCGGCAGGCCTGGCGGACTTGCAGCGGGGTGGTGAATGTGGGCATTGGGCGTCCTTGGGTTTTAGGCGGTGTTTCCAATTAAGTCCATAAAATAAGCTGAGAGGGGAAAAATGGTAAATACAGATATAAGCGCGCCAATTCGCATTGCCGATGTCATCGATGGGCACGTCCACCCGGCTCTGTGCCGCACCCAGGACGGCGACTTGTTGGCCGTCTATAATATCCAGGGAGGGGGCGGCAAAGAGCTGCTGCTGTGCCGTTCGACGGACGGCGGATTGACCTGGAGTAGGCCTCGGGCAGTGCCGCATATCTGCGGCTGTTCGATTTATCCGGGCTCGCTGACCACGTTGCAGGACGGTCGCATTCTACTCAACTGGTCGTGTTACCGGGAGCCCGGTGAAGGGATGTGGCGCGAGCCGCAATTTGCTCTGAGTGAAGACGGGGGAGAGACGTGGAGCAAACCCCACAGCTATCCCATTGACGATCACAGCAGCTCGACTTGTATGCGGCATCCGGTGGTTGAATTGTCGGAGACGGCGTGGATCTGCCCTTTTTACGACCGCACTGTGCTCTACGATCCGCTGGGGGACAGGATGGCGCCTTTTGGCGACGGGCGCAACCACGGTATGGTGCCCATTGTGCAAACGACGCGGGGAACCCTAATCAGCGGCGCGCCCCAGACCGAGGCGCCGGTGCCGGTGGGGGTGCCGGGTGGAATGGTCGATGGATTGCGATCCAGCGACTGCGGAGCTCGCTGGCAGGCCTTGGGAGTATTTCCGCATTTTGGCGTGGCGGGGTACGATCTGACTGTATTGGCCAATGAGTGGGTCGTGATGACCTATATCGTCTACGGCGTCGGTGTCGACGGGGAATTCAGTTATGAGTTGGCGCTATCCCGAGACGATGGGGTGAGTTGGGATTTTGCCAATCCTGTGGAAATATACAATCCCGGGCGCCGCATTGGCGGCCGCGGCTGGCCGCGCACGGTGCCGCTAAACGGCGATACGTTGGCGACTCTGTTTTACGATTTGTCGCCCGACCAGGAGGGCGGTCCGGGTTTGTATCTGGTACGGACCGAGCTGGCCGCGCTAGGCAGTTAGGGGGCACTCGCTGGCGGTAGCCCCAGAATTTGCCGAGCTTCGGCGCAACTGGCCACCGGGCGCAGCAGGGTGTGGGCCAGTTTTGTGGTGCGCTCGACGAATTGGGCGTTGCTGCTGGCTTTGACGCCGCGCTGCAGATAGAGATTGTCCTCGAAGCCCACGCGCACGTGCCCGCCCAGGAGTAAGGCATGGGTGGTTAAGGGTAACTGCAGCGGACCTGGGGCCAATACCGACCAGACCGCTCCGTCGGGCAGGCGGTCGCGCATGGCCAGCAGCGCTTCGAGACTGCCCTCGATACCCCAGGGGATACCTAAACAAAGTTGGATCCACGGCGGGGTGGTGATAAGCTCTTGCTGAATTAAATGCTGCGCCTGGCGGATATGGCCCAGGTCGAAGACTTCAATTTCGGGCTTGACGCCGGCTTGTTGCATGGCCCGGGCGGCGTCTTTGACCCAGTCGGGTGGATTGAGGAAAACGCGGTGGCCGAAATTGAGCGAGCCGACATCGAGTGAACAGATATCGGGTTTCAGGGCGACAGGCTCAAGGCGCTGCTGGCCGGCGTCGGGGCCGGTGAGGTTGAGACCGCTGGTGGTGAGGTTGACGATTAGGTCGGAGGCGGCGCGGATGCGTTGCAGTACTTCGGCAAAGAGTTCGGCCCGCGAATCGGGGGCGCCGGTTTCTGGGTGGCGCACGTGGATATGGGCAATGGCGGCCCCGGCACGCCAGGCGTCCAGGGCTTGGTCGGCGATTTCGGCGGGGGTGTAGGGGACAGCCGGGTTTTGTTCTTTGGTTGGCTGCGAGCCGCAGACCGCCGCAGTAATTATTAGTTTTTCCATTGGGCCGGACTAATCGCGCACGGCGTGGCGGTCTTCGTATTGCCCAAAGGGAAACATCTCCAGTTCCAGATCGGCCGGGATATAGTGCCAGGCGGTGCTGTAGCGGCTGCGGTCGCTGTTGTTGGTTGTGGCCCCGTGCAATAGATTGGCCGAGAAGAGTACCGCCGTGCCGGCGGGGCATTCTACTTCTACAGCCTGGCCTTCGTCGACTTGGGTCCAATTGCCGTGGGCAAAGGTGCCCTGGCCGCGGGCGTGGTCGACCAGCTCGCCGCTGCGGTGGCTTTGCGGCACCAAGCGCAAACAGCCATTAGTGGAATCCGTATCTTCTAAATAAATACCGCAGCTGAGGACGCGGTCGGAGCTGGTGCCAAAGTAGTGGTTGTCCTGGTGCCAGCCGGTGGAGGTGCCGCCGCGGGGCAGCATGGGGTAGAATTTGGAGCCGAACATATGCAGTTGGGGACCCAACAGGGCGGCGGCCCGATCGACAATGGCCGGCTCGCGGGCCAGACCCAGCATGCGCTGGTCAACGCAGGCCAGGCCCTGGATTTTGAACAGGCGGCCGGCCATGGGGTTGCCCTCGGCATCGGGTTGCAGGTTGTAGCCGCCGGTTGATTTTTGCAGGGCTTGGGCATTGTTGACCAATTCATCGAGGACGCTTTTGTAATGGGCCAGGCGCTGGCCTTGGATGAGGGCTGGAAGGATGAGATAGCCCTGGTTGTGGTAATGGTCGATTTGTTCGGGGCTTAGGGGCATGGGTACATTCCTTGTCGGGCCGTTTGGGCGCCCTCTGGGGGGCTGGTAAACGGTATGCTCTTAAATTGTATGAGTATGATAATTATGGACGAACGCAATTAATAAACTCTATGGCGTGGGAGACGACAAGCAAAAGGGCTCGCGCCCAGATGGGAGAAAGAGTAAATGGCTGAAAAGTGGCAGTATGAAAAATTGACTTGGCCGGAGATTAATCAGGCTATAGAGGCGGAAAAAGTGGTTGTCGTGCCGGTGGGCTCCATCGAACAGCATGGGCCCCATTTGCCTCTAGATGTAGACGTGGTCTGTCCCACCGGCATTGCGCAGGCGGCGGCGCGGCAGATTGCCGATGAGGTGCTGGTGATGCCGGCCCTTATCCACGGCTATACGGCGCATGTGATGGATTTTCCGGGGACGGTCAATATTCACTGGGAGCACTTTATCAACTACGTCCTCGACGTGGGCAAGAGCCTGGCTTATCATGGCTTTAAAAAGATTGTCCTGCTCAACGGCCACGGATCCAATGTGCCCAATCTCGACCTGGTCGGGCGGCGGGTGAATCTGGAAACCGATGCCGAATGCATCGCCGCTTCCTGGTGGCAGCTATTGACAGTGGACCCCGATTTTTTGCCCAACTGGCGCGAAAGCCACTTTCCCGGTGGCTGCGCCCACGCCGGCGAATTGGAGACCTCGGTCTATCTCTATCTAGACGGCGACCACGTCCACCGGGACAAAATTGGCGACGGCGAAATTGCCTTTAATCGCCGGGAATCCCGATTCCGTTGGGTCGATTTATTCGCCGCTGGGCCGGGCACGCCGGTATCCTGGACCGCCAGTTATTCCGATTCGGGGGTATTGGGACAGGCCAGTCTGGCCACGGCGGAGAAAGGCGCGCGCGCTGTGACCGAGGCGGCTCGACAACTGGCGGCCATGGTCAGCGAATTTAGGGTCTGGCCCAAACCGCCCCGCGGCGATCACCACGACCGGCCGCCGACCATGCCCATGCCCTGGAAAGCGGTGGGTGGGCCCGACCAGCAGGGCGACGTGCACGGTGCGGATCAGGGACGCTAAAGGGGAGGTGGGGCAGTAGGCCGATGGACGTCAAAGAGATTCTCGAGCGTGCATGGGAGCAGCATCAGGGCGCGATATAAAGGGGGCCGAACAACAATACCGCTCGGTCTTGCGGCAGCAGCCCGAGCATCCCCAGGCCTGATTCTATATGGGCATGGCGCACAGCCAACAGAATCGCCTGGATGCAGCGGTGGCGGCCTATAAGCGGGTTATACGCCTGCGGCCGCGGCATTACGCCGCCTATATGAATCTGGGCAATGCCTTGCTGCAACTGAACCGCCTCGACGAGGCCGTCGCCTGTATGGAGCAATCGATTCGGCTCAAACCCGATTCGGCCAGCGCCCATACCAATCTGGGCCTGGTGCTGCTTTTGCAGGGCCGCTGCGAGCGGGGGTGGGAAGAATACCAATGGCGCTGGAAAACCGAAGCGGTCAAGCCGCCCCAATTCGAGTGCCCGCGCTGGGACGGTACGCCGCTGACGGGCAAGACGATTCTGTTGGTCCACGAGCAGGGCTTGGGCGATACGGTCCAGTTTGTCCGCTACGCCGTCCAATTGCAGGAGCGGTGGGATTGTCGGGTGCTGGTCCGTTGTCAACAGGCGCTGCTGCCCCTGCTGCGGACCTGCAGCGGGATCGATGAATTGATATCGACCAAGGCAGAGCTTCCCGATTTCGACGTCTTTGCGCCGCTGCTGGACCTGCCGAGGCTTTTGCGCCAGGAACAGGCCGATTTTCCTACTGCCACGCCCTACCTGAGCGCCGATGCCTCCCTGGTGCGCCACTGGGGACCCAAGCATAAATCCGATGCCAAGCGCAGTATTGAACTGCGTCAATTTGCCCCTTTGGGTCAATTGCAAGGGGTGCGTTTTTTCAGCCTGCAAAAGGGTGCCGGAGCCGAACAGCTCGAAACGCTGGGGGGTATCTGGATGTCGTCCATTGGGGCGATGAGGTCGACCGCAAGACCGGCGCTTTTGCGGATACGGCCGCTATTCTGCAAAATCTCGATTTGCTGGTCAGCGTCGATACGGTGGTGGCGCACGTGGCCGGGGCGCTGCAGGTGCCCACCTGGCTGGCTCTGGCACAAATACCCGACTGGCGTTGGGGGCTGGGAAGCGACTCGACGGCATGGTACTCGTCACTGCGGTTGTTCCGCCAGCAGCAGGCCGGCGCTTGGGACGGGGTGCTGGCCCAGATGACCCGGGCATTGCAGGGCCGGGCGCCCGCTATTGGCCTCAAGGCACCGGCAGACTACCGCCTGGCCACTACCGGTTACAATCGCCGGGTCCGGGGCCGGCACCGGCACGGGCTGGTGCTGTACAACCGCAATGACCAGTATATCGGCCGGTCGCTGGATCGTTATGGGGAATTTTCGCTGGGCGAGGTCTATCTTTTCCGACAATTGGTGCAGCCGGGGCAGACCGTGGTTGAAGTGGGGGCCAATATCGACGCCCATACGCTGGTCCTGGCGCAGTTGGTGGGGGCACCGGCCAGGGGGCTATGCCTTTGAGCCGCAACGCCTGGTATTTCAGACTCTGTGCGCCAATATGGCGCTCAACAGCCAGGCCCATGTCCACTGTATTCAGGCGGCTGTGGGACAGGCCCCCGGCCAGGTGCTGGTGCCGGTGTTGGACAGCGAGGCGGCGAATAATTTTGGCGGTTTGGCCGCGGCCGGGCACGAAAGCGGGGAGGAAGTGCCCTTGGTCACCCTCGACGGTATGGCGCTGTCCCAGTGCGCCCTGTGCAAAATCGATGTCGAGGGGATGGAACTGCAGGTATTGCAGGGGGAGGTCGAGACCATCGAACGCTGCCGGCCGATACTGTACGTGGAAAACGATCGCCCGGAGCATTCGCCGGCCCTTATTGGCTGGCTCCAGGAGCGCGATTACCTGCTCTACTGGCATTGTCCGCCGTTGTCCAATGCGGCCAATTACTACGCTAACCGCAAAAACGAGTTTGGCCGTACGGTATCGGTGAATATGCTTTGCCTGCACCAGTCGGTGAAAACCAATATTACCGGCCTGCGCCAGGTGGAGGGGCCCGACAGCGATTGGCGGGCCCAATGACAGTGTTTGGAGCCTGGAGGGAGAAGGCGTTTGATCCCTAGGCTGTTTGTATCCAGAGCCCGTAGTAAGGAGGAAAGTCCATGTCCGGTTCCCCCCGGCCGATTGTAGTCGAAATTGCCCCCGGCGAATTGATCGATAAAATCACTATTCTGCAAATCAAGGCCACCCGCATTAAAGAAGCCGATAAAAAGGCCCACGTGGAGGCCGAATTAGGACTACTGGAAAAGGTGCGCGCCGAGGCCGTGGCGGCCTCGGCGCAGTTGGCAAAATTGAGTGCCCAGTTGCTTCAGATCAACGAGCGTTTATGGGAGATCGAGGATGCCATCCGCGTCTGCGAAGGGTGGGGTGATTTTGGGCCGGATTTTGTCGAATTGGCCCGTTCGGTATACCGCACCAACGATCTGCGGGCCGATTTGAAGCGCCAGATAAACCTGCTTTTGGGATCGGCGCTGGTCGAGGAGAAATCGTACGCCGATTATTGACGGCCACATGGGGGCGGGTGCATCCCCAAAGGGGTAGAGCAGCAGTTTACTTCAATCCCAATGGGAGCGCAGATATATGGATCAGAGCGAAAAAGCGTGGCGTGAATTCAAGCAAATCAAAAAGACCTTGCGGCATTCACCCGCACCCCAGGGCGAGGGCTTTGACGAGTGGACTCAGGAGGGGGTGGAGAGTCTGCCCCAGTTCTTCGACGGCACGGCGCATGTATGGGACGGTGTCTTCGGGGGGACTTACCGTTTTTTACACGAGTCCCTGGCGCAGCAGATTCCACGCACCGACGAGGCTATCCGCATTCTCGATATTGGTTGCGGTACGGGTCTGGAACTGGCCCATATTTTCGCCCGGGCTCCCCGGGCCCGCATCACTGGGTTGGACCAGGCACCGCGCATGTTGGCCGAACTGGCGCGCAAATACCAGGACCGCATGGACCAGATAGACTTGGTCGAAGCCTCCTGCCTCGATTGGCCGGCCGGACTGGCTGGATTCGACTTTGCCGTTTCTATTTTGACTATGCACCACTTCCCGCCCCGCACCAAGCCGGGCGTTTACGCCAGCATTCGCTCGGCGCTGGGTGAAGGGGGCGTCTATATCGAAGCCGATCAGTCGGTGCCGGAGGAAATGGAGCGCAACAACCTCAAGCTCTTCAACCACTGGATTGCGCCGTTGCCCGGCGGCGAGAAGGGCGAGTGGAATTACGACGTGCGCCTGAGTGCGACGACCAATTGCCGGCTTATACAGGAAGGCGGTTTTTCCTCGTGCCAGGTGGCCTGGGACGACGGCGATGGCGGCGCCGACGGGCATAAGATTTTCGTCGCCCGTCCGTAAGAGGCTGTCCCAACCAGCCCGCTGGTTGGGGCCCGGCGACAAAGGCGGCCTACCAACGGACTGGTTAAAAATACGCTCTAATGGGTGCTGGCCGGCGAGGTCAGGGGGCACCAGCGCGCCGGCAGCAGGTGGCGGATGAGGGTATCCTTGGCGGCTGGCGTGCCAATGCGCTCAAGGGCGTGGAGGGCGTTGCCGCGGGTATAGCGGTTGTCGTCGTCGAGGACTTTTGCCAGGGCTGGCACGGCTTCTGGAGTGCTTGCCCCCAGCCGGCACAGGGCAAAGGTCGCTTCCTGGCGCACCCGCTGGTTTTCGTCTTTCAAGGCCGCCGTCAGCACCCGGCCCGGCGCCGGGCTATTCTGGCCGACGGTGCCCAGGGATTCGACAGCGCGCTGGCGGACTTGGGCTTCGGGGTCGGCTGCCGCCTGTATTAACGCTGGCAAGGCCGAAGCGGCGGCCGGGCCGATATCCCCCAAAATCTCGGCTGCTGCCGCCCGAGCCTGTGGATTATCGTGATCCAAGGTGGTCGTTAGGGCGTCTACCGCCGGGGCACCGATGGCGCTAAGGGCATAGCAGGCGTGGCGTCGCGTCATTTCTTCCTCGACAGCTAATAAATCTAGTAATTGCGCCAGGGGTTGGGTTCCGTAGGCGGCCAGTTGGTACGCGGCGACCAGGGCGTCGCGTTCTTGCTCGGTGTTCAAAAGCGCCAGTAGCTGATCCAGTGAACGGCCGTTGGCGGCTGGTTGGGCGGCGCCGCTGTGACCGCAATGCCAGTGCCAGACGTGCTCGTACATCTTTTGCAGGTCGGGGCTGTCGCCTTCGAGGACGCTGGGGGTGCCGGGCCAGTCGGCCTGCCGGTTGTCCCAGGAAGGGGCGCGGGGCTCGGACATGCGGGCGAAGAGGAATTTCACCATATAGCGGTTGTCGTCGGTTAGATTGGGCATGCCTCTGTGCCACAGATCGTAATTGACGATGGTCACCGTGCCGGCCGGACTAGTAAGAGCAGTTTCCGCCTCGGCACGGACCCCTTGCGGGGTGTTGAAATAGTGGCTGCCCGAGACAATGCCGGTGGGGCCGCGTTCGACGGGGGTGTCCTGCGGATAGTAAAAGGCCAGCAGACGGCGGGTGCGGTGGGACCAGCGCCGGCCGCCGTCCTGGTGCAGGTTTTGGCCTTTGCTGCCGGCCGGGTTGTAGTGCGGGTGGCGATGCGGCTGCAGATAATAATTGTCGCCGATGATGCTGCGCAGGGCCCCCTGGACCCGGGCGTCGTCAAAGACCTGGCCAACCTGGGGAATGCGGGGCAGAAGATTATTGCCCGGATTGCCTTCCTGGTCGAAAACCGCCTCGTGTTGGGCGAATACTTCGGCGTGGAAATCCGCACTCAGGTCGGGTGTGACGGTAATGTGGCCGCGGCCGATAAAGGCGGCCATTTCGGCGTCGTTGAGAAGGTGGGAATCGCTCATAATTTCTCGCTTATTGTGGGCTGTGAAAGTGACGGAATGGCTGGACGCCCAAAGGGCTTATCTAACTGTATCCCACTAGTACTCTGACATTATGAATTTGCAGGATAGAGTGATTTCATCTTTTGCCGGGCCTTTTCGGCGGTAAATCGCCATTGGACCGTCTTTTGTTGCTGGTTGCGCTGTTGTTGCCAGGGAGCGATCT